>Ga0315330_10002444_pt1 | contig 12721 bp, 9 predicted proteins | sample M140m34915metaG_FD_203453 | JGI IMG/M metagenome (GOLD analysis project Ga0315330, IMG submission 203453) | Ammonia-oxidizing marine archaeal communities from Monterey Bay, California, United States - M1 40m 34915 | ecosystem: Environmental > Aquatic > Marine > Intertidal zone | place: USA... | reverse complement strand
TCAAAAACAAATTGAAAGTAGTAAGGTTTTTAGATATAACGAATATAGAAATGTTACTTCTTTAGACCCAGCTTTTTCAAGAAATCCACAAAATATATGGCCTATAAATCAGCTTTTTAATGGATTGGTCCAATTAAACAAAAAATTAGAAGTTGTCCCCGAAATTGCTAATTCATGGACAATAAGTTCTGACGGTTTAACTTATGTATTTAATCTTAGAGAAGATGTCTACTTTCATACCTCTCCTCTTTTTGGACCAAATGAAACTAGAAAAGTAGTTGCAGATGACTTTGTTTATAGTTTTGATCGTCTAAAAGACCCTAAAATTGCATCTCCCGGGGGTTGGGTATTGCAGCAAGTAGATGAATATGAAGCTACAGAAAAACACATTTTTACTATTAGACTAAAAAATCCTTTCCCTGCTTTCTTAGGTATTCTTACTATGCGATACTGTTCTGTTGTTCCAAGGGAGATAGCATCTCATTTTGGTGAAAATTTTCGATCCAACCCTATTGGTACTGGGCCATTTTATTTCAAGCGATGGGATGAAAATGTAAAGCTAGTGTTACGTAAAAATAACAACTATTTTGAACAAGATCCTCAGGGTCAGAGATTACCATACCTAGAGGCTATTGCTATACAATTTATTCCAGATATTCAAAGTGAATTTATGTTGTTTTTGCAAGGTAAAATTGACTTTATAAACTCCCTAGATACTTCATATAAAGATGAGCTATTGAATCCAAATGGTAGCCTTAAAAGTAAATATAAAGATCGGGTCAATATGCTTCGAGGTCCATATCTCAATACTGAATATATCGGGATTTATCTTGATAATGATAATCCTGCAATTCAATCTAAAAATATCCGCAAAGCATTAAACATTGGTTTTGACAGAAAATTAATGATTTCCTATTTAAGAAATAATATTGGATATCCTTCAAAAAAAGGATTTATACCAAAAGGACTTCCAGGAACAAGTGAAATAGATATTAATTACGATCCTAACTATGCCCGTAAACTTGTGAATGATTTCATTGAAGAAACAAAAATAACACCTAAATTAAAATTAACTACTGACTCTAATTATCTAGATATCTGTGAATATCTACAGCGTGAACTTCAAAAAATAGGTATTGAAATAAAGGTTGAAGTATTACCTACAGCTTCTTTGAGACAAGCAAAATCATCAGGTAAATTAGAACTATTTCGTGCTAGCTGGATTGCTGATTATCCTGATGCCGAAAATTATCTTTCACTATTTAACAGCTTAAATTTTTCTCCAAAGGGTCCTAATTACACTCATTTTTCAAACCCGAAATTTGATAAATTATATCAGGAATCATTAAATCTGGTTTCTGATAGCCTTCGCATTAAAATATATGAAGAAATGAATGCTCTTATAATGTCAGAAAATCCAATTATTCCTCTCTACTATGACCAGGTAATACGGTTTATCCAAAAAGATGTATATGGAATGGAAATAGATCCGATAAATCAATTGGTTATTAAAAATGTTTGGAAAAAATAAAAATAAATTTTTGGAGGGAATTTGTGATTAAAGCTTAATGCTATTCCTTCTTAAACTTAGAATATTTATTTTTGAATTTATCTATTCTACCAGCAGTGTCTACAAGCTTTGACTTACCGGTATAATAAGGATGAGATGTTCTTGATATTTCAAGTTTTACTAGAGGATACTCTACACCATCAACTTCGATAGTTTCTTTTGCATTTACAGTTGATTTTGTAATAAAAACATCATCGTTGGACATATCTTTAAATGCAACTAGTCTGTAATCTGTTGGATGTATATCTGTTTTCATTTTTAATAAATTCGATGCAAATTTAATTTTATTTTTTAAAATACCAGTTACCTAGTATATTTTTTTTACTTTGGAAGCTTAATTAACACATATATAATGGATAATCAAAACTCTTCTATTAAATCAATTATTATTTCCTACGGTATCGTTTTAGGATCAATTTCGATTGCATTTCAATTAATGTTATTTTTCTTAGACATGCATTACAAAAATGATTCAACAGCTGGCATAGTTGCACTTTTAATATCGTCGGGTATAATTATATATTCATTTATAGTTTTCAAAAAAGCTAATGATGGATACCTTTCTTTATCAGATGCAATAAAAATTGGCTTAGGAGTTTCGCTTGTTTCAGCAATTATGAGTATAGTGTACACTCAATTACTAGTAAATTTTTTAGACCCTGATACAATGCAAAAATCATTAGATTTAGCAATGGATAACATGCGTGCTCAAAATCCTGATATTCCTCAGGATGCATTAGACACAGCACGATCAATACAAGAAAAAATGTCAAGTCCATTAATTTTTTCGGGAATTCAAATTATTTTTTCTTTGTTTTTTGGTTTTATAATATCTCTAATAGGTGGACTTATAGTTAAGAAATCAAGACCCGAATAAACCAAATTCATTAATTTTGCAGGTATGCAACAACCTGTAGACATTTCCATTGTAATCCCTCTTTTAAACGAAGAAGAGTCAATATTATCACTGAACAGTTGGATTTTTAAAGTCCTCAAAATTCAATCCTTCAGCTTTGAGATTATTTATATAGATGATGGAAGCATAGACAGCTCATGGAATACAATAGAAAGTTTAAGTAAAAAAAATCAAAATGTAAGAGGTATACGTTTTGCTAAAAACTTTGGTAAATCTCAAGCTCTACATGCCGGTTTTAACTCTGCTGTAGGAAAATATGTTGTTACTTTGGATGCTGACCTGCAGGACTCTCCAGATGAAATTCCAAAATTGATAAAAAATCTTGATCAAGGTGGATATGATCTGATCTCAGGCTGGAAGAAAAAACGTTTTGACTCTTTCTTTTTTAAAAATTTACCATCAAAGCTATTTAATTGGGCTGCAAGAAGGGTTTCTGGAATTAAGTTAAACGATTTCAATTGTGGAATTAAAATATATCGTCATGAAGTAATTAAAAATATTGATGTGCATGGCGAAATGCACCGCTATATACCATTACTTGCAGCACAAAAGGGTTTTGATAAAATAGGAGAACAAGTTGTACAACACCAAGCTCGCAAATTTGGTCATACTAAATTTGGTGCTGATCGTTTTTTTAAAGGCTTTCTAGATTTAATCACTTTGTGGTTTATAAATAAGTTTGGAAAAAGACCTATGTATTTTTTTGGTCTTTGGGGAAGTTTGATGTTGTTTACAGGTTTTAGCTTTACACTTTATTTAGGAATTGATAAGTTATTTTTTGACATTCAAGCAAGGCTAATAACGAATCGCCCAGAATTTTATATTGCATTAACACTTATGTTATTAGGTAGTCAATTCTTTATTGCAGGATTTTTGGGAGAAATAATCTTAAGAAGAAAAGATAATTCAAAGCGATATATAATTAAAGAAGAAACTCCCAACTGATGGTGTCAAAAAAAATTATTGACGAATGGCTTTCTGCTCCTTTTGACCAAGAGACGCAAGATTCGGTTAAGGCGTTATTAAAAAATCGTGAAAAACTTGAGGACGCTTTTTATAAATCTTTGGAATTTGGAACTGGAGGTTTACGCGGTATTATGGGGGTTGGAACCAATAGAATTAATAAATATACATTAGGTAAAAGTACTCAAGGTTTATCAAAGTTTTTGAAAAAAAAATTTCTGCCAGAAAAGATTAAAGTAGTTGTTGCATTTGATTGTAGAAACAATAGCAAAGTTTTTGCAAAAATTGTAGCAGATGTTTTTACAGCAAACAACATATATTGTTATCTCTTCAGTGATTTACGTCCTACCCCAGAGCTATCTTTTGCTGTACGACACTTAAAATGTCATTGTGGTGTAGTCCTGACAGCTTCTCATAATCCGCCTGAATATAATGGTTACAAAGTTTATGGGAGAGATGGAGGACAGCTTGTTCCTCCTGATGACAAAAATCTAATAAATGAGATTGATGAAACTACTTACGATGAAATTCAATTTGAAGGAAATCCAGATAAATTAAAATTTATTGATAAAGAATTAGACGATGCTTATCATCAAATGGTACTTGAAGATGCTATAATACATGATAAAGACAAAAGTCAGCTTAAAATTGTTTTTACTTCTATTCATGGCACTTCTATAACAGCAATTCCTCAAGTTTTAAAAAAAGCAGGATATAAAAAAGTATTTATAGTCAAAGAACAAGAAAAGCCAGACGGAGACTTCCCAACAGTAGCATCTCCAAATCCTGAAGAAAAAGAAGCATTAAATTTAGCTGTAAAACTTGCAGATCAAAAAAAAGCAGATATCGTGTTAGGAACAGATCCTGATTCAGATAGGTTGGGGGTTGTAATAAGAGATTTGAATAATAAACCATATTATTTAAACGGAAATCAAATTATGGTTGTTTTAACTGAGTACATACTATCTAAAAAACAATTGAGTGGAAATCAATTTATTGCAAGTACTATTGTGTCAACACCAATGATAGAGATGATCGCAAAAGCATATAAGATTCAGTATAAAAGTTGTTTAACAGGGTTTAAATGGATTGCTAGGCTTATTGAAATTCACCCAGAATTGGACTTTATCGCTGGAGGAGAGGAAAGCTTCGGATATCTTGTAGGTAGTGGAGTTCGAGATAAAGATGCAGTATCTGCTAGCTTATTAGTCTGTGAGCTTGCATCTGAGCTAAAATTGCAGGGAAATAGTATCTATGATTTTTTATTAAAATGCTTCGAAAAATATGGACTCTTTCAAGAAAGACTGCTCTCAATAACTAAAAAGGGTAAATCAGGTGCAGAGAATATTAAAAAACTAATGCAAGACTTTAGAAATAAAACAACTTCCAAAATAGGAGGGGTTAATATTAAAATTATCGAAGATTATAAAAATAGCACTAGAAAAAATTTAAAAACAAAACAAAAAGAAGAAATTTATCTTCCAAAGTCAGATGTTCTGATCTTTTCACTTGAGGATGGAAGTAGAATTGCTTTAAGACCTAGTGGAACAGAGCCAAAAATTAAATTTTATTTTAGTGTAAACACTTATTACGATCCTAAAAAATCATTAAAAGAAAACCAAAAGGGATTAGACCAAAAAATTAATATTTTCATTAAGGATCTTATAGACTAATGTTCAGGACATTTAAAAAAATATTACAATTTGGCGATAAATATAAACGATATGCTTTTTTAAACATCTTTTTTAATGCTTTATACGCTCTTTTTAGCGCTTTATCTTTTGTTTCATTAATCCCTATGTTAAATGTTCTTTTTAAGACAACTAGAAAACAATTAACACCAGCAAAATATGAAGGTATTTTAACACTCCAAACTTACGTAAAAGAGAATATTAACTATTATATTTCAGAAAGATTAGAGGAAAACACTGAGGGAACTCTTGTGTTTGTAATTAGTCTTATATTATGTTTATTTTTCTTAAAAAATATTTGTAACTACTTAGCATTATACTTTATAACATTTTTACGAAATGGTATATTAAAAGATTTACGTAATTCATTATTTAAAAAAATTACCACACTACCCATCCACTATTTTAATGAAAAAAGAAAAGGAGATCTAATGGCAAAGATCACAAGTGATGTTTCTGAAATTCAAAGTTCATATTTATCAATTCTAGAATTGGTGGTTAGAGAACCTTTAACAATAATTTTTTCTGTTTTTGCAATGCTTTTTTTTAGTTTCAAACTCACTTTATTTGTTTTAATATTTATTCCTATTTGTGGAGTAATTATTTCTAATCTTGGAAAAAAGCTCAAAAAAAAATCTTCTCAAATTCAAAAACAGCAGGGAGATTTCCTATCAATAATAGATGAAACAATAAACGGACAAAAAATTATAAAAACTTTTGGGGCAAGTGAATATTTCAAAAATAAATTTTTCAAAGCAACCCAAATTTTTTATAATTTCTCTAATCAACTGTTACATCGTGCGAGTTTGGCTAGTCCTGTAAGTGAGTTTCTTGGTATATCTGCAATCGGGATTTTACTTTGGTTTGGTGGTCGAATGGTTCTAATAGACGAAACTATTGCTGGAACTACTTTTATAGTATATATGGGTTTAGCCTATAACATTTTAACACCTGCGAAAGGAATAAGCAAAGCGAATTATGGTATTCAAAAAGGTAATGCAGCCGCTGACCGAATCTTAGAAATCCTGAATATAGAAGATCATTTTGAAAATACTAAAGACTCTGTTACTCTTAATAACTTTAAGAAGGGTATTGTTTTTGACAAAGTTTTTTTTAGTTATGAAAATAAAACTGTGATAAATAATTTTTCATTAAAAATTAAAAAAGGGGAAATGGTTGCCTTAATTGGTTCCTCCGGAAGTGGTAAAACAACTTTAACTCATCTACTTAATAGATTTTATGACATAGATAGGGGTGTCCTAGAAATTGATGGTATTCCAATAAATAAAATTGATAAAAAGAGTTTATATAAGCACATAGGATTAGTTACTCAAGAATCAATTTTATTTAATGATACTGTCTCCAATAACCTAATGATAGGAAATCCAAAAGCTAGTAAAGAGGATGTTATTAATGCTTGTAAAGCTGCATATGCTCATAAATTCATTGAGGAACTTCCAGAAGGGTATGAAACAAACATAGGTGATTTGGGAAACAAACTTTCAGGAGGTCAAAAACAACGTATTACAATTGCACGAGCATTATTAAAAGACCCTCAACTTTTAATTCTTGATGAGGCAACATCTTCTCTTGACACAGAAACTGAACAACAAGTTCAATATGCATTAGATAAATTAATGTTGAATAGAACTTCATTAGTTATTGCTCATAGACTCTCTACTATTCAAAAAGCTGACAGAATACTTTTGATAGATGACGGACAAATCCTGGCCAGAGGGACTCACAAACAGCTTCTGATCACAAGTAAACACTATAAAAAATGGGTTCAAATTCAAAGAATGGATTAAACTTTCTATATTCACAATTGTCTATTTTATAAATTAAAAAATTTGGAACAACAATCTCTTTTTGTTAGAGCATTAAAACATCCTGATTCAAGAGATGAGGCTTTCAGCAGTCTAGTTTCTGAATATAAAGAAAGGTTGTATTGGCATATAAGAAAAATAGTAATAGACCATGATGATGCAAATGATGTAGTTCAAAATACTTTTGTTAAAATTCATCTCAATATTGAAAGTTTTAAAGAAAATAGTAGCTTATATACTTGGATGTATCGAATTGCTACCAACGAATCCTTAAACTTTATAAAAACAAAGGCAAGTAAAATGGGGCTCAAAAATCAAGAGTGGATTGAATCTTTAGCAGAAGGTCTAATAGCAGATTCTTACTTCGACGGAGAGGAAGCTGATCTTATTTTACAAAAACAAGTAGCAAAATTACCAGAAAAACAGCGAATAGTGTTTAACATGAGATATTTTGATAAAATGAATTATGAATCTATTTCTGAAATTCTAGAGACAAGTGTTGGGGCATTGAAGTCTTCATATCATCATGCAGTAAAGAAAATTAAAATTCAATTACGTAATGAAATATAAAAAACATAACCCTTTTATGGCGCCGAAAGGTTATTTCAACATACTTGAAGAGAAACTGTTGAAAATAACAAAAATAAATTTAAATGCTTATGGATATAAAATACCTAAGAATTACTTAAATGAATTAGAAAAAGAGATTATTAAAAAAACCTTAAAAATTTCAAAACGTAGAAATAATAAGAAATTAAAAAGTTCAATATTAGCTCTTACTGGAATAGCAGCTTCAATTACTCTCTTTTACAATATTTTCTGGTCTGAAGATCCTATTATTATTGAAAAAGAAGAAGTTTTTGAAGACTTTGTCGAATCATATTATCTGGAAGACTTAAACACATATGAAATTTTATCTATGTTAGACGAAAATGATATTGAAACTACTCTTAAATATTCTTCAAAACCATAGTATGAAAATTAAAATTAATTTCTCACTACTCTTTTTAACAATACTTACAGTTATTAAAAGTGCTTACAGCCAAGAAGAAATATCTAGATTTGAGGAACTTAAAGCATGGAAGTTAAGTTACATTATAAAGAATACATCTATGAATCCTGAAGAACTCGAAATATATAAATGTATTTTTGAAGATTACGAGAATAATTATCACAATGAAGTATGGTCTAAAGTTCTTAAAAAGCATAACGCTTTTAATGGAAAAAATAAAAGAGAGTTAATTGATAAAATATCTTCTTCAGAAGCGATGGATTTAATTTATGATTTTGATTCATACGAATTAAAGGGTATGGAATTGAAGCATAAGCGTAATCGAAGACTTCTAAAAAAAATTCGCCCTGAAATTGTTTTAAGTATTCTTTACCAAGAGAAGAATTTTAATCGTGAATTATTTAAAAAAAGAAGAAACGATTCATAAGAATAAAAAAGATCAAAATTAGTCTAGATTTGTCTGATGAAGTTGCACCAAAATCTTGCATTAGGGATTATTTCATGCCTTGAAATGATCCTGAAAGAGAAAAAACCTTTAAAGTCATCACTAAAAAAGCTCCTGAAAAAAAACAGAAATTGGGGTTCTCGTGACAGAAGGTTTATAGGAGAGGCTGTTCTTGAAATCATCCGATGGAAAAGAAAATTTTCTGAAATGGGCAAACTTGATCCAAAATTAGATCGCTATTATTGGAATCTATTAGGAGTTTGGATACTACACAAAGAAATTCGTCTACCTGACTGGGAAAATTTTTCAGAAATAAACAAAAAGTCTATTAATTTTAAATTAAAGCCAAAAAGTAAATCAAGAGCCATAAAGCAATCGATACCTGATTGGCTAGATGATTTGGGCATAAAAAGTTTTGGAAAAACTTTATGGGAAAAAGAGATTGAAAGTTTAAATAAGACAGCCCCTCTTGTACTAAGAGTAAATATATTTCGAACAACAACTGAAAAATTAAAAAATATTTTAAAAAAAAAATACGGGATTGAATCTAAAAAAATACCTGAATATCCTTACGCATTATTTTTAGATAAACATCGAAAATTAGATCATATAGAATTATTTAAAAAAGGGTGGTTTGAAATTCAAGATGCCAATTCTCAGAGAGTGTCACTTTTTGCTGCACCAAAACCAGGAATGACTGTTATTGATGCTTGTGCAGGAGCGGGTGGAAAAACTCTTCACATCTCTAATATCATGCAAAATAAGGGTAGTATTATAGCGTTAGATCCTAACAATAAAAAATTAGAACAACTTAAGATTAGAATTAAAAGAAATGGAATTCGCATGGTTACAATTCATAATTCAAAGAATGAGGATTGTATAAAAAAATACAAGTCAAATGCTGATTTAGTTCTAATTGACGCTCCCTGCAGCGGTCTTGGTGTGCTAAGAAGAAATCCTGCTGCTAAATGGAACATGAACCCAGCTAATATTCAGGAGTTAATCCATATCCAACAAGAGATACTTCAAAAACAGTCGATTTATGTAAAAAGGGGTGGTATTTTAGTCTATTCAACTTGTTCAATTTTTCCAAATGAAAATGAAAATCAGATAAAAAATTTTCTTACAACAAGTTTGGGGAAATCTTTTTATCTAGAAAAAGAAGAAACGTTCCTGACCCATCAGTCAAAAGGAGATGGTTTTTACATGGCAAGATTAATAAAAAGGTAAACTTTCGTAATCATATTTCTATTTATGAATTAACACAAAAATAGTTGTGAATAACTTGACAACAACTTAGTTTCTTAAGGAATATATAAGCACAAAAAAATACCAAAAAAGATGTATTTTTAAGTTTTAAAATTAGTTTCTATGTTATTGTTTTTTGGTGATTCTGCAGCCAAGGTATTTGTTGTAGAAATTTCTTCACCCTTGACTTCGCAAAACATAAATAAACTAAAATGGCTTTTTGGCGATTCACCTCAGATTAAGAACCCAACAATCAATGGAAGTTTTGTAGGTCCAAGGGCAAATATGATTAGCCCATGGAGTACAAACGCTGTTGAGATAACACAAAATATGGGTATTAAAGAAATTCTTCGTATTGAAGAATATTTAAATAAAAACATAGTCGAGGTATTTGACCCTATGTTGGTCATAGAAACTGATGGTTTGAATCAAAATCTTTTCACGGTTAATATCAAACCAAAAAAAATTCTACAAGTTCAAGATATTGACGCATATAATCAAAAGGAAGGCTTGGCGCTTAACTCCGATGAAATAAAGTATTTAAAGAATTTAGCTAAATCTTTAAAAAGACCCCTAACCGACTCTGAAGTATTTGGATTTTCACAAGTGAACTCTGAACATTGTCGTCATAAAATATTTAATGGAGAATTTATTATCAATGGAAAAATTCAAGAGAGTAGTCTTTTCAAATTAATTAAAAAAACTTCAAAAGAAAATCCTAATACTATCGTTTCAGCATATAAAGATAATGTTGCTTTCATAGAAGGTCCAAGAATTGAACAGTTTGCTCCTGAAAGTCCTGAACGTCCCAGCAGGTATGTGAAAAAAAATATTAATAGTGTCATTTCAATAAAAGCAGAAACTCATAACTTTCCCACAACCGTTGAACCTTTTAATGGTGCTGCTACTGGATCTGGAGGAGAAATTCGAGATCGTTTAGCTGGTGGAAAAGGATCGCTACCTCTAGCCGGAACTGCTGTATACATGACTCCCTATTCAAGAATTCAAGATGATTGGAAAGATATTCCATTTAAAGAACGTAAATGGCTTTATCAAACCCCAATTGAAATATTGATTAAAGCCTCAAATGGAGCATCAGATTTTGGAAATAAATTTGGTCAACCGCTAATTTCCGGTTCTTTACTAACTTTTGAGCATGAAGAAAATGGAAGGCGTTTAGGATTTGATAAAGTTATTATGCTTGCGGGAGGAATTGGTTATGGCAAAAAAGATCAGGCCCAAAAAGGCATACCCAAAAAAGGAGATAAAATTATTATCCTTGGAGGGGATAATTATAGAATTGGTATGGGAGGAGCCGCAGTTTCTTCAGCTGATACAGGTGCTTTTGCAAGTGCTATTGAGCTAAATGCTGTTCAACGTTCAAATCCTGAAATGCAAAAACGTGTAGCAAATGCTATTCGTGCTCTAGTTGAAAGTAACTATAACCCAATAATATCAATCCATGACCATGGAGCAGGCGGTCACTTAAATTGTTTATCAGAACTAGTTGAAGACTCTGGTGGAATTATAGAAATTGATGAACTACCTCTTGGGGATCCTACTCTATCTGCTAAAGAAATTATCGGTAATGAATCGCAAGAGCGCATGGGGCTTATTCTTTCCCCAAAGGATTCCGATCATTTAGAAAAAATTGCTCGACGCGAACGTGCTCCATTTTTCGTAGTTGGTGAAGTAACCGATGATCATAAATTTTCATTTCACAGTAAAAAAACTAATGAAACACCAATTGACTTTAAACTTTCTTCCTTTTTTGGAAGCTCACCAAAGACTGTCATGGAAGACACTTCAATTAGTCATCTTTATGAAGAATTATCATACACTAAAAAAGAAATTGAAAAATATATAGTTAAGGTTCTTCAAATAGAGGCAGTTGCCAGTAAAGATTGGTTAACTAATAAAGTTGACCGATGTGTAACTGGTCGAGTAGCTCAACAACAATGTGTTGGAGAGCTTCAATTACCATTAAGTAATTGTGGTGTAATTGCATTAGATTATATAGGGGAAAAAGGGATTGCTACTTCAATTGGACATGCACCAGTTAGTGGATTAATTAGTGCTAAGAAAGGAAGTAATACCGCAATCGCAGAAGCATTGACTAATATAGTATTTGCACCTCTTGAAAAAGGACTTGAGAGTGTTTCCCTTTCTGCTAATTGGATGTGGCCGTGTAAAAATCCGGGGGAGGATGCTCGCTTATATGAAGCTGTTCAGGAGTGTTCTGATTTTGCTATTTCTTTAGGCATTAATATCCCCACAGGAAAGGATTCCCTTTCCATGAAACAAAAATACTCTGATGGAGATGTATTAGCGCCAGGAACAGTCATTATTTCTGCTGCAGGTCAGTGTAAAGATATATCTAACGTTATATCACCTGTAGCTTCAGTTGATGGGGGTGAAATCTACTATATTGACTTTGCGCAAGACAAGTTTTATTTAGGTGGTTCCTCTTTCGCTCAAAGCCAAAATTGCATTGGAAATGAAACACCATCTGTTCAAGATGCTTCATATTTTAAAAAAGCTTTTAATGCAGTTCAAGATCATATTTCAAGTGGAAAAATTAGTGCTGGACATGATATTGGGTCTGGAGGGTTAATTACAACTTTACTAGAACTCTGTTTCCCTTCTATTTCTGTAGGTATGAATATTAATTTCAGCGAACTACAAGAAACCGACTTAGTCAAAATTCTTTTTTCTGAAAAAGTAGGAGTAGTACTTCAATCTAAAGAAAACTTGATGTATTCATTTGATAAATATGACGTTAAAGCAATTAAGATTGGCGAAATTATTAAGCAAAATATTTTAAGTATAGGAAAACTTCAATTATCAATCTCTTCTTTGAGAAAGACTTGGATGGCTACATCTACAAAACTTGAGCTACATCAAACAAAAACTTCTCTGGCTACTACAAGAGCTGAAAATGTTATTAAACAACCTCTAAAATTTAATTTCCCTAATAAGTTTAATGGTAAAAGACCTTCTCATAAACAAGATATTTTAAAGGCAGCTGTAATTAGAGAAAAGGGAAGTAA
>Ga0315330_10002439_pt1 | contig 12732 bp, 11 predicted proteins | sample M140m34915metaG_FD_203453 | JGI IMG/M metagenome (GOLD analysis project Ga0315330, IMG submission 203453) | Ammonia-oxidizing marine archaeal communities from Monterey Bay, California, United States - M1 40m 34915 | ecosystem: Environmental > Aquatic > Marine > Intertidal zone | place: USA... | reverse complement strand
GTGTCGCTTGCTGGCTCAATTCCAAATCGATATCCCGGCCGTCGATCGGCACTCACCAGAGGATTTAAGTGTGTCGGAGATCATCTCCGTCTCGCCGGTCTTTCTTAAAGAAGTCTATTTCAGGCAATCGGGTCGCGCACCCCCGATGCTATTTGGGTTCTGCTCATAGTTTTTGGTTCTGCTGCCGAAGATGTTCGACGTGATAAAATTGCGTTTAACCACTTTGCCGAACCCAAAACGATGATCAGAAATCTCTCGTGACTAGACTCCTAAAATTCTTTTAGGGCAATCAGAATTAAACTTTTGATTCGACTTTTTTTCTTTATCATTTGGGTGCGTTATGAATTACAAAAATAAGAAGAGCGGATTTACGCTCGTTGAGTTGCTGGTTGTAATTGCAATTATTGGAATTTTAATTGGAATGCTGCTTCCGGCGGTACAGCAAGTACGCGAAGCTGCCAGACGAATATCATGTGCTAACAACAGTCGTCAGCAAGGTCTGGCGATTATGAATTACGAGAGCGCATTTCAGACGCTTCCTCCAGGGTGGAAAACAGGTAACCCGCTAATTGCGGACGACGAACCTGGTTGGGGATGGTCGGCTTACATTCTGCCGTTTATGGAGCAGAACAATCTTTACAATCAAATTGATTTCAATGTTGCGATCGATGATGGTGCTCATCTTCATACAATTGAAACAGTAGTTCCGGCTTACCAGTGTCCTTCTGAAATCGATCTACCTGTGGTGAATCTTGACGAACATGTTGAACATGACCACGACGATCACGATGATCATGATTTACACGACCAGCCGCCGAGTTCGGACGACGATCATGATCATGAATTATTGATGGTGGGACGCAGTAATTATTCAGGTGTATTCGGCAGTTCCGAAATCGAAGACAGTCCGTTGAAGGGAAATGGATTGTTTTACGGTAATAGCGTTATAAAAATGGGAGACATTACAGACGGAACCAGTAATACATTGATGGTCGGTGAGCGAATCAATCTCCTTGGAAAGATTTCCTGGGTCGGGATGGTTCCTGAAGTGGATGAGCCCTTTGCTCGAATTGTTGGAGCGGCGGATCATGCTCCCAATGATCCCGGCGGCCACTTTGAAGATTTCCGTAGTTACCATCCCCAGGGCATTAACGTAACTCTGGCTGACGGCTCAACTCACTTTGTCACTCAGTCAATCAACGAAGTTGTTTTCCAACAGCTTGCAACTCGTGCGGGAGCCGAGGTCGTATCAATCGAGGACTAGAGTTTCTGGCTGATTGTTTTCAATTCTTGACAAACAAATTTTGAACTTTGAGACAGGGGAAGGCGGATTTAAAAACCGGCTTCCCCTTTTTTGTATCGGTCAGGCGATTTGTCTTTGATGCGAATCAATTGGACCGTGTCTGATTTGCAGGTTTTTGATCGAATTGTAGTTCATTCAATGGCACTGAATGGCGAATCACTGTTTTCCCGTTGACATTTAAGATTTGCATCACTGCCTTTGGGTTTTTCTTTTTCCAGTCGATTTCGATCATGCCAAAATGATTGTCGCGAAAGGCATTTTCTATGCGATATCGATTAGGCTCAAGATTGTGCCAGTCTTCCGTGATGCCACTGGCGGTAACGTCGTAAATTGGATAGAGGCCTTGGAAGTTTCTCTTTGAAATTTCCGCCCAATGGACATCTCCTGATATAAAAAGAACACCGCTGGCCTGTGTTTTTTTAATTAGCTCAACCATTTTTTTCTGTTCATTGGGTAGGTTCGTCCATGACTCCCAGCCATTGTATTCATGGCCGAATTGGATGGATGAACAAATGATTCGGAGATCGGCACGTTGTTGTAAAGTGCTCTCAAGCCACTGCCACTGGGCGTCGCCCAGGATGGTCTTGTTGGTGGGGTCTGGTTGATAGTCATTCTTAAATTTGCCGTCCAAATTATTGGTTTTGGAATTTCGTTTAAGTGGATCTCGAAAAGTACGTGTGTCGAGTAAAATCACCTGAAGCGTTTTCTTGCCGTCCGAGAAGGTGTGGACACCGTAAATGCCCGCGTGTTTTCGGCGCGGACTACTCATAGGCACGTTCCAGAAATTCATGAAAAGCTCTTTGGATGCCTCTTTAAAAGGGTATTCCTTTCCTGCATCATTCCAGCCGTAGTCGTGGTCATCCCAAGTTGAAAGAACGGTTGTCTTAGCTCGTAAATTCTGGAACTCTTTCTTACTGCCAAGTTTTTTGTATTTCTGGGAGAGGATATTCATATCCTTGGTGTCGCCGTAGATGTTATCCCCAAGGTAGATAAAGAGGTCCGGTTCTTGGGTGACGACCGTATCGAGAACGGGTTGTGGTTTATTTTGATTGCTGCAGGAACCGAATGCGATTTTCGAAGGGAGATGGTTGAGGTCTGCGACAGCTTTGATCGTCAGTGCGTCGGCGTCTTGAGCGATAGCAGGGGTAATTGAGAAGTTCCATGCCGTGAGTACCAAATAGAAAATGCAGATAAGGGAGAGGCGATTGGCGATAGGTTGGAACATGACTGACTCACTGTGAATTTCAATGGTGATGAAGGTAAGTTCTCTCGATAAGTTACCAAAAATCACCTCAGTTGTTTGGGTTTATTCTATTTGCCAATTTCTGCATGAAGTTTAACCTATTCGTGCTGAAAAGCTCGCGTGCGGGATCGCATGTTTCTTGTCAAAATTGTTTTTTGGCAAACCATTCGTGAATTTGTGGAACTCTGTTATCCTGTAAAGTGTCCCTGAGTTAGTTTGTCAATTTAACCTTTGCGTGAGAATGTTATGGCGTTTCGAATGATTGTTTTTTGTTTTGCGGTGGGATTCTCAGCATTGACGGCAAGTGCGGGGTTCCACGATGCGAGTGATCTCGAAAAAGTCAAAGACAGTCTGGCAAAATGGCAAACAACTAAAGCGGAAATTGGGAATACCTATTCCTACATGGTTCGCTGGTCGAGTTTCATTGAGTACGGACATGCGACGAGAATCTTTGTCAAGAATGGCAAGGTGGTTCGGAGAACCTTTCGTCCTATTGCTGTAGCGGAAAATCCCTCTGGTAAAGCGCCTTTTGAAAAATGGAAAGAAGACGGCGATCAGATTGGGAAACATTCGGAGGGGGCACCGGCCAAGACGCTGGATCAACTTTATGAATCCGCAATCAAAATCGCCTCTAAAGAACTGGAGCCATCCGAGCGTCGTTATGTAAAAACAGACAACCATGGTCTTTTGATAGAGTGTTTCATTGTCGATACCCGTATTGCTGACGATGCTCCAAAAAATGGACTGTCGATCACTAGTATTAGACTGCCCAAGTCTGGAAATGGTGCCGTGACTAAGCGAAAAAAAGCGATTCCTTTGACTAGCAAAGACAATGGTAAAACGATCACTGTTACTTTGGGCCAGAAAATTCAAATCCAACTGGATAGTAATCCAACGACCGGATTCACGTGGGTTGATCAAAGTAAGGCAAAATCAGTTCGCTTGATGGGAGAGATCAAATACGCGGCATCGGGAGACGCGATTGGTAGCGGTGGAGTTTCGACCGCAAGTTTTATGACGACTCAACCGGGGAAATCAGAGATCAAGCTTGGTTATTTGAGAACATTTGAGGACAAGCCGGCAGCAAAGCAATTTCAGGTAACGCTGCAAATTAAAAAAGCTAATGAGAAGGATCTTGGAGAAGTGGACAAGCCAATTTTCACGTCACCCAACGGAAAGCCTTACCCACAGCACTGGGGAGCTCCCCCTAAATTGCAGACGAGAGATCTGCGTCCGCTCCCGGGTGGGTACGGACAAGGAAGTGGGACACTGGTGAAATGGATCTCAGAGAATCTTGCCCGTGACGAAAAGGCAAAGAACAATAAATAGTTTTACCAATTCAAAAGTTTTACCAATTCAAAAGTTTTACCAATTCAAAAGTTTTACCAATTCAATAGTTTTACCAATGCGCTCGTCAAGGTATTGATTGGAAGAGTTACTTGCAGTCTCACTGCGGTGTCTGGTTACAGTTTGATACAGGCGGCAAGTTGACCTCGGTTGTGCGTACGTGAACAATTTCATTGCAACCTCGAATCGAGTTTAGTTGGTTAGTCATGAAATTCCGTTTTTTGTTTTTGTTGTATTGCCTAGTCCTACTGATTGGGTTTTCGCCCTCGTGCGTAATTGCGCAATTGATTGCAGCCCCCAACCCTCTTTTAGGATCCAATCGCGTATCCAAAATTACTTTGCGATTTACCGAAGAAGAGTGGAGTAAATTGCAACCGTCGAAAGATCTTGACTGGGATGTTGGCGGTGCATTTGGTGAAGTTATTTCAGATGCCAGTCAGGGAAAAGAGTTCCGCGCGGGCGAAGAAAGCCGACCCGGATTAGGTGGTTATCTTGGTTTGAATCATCAATATGGTAGGGCTGATATAGAAATCGATGGTGAGTGGATTGCCGATGTTGGTGTGCGTTACAAAGGCAACGGGAGTTTTTTGATTGGTCGGGAGTTTGGCAAGTACTCGTTCAAGATTGACTTCAATAAGTATCAGGATGATTTAAATTTCCTGGGTTTGACGAAAGTAAACTTGCAGAATTGTGCAGCCGATCCATCGATGCTTCGCGAGGCTATTTCTTATCAACTGTTTCGTGAGGTTGGAATTGCTTGCCCCCTGACGGGCTGGGCTTCGATAGCGACAGAAATCGATGGCGAGGTTGAGCTGCGAGGCTTGTATTCGGTGGTTGAGCAAGTCGATGAGAAATTTTTGAAGCGTTCTTTTGGAGAGGCTGACGGGTTGCTGGTAAAGCCGAGTGCTTTTACCGCGTTTCCATATTTGGGTGAATCGTGGGATGATTACGAGTCATTTTATAATCCCAAAACGGAATCGAGTCCGGAGCAACAGCAGCGAATCATTGAATTCGCCAAGTTGATTCACGAGGGAGATCAGGAAGAATTCAACTCTCAAATTAGAGAGTATTTAGATTTAGATAATTTCTTGTCGTTTTTAGCTGTGAATGCCATGCTGTCTAATCTCGATAGCTTTCTTGGGGGGAGCCAAAACTATTATGCTTACCTTAGTCCGGAAACGAACAAGATATTATTTATACCGTGGGACTTGGATCACTCGTTTGGTGCGCTTGAAATAATTGGGACGGCTGAATCCAGATTGCAGCACAGTATCAAACAGCCTCAGATTGGCTTCGGTAAAAATCGTTTGATCGAGCGGATATTGGAAATCCCTGAAATTAAACAGGCTTACTTAACAAGAGTGGACCAGTTGTTGAATTCGGTTTTCGAGCAACAGAAATGGCTTGATCAAGTGGATGAAATGGCAGCGTTTGTGGGGCCAAAGCTTGCTGAAGGGGAAAGAGCGAGAATGGATGCAGCGATTGCCGGCGGCGATCGCGATGAAAGGGGTTATCCACTAAAAACCTTCGTCCGCAAGAGACATGAGTCGATTCGAGATCAGTTGTCTGGGAAATCGCAGGGCATGGCCAATGATTTCAGTGGATCGGTTGACCCGCAGCTTGTATTCCAAATGATCGGTTGGGGGCTAGCGATAGCGGTTGCAGGTTTCTTTAATTTCATTGCCTGGATTTGGGCGAGCATTGCTGGTTTTCGCTTGAATACCAAGTGGGGAGTGTTGAATCTGTTGCTATACCCGTTGATGCCGCTGGTTTTTGGTTTATTGATTTCCCGCAATTTTGGTTTGCGATCTGCGGTGATGACACTTATGTCTGTTGGTTTGTTAATCGGTTTTTCTATTCCATTCTACCTAGTCATCAGGTCATTCTAAACGCTGGAGATAACTCATCACTTGCCAGGTTTCTTGGCCCGTCAAAAAGCTTGGACAAAAAATTGTGAAATTGGACCTTGTGGCTTAAGCACGCTAATTCATATTCTTGACTGGCTTTATTGCCTGAATTTGGGCAGTACGATAATCGTTAATCGATTTCCAGGCATTTGCAGCTTGTCGTGAGGGGGGCATCGGCCTTCGCCCAGTTTTTTTTGTAATTAGAGAGTGCCTCTTGGGCAGCTTTCTTTTTTCCAAGCCCTGTTAGAGCCTTGGAGAGGCCGAACAGAGACCAACCATTGTTGGGCCATTTTTCCAAATCTTCACGGTAGCATTGTTCAGCTTTTGCGTATTGATTGGTAGCAAGATAGACCGCACCAAGCGTGTGGCGAATCGGCTGCAGCCATTGAGGTGGTTCGCCATAGGCAAGCGTCGATTCAATTGCTGCCGCGTCAGTTAAAAGTTCCGTTGCGAGAGTCCACCTCTCTTTTTGGAGTGCGATTTCGCCGCGAATGAAAAGGTCGCTAACTTCTAAAAAGCGATCGTCCATTCCCCCCATTTCTAAGACTGCCAAAGGAATCGCCGCGCGGGCGTTTCGGAATTTGGTGTACTCGATTTCTGCATTGGCGAAATCTTTTTTTGCGGCAAAAGCGATTGCCCGGTGAGCCCGCCAAATAGCGGTGGTAACCAAGAGCGTTTCTGGCGGGGCTGGTTCAGCAATGATTTCATCCCACCGGCCAAAACGTTTTTGGACGTCATAAACAGAGCACATCCAGCGATCAAAAAAGGGGCCCATGCTCGTCATAATGGCGTCGGGTGTTTGTTCCCACATGTGGCGGGCGGCCGACATCGCCTCTTTCTCACGGCCACTCATCATCGCGGCGTAAGCAAGCATGTGTGAGTTATGAATCATATAGATGTATTGCATCCCCTGTTGAGGAGACAGTTTCAAATATTTTTGATCGGCGTCGAGGGCTTTTACGTTTTGTTCAATTGCTTCATTCCACAAGCCTGTTCGCACGTAAATATGAGATGGCATGTGGAGGAGATGTCCACTTGCGGGGATCAGGTCGTCCAGGGCGTGAGCGGCTTTCAAAGCTTTCTCAGGAGTTAGGCTCGGTTCCATGGCGTGAACGTAAAGATGATTTGCACCGGGGTGGTCAGGTTGCAGTCTGAGCACTGATTCCAGTGTTGAAACAATTTTGTCGGTGTCCTCAACCGGTTCTCCCTCAGTCGAATAGAGTTCCCACGGTCTCAGCATCATCAATGACTCAGCGTAGAGGGTGCCGACATCAGCGTCTTGCGGAAAGGCTTTCCACACTTCACCCATTGCGGCGGCGTAGGCTTGATCGAGCGGTTTGCGATCTTCCGCAGCGGGGAAAGTGTATCGCTTGGCCAGCGCTTCAATTAACGCTCGTTCAACATCAGAGGCGTTTTTGATACGACTCTTTGCGTTTTCAATTGCATAAAAAGCCGCTTTCGAACGCTCGGGTGTGATTGGGCTGTTGTAGTTGGGGCCTTCGCAATAGGCAATTCCCCACCAAGTCATGGGGCAGGACGGGTCTTGCTGGGCTGCCCGCATGAGCGACCGAATCGCTTCATCGTGGTTGAATGCAAACGCCCAGGTTAGGGCTTGATCAAAATACGCTTGCGTGGCTTCCGAATTTGTTGAGATCTTCCTCGTGTGTTTACCCATGCCCTCAAACATCGAATCCTGTGCGATGGTCTCACCAGCGATGGGAGTTGGTTGCTCGGTCGAACGGAGTATAGACAGGCCACTGGTTAAAGCGACAAGTCCAAGTAACGCGAAAATTCGGAAACTCATTGCTGTTTTTCCATAACGAAGGTTGCGAACAAAAAACTGACTTATCAGATCATAACCATTTTTTTGACCCATTGTTAGGAACTTTATTAACATCAAACTCAGCAACTTGAAGTTAGAGGCGAGGTTTAATCAGTGGGTGTCATCTCAAACTCAGTTTGCCAATATTGAAAGCCCTGTTGAGCATTTGGTTTTGCCATTTAATCGTTTATGATGGTTGGTTCTAACGAACGATGGAGGTTGCCGTGATGGCCTTTTCAAGACTTGTCCAGGAATTTAGATGCTTACTTTAAAAATGATTTGCGTTTTTGTTGGCTTGCTTTCCGGAGGTGTATTGCAAGTTGATTCGGATTGGCCAACCTTTCGAGGTCCTCAAGGAAATGGAGTTGCGACCGGTTCGGTAACAGAGAGTTGGAATGCTGACGCTGAATTAGGGGAAACGGAAGGGGTGCTTTGGCAGGTTGATGTGCCAGGTTTGGGCCATTCCAGTCCAGTGATCAGCGGCGATCGATTGTTTTTAGCGACAGCTGTTGCCAGTGATGGGAAGGCACCTTTAAAAGTTGGGCCAGGTGGTCGTCCAGAGGCTGCAGAGGATAATGGCGAGCAGTCGTGGTTATTGTTCTGTTACGACAAACACACCGGAAAAGAAGTTTGGCGGCGCACCGCGCATCGGGGAATTCCGCGAGCTACTAGACATGCAAAAGCAACACACGCTAATACAAGCGTAGTGGTTAATGGAGATTCCGTTATTGTTTTCTTCGGTTCTGAAGGAATCTATTGTTACGATCTCGAAGGAGAACTGCGGTGGAGTCGGGATCTGGGGGTGATCAACGTCAGTAAGTATGGGATTGGATGGGGATTCGCCAGTTCTCCTGCGGTTCATTCCGATCGCATCGCGCTGGTTTGTGATGATCCCGCTAATCCATTTTTGGTGTTACTGGATCTCAAGGACGGCACTGAGGTCTGGAGAGTTTCGCGAGAGAATATTTGTGAGCGAAATTGGAGTACACCCTTAATTCATTCCAGCCCAGGAAGAACCCAGATTGTCGTCAATGGCTGGCCCTGGGTCGTCTCTTATGATTTAAAAACCGGGAAGGAATTCTGGCGGATTCGCGGAGGAGGAGACAATCCAGTCCCGACCCCGTTTGAGTCTAATGGTTGGATTTATCTAACCAGTGCTCATGGTGGTTTGTCACCAATTTATGTTGTCCGTCCTGATGCAACCGGAGATATTTCACCAACGGAGGAAAAGTCAAGTAACGACGGTATTGTTTGGAGCATTCCCCGCGGAGGTTGCTACATGTCCACTCCTGTCGTTTGTGGCGACTACTTAATTCTGGGGAATTCAAATGGTGTGGTTCGGTGTTTTAACGCCGTCACAGGCGACAAGTTGTATGAGAAAAGACTGGGTGCAAAAGCTGGTATTATTTCATCGTTGGTTGCTGCGGATGACAAAATTTATTGTGCATCCGAAAATGGAACTGTCTATGTTTTAGCAGCGGGGCCGGAATTTAAATTGCTGGCTGAAAATAAAATGGGGCAACCTTGTTTTGCAACTCCGGCGATCTCCGACGGAGTGATCTTTGTGCGAACCAGTGAAAAGTTAGTAGCGATCCAATAGGGCTTGAGGGGGTCCGGGATTTACTTCGGATGTTCCTGTAGATTGGTTATCAAGCGGTGAATAATGGGAATGCGATTCAATATTCAAATGTTTCTAATGCTTGCTGCGATATTTTTAAGCCAGAATCCATGCGATTGGACGGTGGCTCAGGAATTAGCGAAGCAACCGAGAGCGGAAGCTTCATCTGACCATTTTGGCAATCCAAAGTTAGAGGCTTGCATCCCAGCGAGATTTAAATATGTATATCGGATTGGTGATTTTTATATTTTGGGCACTGATGAACGTCCACGTGAGAGCGATCGAAACGATCGTCAAGGTAAGGAAGTGGTCCTGCAGGCTGTGCGACTGTTTGGAAGTTTCCTGGATGCGAATGAAGACGGAAAAGTGGATGATCCAAAGTTGCTTAAAAGTCTTGGTGATAACTTCGCTTTTGCGATCGGGTCGGATCGTAGACTGCGTCCCGTCGAAGAGCTAATTGAACGCAAAACTGGCTGCTATGTGATATCGATGAAAACCGATATTTGGCCATTTTTTCCAAATTGGTCAGGAACAGGGTTTCCACTTAGCGGGATTAAGGATTCGATGTGGCGGCCTGACTCAATGAACGCACTTTGGGAAGAGTGTTTCCATGCGATCACAGAGGCCTATCGTTGTTGCGATGAAGAGTGGGGTTTTGGGAAGAAATCTCGTTTAGGTTTACTGATGGCAGAAGATATTGCCGCGGGTAATTATGACATCGAAAAACAGAACAAAATGGAAGGCGGAGATTACGATTGGGCAACCGCAGTGAATGAATATGTCCATCAAATTTGGCTTGTGAATCAAGCTGGTAAGAAAGCTGCGTTGACAAAATCTCAGGAACAGGTGCTTAAATTAATGCAAGCGACCCGCGGCTTCCCAATGAAAGTGAATCCGAATTATCCGTTGGATATTTCGATTCGAGTCCGCTGATTTTGAGCTTTAAACTGAGCAGCTTCTTTGTAACTTTTATGAGCCTGTTTTAATCCAATTGGAATTCACCCTTAAGAATTGGGTGACCGTCCAGATTGACGGTGACCACGGCGCCGGCAATTACCTTGCGCCAATCGGTGGCCGGTTCGAGAGAGATCAGATAATCAGATTCTCTTGAGTTGATTTGGACGCAACCAGCACAGTGGTTGCCAATTCGAATGGTTAGTTTGCCGGAATCGTTGCAGGCGGTGTCGAAAAAGGAGAGTTCCAATCCGGGCGGATCAGCATCGTGCGGAGTGAATTCTAATTCTGCGACAGGCTCCGCGTTGGTTTGGTGCGGTATTTGAAAAAGTTCGGCTTCCCATTTGCAGTCGACGAAAGTCTGGGTAACGGTCTGATTCATTTGAGCGAAAATTGCAGCGGCATCTTTCGCGTGCGGTGGTGGACTTTGCTCTTCAGAGAAACGCTCAGCGGTGTCGTCTGTTGGTTGCGTAGACTTGTTATTCTTAAATTTTGCTACTTGTCTGGCTGCCATTTCACTTGGCAGCCTAAGTTTTCGTGCGAGGGCTTCGATTGCTTTTTCTTCCCGTTCGTCAATCTCAAAGTCAGTCCCCGCCAGCATGAGTGAGAGGAAAAACAAAAGTTTTCTCGCGTCCGACGATTGGGGTCGTTTTATTTTTAGGCTACCACGTCGAACTTTGCGTCCGATCCAAACGGTTTTGGCCGGGGAGATTCCAAACTGCTCGGCGATGGCGTTGACGGTGATTACTTCAGCTGCCTTGATGGTTCGATCGGTAAACGAAAGGTAGCAACAGTAGGCGACGATTGCCGAGCCTTCCCACTTTGAACAACGTTGGCAATATTCAATGACTTTGGGGGGAAGAGGTGAGTTTCGCATCAGGTTTTTCAATGTCTATTCAAGCTTAAAGTGTTTAATAAACCTTCAGGCTTTCAGAGTGTATGTGAACTGACGCCTCCGAAGCGGGGTGAGCAAGAGATAAAGAGCGTCGAAGAATCCCGCAATTGTTAAGCAGGCATCACGCGATTGCAAGCAGTCGCTGTGGATGAGAAAGCGGATGTCAAAAAAATTTTCGACGCTTAGTTTATTTTTGCGAGATCTTCCATTGAGCGTTGAGCCCATGAGATCGCCTCAAAATAAGTATCTCTGATTTCGTTCTTATCGAGCGAGTCGAGGTGCACTTTTTCCCAAGTCCCAGTCTCGTAAGCGAGGGAACAATTTAGAACTTTTCCCATTTTTCCTTCACCAGCAGAAATGGCGTCTACTACCTCGCTGCAGACTGGTAACATTGACAACGCTTCGCTAATGGCAATGTCAAGTAGCGCGTCGAGTGAAGAAAATAAACCTGTTAAAAAGTAAGATTCGGTTTTTTCATAGTTGAGTTTGATGGCCAGCAGTTCGCACATCTTCCCTCGAATCAACAGCGTTTGAATGAGTTCCATTGGTTTTCGGCCGGCAGCGGTTGCCAATGCAGTTAGGCTGCAGAGAGTTTTGATTTGTCGGATTCCAATAAGCGTTACTGCATGTTGAATGGAATCGATTTCTTTCGACAATCCGTAGTAGGCCGAATTTACGAAACGAAGCAACTTGTAAGCCAAAATTGGTTCGGTCAAGATGATGTCCGAAATTTCGTGAAGCGTTACCGACGGATTTTGAATCAGGGCAACAATTTGTATCATCGAGATGTGGTTGGCAGGAAGTTTCCGCCCTTGCACAATCGAAGGTTTTGAGAAAAAGAAACCCTGAAACAAATCAAAGCCTAAATCTTTGCAATTGTTAAATTCTTCAACAGATTCAATTTTCTCTGCCAGAATTTTCACTTTGAATGGCTTGATGTAGTCGATTTGTTTTTTGAGATCCGTAGCATTCTCGAAAACAGAGACATCAATCTTTACGATATCCGCTAATTCCAGCATGGGTTTGAGGCGTTCCGAGTAAACAAAATCATCTAATGCAATGGTGTAACCCTCGCGTTTGAGGTCACTGAGAGCAAGCATGACTTCGCGTGTCGGTTTTACATTTTCCAAGACCTCAATGACGACTTTGTCTTTGGGTAAGAAGTGGCAGTGCTGGTTTACAATGAATTCTTCTGAGACATTAATAAATGCCGGGAGTGAGCCAACAATTCTCTCCAAGCCAATCTCGGCAAACGTATTGATTAGCAGTTCGGCGGTCGCTTTTTGCCCGTCCGCTATATTGGCTTCATTGGTAAAGCTGGAACGAAATAAGAGTTCGTAGCCGAATGAGGATTCATCCTTGCCATAAATAGGTTGCCGCCCAACAAACACGCTTGATTTGCTACAAGGTCGAAATGGGATTTGTTTTTCAGCGATGAAATGCATTGTCTTGGCAGGTGGGTGAATCGCGGGAGATTTTTGGGTCTTTGAAGCGTACGTCATGATTCCCCCCCTTATGGATTAAATAAATTGCCATATGCTATTTTTCCGTAGTTTGCAGGGCGAGCGAGTTAGGCAATGAGAGGTTGAGTGCCAGATGCAATTGAAAACGCATAAATTTACGGTGCTTGCCGTTATTGGGCG
>Ga0315330_10002435_pt1 | contig 12741 bp, 12 predicted proteins | sample M140m34915metaG_FD_203453 | JGI IMG/M metagenome (GOLD analysis project Ga0315330, IMG submission 203453) | Ammonia-oxidizing marine archaeal communities from Monterey Bay, California, United States - M1 40m 34915 | ecosystem: Environmental > Aquatic > Marine > Intertidal zone | place: USA... | reverse complement strand
GCTCAATTAAAGGCACAACAAGAGGCTCAATTAAAGGCACAACAAGAGGCTCAATTAAAGGCACAACAAGAGGCTCAATTAAAGGCACAACAAGAGGCTCAATTAAAGGCACAACAAGAGGCTCAACAACAAGCTCAACCAGAGGCTTAAGGAGAATATATTAAATAGATAAAATATAAATACTTATAAGTTATAAATATTTATTACAGATTTAGCAAAAAACAGATAAAAATATAATAAAGATAAAATATATCTTATAAATAGGTAAATGATAAGTCAAATATTCAAATATCCAGTACCAAATGAATTACTATTTAATTTATTAGATAAAATTTGTTTAAAAACAGATAGTTATTATTTAGTTGATATGAATGCATATCGTAAAATGATGTTTCATAACTATAATGATGATTTTTGTAATGAATTAAAAGAATATTATTATGTAGGTAAATCATTTTATATTACACGTAAAATGACCTATAAATCTTTTACAAATATAGTACGTCAAATCTGTAAAATAAACACAATATTATTTACTTCACAAATGAAATACAATGAATCAAAGTATAATATTGATTATTTAATATATTATTGATATATTTGTATTGAATACGATTAAATGATAAATAAAATATACTATGGTATATTATATAGGTATAGTCAAATAATGTTATTCAATTCAAAAAATGTAATACATTATGTAATAGCTTTTGGTTTAATATTAGGTGCATCATCTTTAATAAATAATGTAAAACAAAATTTTGATACAGATGATGAAGATTATAAATTAATAAAAGATTATTTATTAAACGAGTCACCTTTATACGGTTCAAACCGTCCAAAAATTTGGATTCATTCAAAATATGAAATAAATGCGAGAAATTGGAAAGATTTTTCATCTCGTAATACCGATAATTTAAATCAGCCATATTTACATTTAACAATAAAATCTATAATTAATCATTGTGGCAATGATTTTAATGTATGTTTAATAGATGACGAGTCATTTAATAAGTTATTACCATCATGGGATGTAAATGTTCGCTATATGGCAGAGCCAATGAAATCTCAATATCGTGAGTTAGGTATGGCACGTTTGTTACAAGTATATGGTGGTATAATAGTACCAAATTCCTTTTTATGTATAAAATCATTAAAGCCATTATACGAAAAGTATAATAATACCGGTAAGGCATTTGTATGTGAATCATTAAATCACGCATGTGATTTAAAGAATAACACTATGAACAAGGATTTTATGCCAAATACATATTTTATGGGTGCAAGTCAAAATCACAATGCAATAAAAGAGATAGTAGAATATTTACAAAATTCTTTAAGCCATAGTCATATAACAATGAATTATGATTTTGTAGGAATAATGCAAGATAAATGTCAAAATTTAATACAAAATGATAATTTAGAATTAGTAGATGGAAAAGTAATAGGTGTAAAAACCGCAAAAAATAATCAAATTATAATAGATGAACTAATGGAAGAAGCTTATCTAGATTTAGATAATTCTGCATTAGGTATATACATTCCAAGAGAAGAGATATTAATGCGAAATAAATTCAATTGGTTTGCATCATTGCCAATGGAAGAGGTATTAAATTCCAAAATGATAATATCAAAATATATAACAACATCATTAGTAGATAGTATGCAGAATGTAGAAAAAATACACCATAACGTAGTGACAATATAATATATTTAAAAGTAATATAAAAACCCAATCTTATATTACTTTTATAGTAATGGAAAAAATAGAAAACGATATAGAAACTGATAAGAAAAATGTAGTAGAAACAATAGATAAATTGTTAGATAAATATAAGGAAAATGATTATATGTATCAAAAAATAAATAATTATATAAATAATCAACTGTGTGGTATATTTGAAACAATGAATGAGCAACATAATCAGCGTGTGATACGTATGACAGAATTAACATGTGAACAAGATACTTTTATTCAATCATTTTTAAATAATAATCAATATTTTTATTCAAGTTCAACTGATAATTTCTTTTTTTATGACGGACAAAATTATCAATTATATAATGAAGATGATATATTACATGAAGTGATAAATACAATAAATAAGGATAGTTCATTAATGTCATGGAAACAAAAAACAAGATTAAATATAATGAAACGAATTCGTGAAACAAATTTATTACACTCAATACCAGAATCCCAAACGATTCAATCAGTAATAGACAGTATTTGTCCATTATTATTTACAACACGCGCAGATGCGAAACTATTTTTAACAGTATTGGGTGATAATATATTTCGTAAACAACCATCATTGATTTATATAATAGATCCAAATGCAAAATTTTTCTTAAAACAATTAAATCATATGTGTCAAATGTTCATAGGTTGTAATTTATCCCAAACATTCAAGCATAAGTATTATGACCATAAATATGAAGATTGTAGAATAATAAGAATAAATAGAAGTATAAAATATGATAGTACTTGGGGACAAATATTAAATAAAAATATATTGAATCTAATATGTGTATCATGTCATTATTCATTACGATATAATTCGGCAGATGAATATATAGAAAATTATTGTAATAGTGACAAATTAATAGAAAATGTATTTTATATAAAAAATATGAATATAGATACATTAGTGAATGATTTTATAAAAAATGTACTAGATATAGATATTACACCAAAACCAACATCATCTGGAATAACTCAAATAAGTTGGAAAAATATGCAGTATTTATGGAAACAATTTTTAACAGAGAAAGAATTACCAGCACTCGTATTTTTACAACCATTAAAAACGATGTTAATAGAAAAATTAAATAACAACTATCTAGAAGAAAAAGATACATTTACTGGTATTTGTAGTAAATATTTACCGGTAATAAATACATTTTTAAAATTTTGGAATGAAACAATGATAGAAGATGAGTTAGAAACCGAGTTAGAAATAGAAGAAGTTATACTTTTATTTAGAAAATGGTGTGAAATAAATAATCAAAATATTTCAAATATAAATGATAAAAATGTATTGGATTTATTATCATATTATCATCCTGAACTAGAAATAGAACAAGATAAATATATAGGAAAAGTAAGGTGTTTATTATGGGATAAACAATTAGAGATACAGATTGCAATGGATAATTTAAAAGTAGATATGCAAAATAAAGCAAAAAACATGTCATCAAGCAGTTTATCAAGAATGTCATCACCCGGTATTTATCAAAATATATCAATATATGATGCATATACACACTATAGTAAGTATACAACAACCGCATCATCTAGTAATTTACAAAATAAACAACGTCAAATAGTAAGTAAAGTATATTTTGAGAAATATATATTTGACAATTATCAAGAATATATTATAGAATCAAAATTTATTTCGAGTGATTGGTATATGTTATAAAAATTAAGCATTGGCGGGTGTTAATTCAGCCATACCACCTTTCATTTTACGGCTTTTACGGCTCTTACGAGCAGTTTTCTTAACATAACCAAATTTACCTTTTTTGGCAAAAAATCCAGCCTTCTCAAGACGTTTTTCTTTCTTGGCAGTCTTGTGTTTCTTGGCAGAAACAATGCGTCCCCATTTATTCATTAATAGGTCTTTTTTAGTAAGTTCCCCACTGGTTTTGTATGCAGTACCGTTCATAACTTGTGTACGAGAACCAAACAATTCCTCAAATTTACCACTTTTGATATGGTATTTACCATCACTTTGACGAACAGGTCGTTTCATTATATAGTATATAAATAAAATATAATGAAATTATCCTAAATTTATTTAAACCAAATTTGACCAGCAGAATATTGATGAAATAAAACAACAGGACGAGAATTATTCGGTTCTGGGTCTCCAGGTATAAATAATTCTTTATCATGTTGTTGAATATATGTTGGTTCGTAATTTGGATCAAGTTCAGTTTCTAATGTAAATTGTTGAATATATGTAGGTGTAGGAACATAACCATATTCAGTATTAGAACTAATTTGACCCAAATAAAATTCTCTTGTATCTTTAGGTTTTTCTACTAATTTAAATTTTCTATTACGTAATAACTGTGAATATGCTAATTTTTGTGTTATTCTTGGGTCATTACCAGCAGTAACTAATTTATTTGGTTGAATCATCTCTTATAATACAAGTATAAAAAATTGAAATAAAAAATAGATTATAGTTATATGTATAGTAATGCCACTTTCTAAAAAGATGTCAGCGAATGAATCAACACAACTTGCTAACAAATACCAACAAAAAACTGATAAGCAACATATTTTAGATAATCCTGATACTTATATAGGTTCGGTTGAAAATGTAGATGCATCACTTTGGGTATACGATGAAAATCAACAAAAGATCTGTTACCGTGATATAGAATATATTCCGGGTCTTTATAAATTATTTGATGAAGGTATTGTAAATTGTAGGGATCATGTTATTCGTATGATACAATCATCTTTGTTGAATAAGAGATTTGTTAGTTATATAGATACAACCATTAATGAAGAAGGTATAATAACAATGTCAAATGATGGTAATGGGATAGATATAGCTAAACATCCCGAAAACGATTTATGGATTCCAGAAATGATTTTTGGACATCTGCGTACATCAACAAATTATGATAAAAGTGAAAAAAAGATAGTAGGTGGAAAAAATGGTTTTGGATTTAAATTAGTATTAATCTGGTCAACTTATGGGCGTGTTGAGACTGTAGACCATACACGTGGATTGAAATACGTACAGGAATTTCATAATAATTTAGATAAGATTGACCCACCAAAAATTACCAAAGTACCTCTTACAACCAAATCATATACGAGTGTAACATTTAAGCCAGATTACCAACGTTTTGGAATCAATGGTATAACACCAGATATGTTAGCACTTTTAAAGAAAAGGATATATGACATTGGTGCAGTTACCGACCATTCCATCAAAAAAATAAAAGTTACTTACAATACAAATCCACTAAATATAAAAACATTCCAACAATATATTGATTTATATATTGGCAATAAAGAACAAACAAAGCGTGTCTATGAACATCCAGATGAAAGATGGGAATATGCTGTTTCTGTTTCACCTAATCATGAATTTATGCAAGTATCGTTTGTAAATGGTATATGCACATTCAAAGGAGGAAAGCATGTTGATTATATAATGGGACAAATAGTTCGTAAGTTGTGTGATTATATTGAAAAAAAGAAAAAGATTAAGGTTAATGCTGCTGCAATCAAGGAACAAATTATATTATTCTTACGATGTGATATTGAAAACCCATCATTTGATAGTCAAACGAAGGATTATATGAATACTCCTGCTGCAAAATTCGGTTCAACATGTCAAGTTAGTGATAACTTTATTGAAAAGGTCGCGAAAATGGGCGTAATGGACGTTGCTTGTTCATTAATTGAAGCAAAAGAAAACAAGTTAGCAAAGAAAACAGATGGTTCTAAAACGAAGTCCATTCGTGGTATTCCAAATTTGATAGATGCTAATTATAGTGGAACTGTAAATTCAAAAGACTGTATACTTATCTTATGTGAGGGATTATCAGCTTTATCTGGAATTGTTTCTGGTTTATCAAGTGATGATAGGAACACAATTGGTATTTATCCATTGAAGGGTAAGTTGTTGAACGTACGTGGTGAACAAATCAAGAAAATTAGTGAAAATAAAGAAATTAATGAAATCAAAAAGATTCTAGGATTAGAAACAGGTCGTGTATATGAATCAATTCAAGATGTTCATAAATATTTGAGATATGGTAAGATTATGTACATGACAGATCAAGATTTAGATGGGTCTCATATTAAAGGGTTATGTATTAATCTATTTCATAGTGAATGGGCGTCTTTAACAAAGATTCCAGGATTCCTATCTTTTATGAATACACCTATCTTACGTGCCAAGAAGGGTGCTCAAACACTATTATTCTATAATGATGGTGAATATAATACATGGAAAAATAACTTGGGTGAGAATGGTTCAGCGGGCTGGAATGTAAAATATTTTAAGGGTCTTGGTACATCCACATCTGCTGAATTCAAGAATTATTTTGCAAATAAAAAGATTGTAGATTTTGTATATTCAGGAGTGAACAGTGATGACATGATAGATAAAATTTTCAACAAGAAACGTGCGGATGATAGAAAGCAATGGTTGGAGGGATATAATAAGGATGCATATCTAGACACTAGTAGTCCTTCTGTTCAATATGAACAATTTATTAATAATGAAATGATTCATTTCAGTACATATGATTGTGCTCGGTCTATTCCTAATATGGTAGATGGTTTGAAGATTTCATTGAGAAAAATATTATTCTCTGCATTCAAGCGTAAGCTAACTAGTGAAATTAAGGTTGCCCAATTTTCAGGATATGTATCAGAACATAGTGCATATCATCATGGTGAAGCCAGTTTAAATGGTGCAATTGTAAATATGGCACAAAATTTTGTTGGTTCAAATAACATCAATTTGTTAGAACCGAATGGTCAGTTTGGTACAAGGTTGCACGGTGGTGATGACAGTGCATCAGAGAGATATATATTTACACAATTAAATACATTGACTCGTAGTATTTTCCCTGATGCGGATGATTCTGTATTGAATTATTTGAATGATGATGGTACTATTGTTGAACCTGACTACTATGTGCCCATTATTCCATTTGCACTAGTAAATGGTATTTCAGGTATAGGTACAGGATTTTCATGCAATATTGCTTCCTATAACCCATTAACAATTGTAGATTATTTGAATAAAAAGTTAAAGGGAAAATCAACAAAAGATATTGATTTTATTCCATACTATGAAGGCTTTCAGGGAAGCATTCAGCGTATAGCAGAAAAGAAATATTTAATCAAAGGTGTTTATGAGAAGAACGGTGATGATAAAATTCGTATTACAGAATTGCCTGTTGGAACATGGACAATGCCGTATACTACTTTCCTTGAATCATTAATGGATGGAACCAGTAAATCTGGTAAGAAGAGTACACCAACGATTCGCGATTTTACATCCATCTGTACAGAAGTATCTGTTGATATTACAGTTGTGTTTCCTAGAGGTTCATTGCGTGAATTAGAAGAGACTACAGATGAATATGGTTGTAATGGTGTACATAAATTGTTAAAATTAACAACAACAAATAGTGCAACGAATATGCATATGTTTAACAAAGATTGCAGACTACATAAATATGATTCTGTTGAAGAAATTATTGATGAGTTTTATCTAGTGAGATTAGATGTTTACAGAAAAAGAAAAGAGTTCTTAATTAAGAATATGAATAATAAATTAGTTAGACTGTCCAATCGTGCAAGATATATTCAAGAAAATTTGAAAGGTACCATTGATTTAAGACGTAAGAAGGCAAATCAAGTATTTGAATTGTTGGAAGGAATGCAGTTTGATAAGATAGATAATGATTACAAGTATTTGGTAAAAATGCCAATGGATTCGGTGACAGATGAAAATGTGTCATCGATTATGAAAGAAAAAGAAGATACTGAAATGGAATTATCTGTGTTAATAAACACGACATTGGAAAAGATGTGGTCTAATGAATTAAGCAGTTTCCAAACTCATTATAATACCTATAAAAAGAAGCGTGAGAAGATTCAAGCGGGTGAAACAAAGCAGTCTGTAAAAAAGGTGACTAAAAGTAAGGTTTTAAAAATAAAGAAGAAGTAATTTATAGAATTCAATTATTTACACAAAATTTTTTGATTCTAATTGCTTGAAATCACGGTCGCTTTGACGAGGTAATTCCATAGGCATGGCAATACTACTTTGGTCTTGACAATATTTCTCATAACCTACAGCTTCACCATATACACTTGGAACTGCATAATCCAATACTAATTTATTTAATTTTGCTACTTCATTTGTGATATTATTCATATCATGTTCAGCATGTTGTAAATATATGCTACGCATAATAACCTTTAATGTATCAATATTTTGAGGTGGAATAACATATTTACCATTTGACATATTATGTACCCCAGCACGAAGACCATTTTGTACAATTTGAATATTATCAGCAGAAAAATATACTGTAGCTAACATATTGCTTTCTATTTCACCAGTGAGAGCTTCTCTGTATTCAGTTGTCTTATTTTTTATGGCGATTCGTTCTTGCATTTTAAATTGTATTTCGGGTGAAGGTGGTTCAACAATATTTACTCTGCCATTATAAATAGAATTATCTAATATTTGATTATTTTTATAAACATCAACATTACTTGAATTCATTTTAATAGTATAGTTTCTAATAAGAAATAAATTTGCGAATCACTAAATATTTAGTAATAAGAATAATAATCTATCTAATAATTTGTATTATTAGTATATAATGGAGTGGTTCTATTTAACAGTTCTAGCTGTAGCAATCTTATTATTAATAATAATGTTAACATTCATTGGAACACGTATTAAAAAGAATGAAAAATCCGCTGATAGTAATAATAATGTTTTTCCACCTGTACAAAATACTTGTCCAGATTTATGGAAAGCAACACAAGAAGGTGATATAATTAAATGTAAAATACCTACTGAAGAAAGCCCTAATATGAAGAAGAACAATACTGGTAATTTAAGAGACAGTGAGGGATTTCTAGATGAATTAGCTAAAAATAATATAAAGGGGATAAATACAGATAAGGATACTATAGATTTTTCATCATATGAAACAGAATGTGAGAAAAAAAAATGGGCAGACAAATATAATATTAAATGGGATGGTATTTCAAATTATAACCAATGTTAAATTTATTTAGATAAGTATCCATGTTTATAGTGAAAATTCATACCAGAAAGAAACCCAATAATAACATCAACAAGTAAAAATCCATAAGCATTTCTATTCTTTTGAATAGCAAAATAAGAAAACAACAAATAAAGTATACCGTGAATGGGTCGTAAATGATTCCACCATATTGTATCACCGTAAGTTTCTGGTCCCGATTTTCTATATCCTCCTAAAAATATGATTAAAAATCCAATACCGATAATAGCAGTAATATATCCCACATACGGTAAATAATTAATATCAATATAGTAGGCAATTGCGACTAGACAAATACGTAAAAATATGCACCCGAAAATAAATATGAAAAAACGTTTAGCTAAAGGTTCCATTATAGAATATACAAATAATAATTTACAAATGTAGATTATTATCTAGAATTATTTTACAAATTTAATAACACGTGGGTCTTCATGAAAAGAATATTCCAGTTTTGCTAATGATGCATTACGTTGTACCAAATGGTGTTCAATGGTACTATTACCTTCCTTTGCAATTTCCAATTCACAATTCTCATTTAATATAATCTTTTGTTTATCATTGGGATTTTGTTTATATTGCCTATCCATTTCCATAATTTCATATTTTAACATTCGTAAATTTCTGTATTCGGGTGTAAGTTGTCTATGTTGAGCGAGAACTGCTTGTTTTAAAAAATCTTTATTGTTAGTATCTTTGTATTCATCCAATAATTTACGAATAGATTCCTTTAATCTAAATATGACTTCATTTTTCTTTTCAATTAGCGTATCCTTATCAGGGTTATTATAAATATCATTATGTATATCTAACAATTCTGCATAAAGCTTAATTTCAAGGTTATATTTTTCCAATTCGTCTTTAAATTCATTAACCGATTCTTCTTCTGTAACAAAACTAAACAGGGAATCTAATTTTTTACAAATAATATTTTGTTTTAAATTTTGTATACTTTGATAATAATCATGTAAATGTTCTTTATACATGTCAATTTCTCCAGTATATATTTGAATATCTAATGTACATGGATTTTGCGTATCCCCACATAAGGCCATATACTTGTTGTTGTTGTTTAAAAATTTGGTACCGACTTGTCGTTGGCATTTAATACATGGTATTTTTACGAATGCTACCGAATTTTTCGCGATTTTCTTGGTAGCAGCAGATCTAAATACTTTGCGCTTGGCTTCTAAAAGCTTTTTTTCATATTTAGATTTTAATAAGAAATATTCATCTAATCCTTTAATATAGTCCTGTTTTATTTTCATTTCCTCTTCCAGGTTCTCCTTATTTGAATTATTTAATGAAATATTCTCAACCGCATCACGAAATTCAATAGAAGGTGTATTTTCCATTTTAAAATCAACAACACCAGGATAATCATAAATAATATGTACGTTTGTATTAGAAACATTGAGAACATTCAATTGTTCAATATTTCCTAGATGAATAGACGTTAATTGGCTATTATTTTCACAATGTATTTCTTGTATAGATGATGGAAGTTCTTTTAATTCAGTAATTCTATTAGAGGCACAATTGAGAACCTTTAGATTTTTCAAATAATCAAGTGTAAAAACCTCAATATAGTTGTTATTTACATCCAATTCTTCTATGGATTTTGGAAGGTTCTCTAACTCTATTAATAAATTCTTTGTACAAGAAAATTTAATTAGTCCTTCTGGTAAATTAGAAATACTAATGACATCACCTTCATGTATAGTAATTTCTTTAATAAGACCGAATCCCATCGTTTTAATGATGGAAAAATCTAAATCGCCATGTAAGGATTCCTTAATAACAAGGGTTTCTATTTGTTTATTCGTATTTTCCAATATATTAGCTAATTCAGTGTTACCAGTATTATTATTTGTAATGATATGTTCTCTTTGTTCACGAATAATATTCATAATATATATTAAATATATATATATTATACTCGTATAGACGGTAAATCGGTAATCATAGATGAGCCATTATTATTAGTTTGTTTAACTTCTTCTTGATAATATCGTATCTTGGAAACAATGAATTCTTGGTCTTTTAACATTTTTTGATGTTTTTCATAGTCACTAAGTTTATTGTTATAACAATAATACAATGTAAAACCAACAATAGAAAAGAACAGTAAGAGAACCATGATATTGAGAAAATAATAATATACATTTACTCTGTTTTCATGGCATTTTTGTAATGTATTTTGTAAATAATATGATGCATTGTTCTCAATTAATCTAGGAAATGACATATTTATATATTATAATTGTAGCAAAATAATACTACATATACGCTAAATAATAGAGAACAAAATAATAGCTAAATATAGCAAATAGAATAACAACTAACCAAATAGGTATAATAGTTTTATGTTTGTATCCAACGCCAAATTCACGAAAGCTACCATCATCATTGTATACTAGTGAAGGTTGATTGTAATGAATTGCAAATATAGAGAAAATAAAAATCAAAATAGCTACATTTACTTTATTATGGTATACGAATCGTTTTACACTCATTATTATTTAATATATTGTTATAAATAATAATGTGAAATTTATATAAATTATTTTTATTTATTTTAATCAAAATTGTCGTCTTGGTCTTCATCGTATACAACACCATCTGCATAATCTTCATTTAAGTTGTCAATATTAGTTTCTTGTAGTTCTTGATTATTCATATATTCTTCTTCTTGTAATTCCAGATCATATATACTGGTTCTCATTTCATTAACAACATTATGCATATTTCCCATAACATCTTCAGTGAGTTGTTGCATCATTTCACCACGTTCTCTAGTATAGGTATCTTTATTGTATTTAAATAACCCAGACTGTTGACCAACATTCCATTTACCTAATCTATATTTTTTCATTAAATCTTCTGCTTTTCTATTTTCAATACTCATATTGCCTAAATAGTCAACAAATCCTTTCTTTTCACGTTCCTTAGCTAGGTTTACTTTATGAATAACGTCATCATAGGTATAATTAATTTCATTTTTATTAGCAATATCAATCTGTAAAAAGGTATATAATAATGATGCAACCCTAGATTTTAAATGAATATTTGCATTATCAGTATAAATTTGAATTTCTGTAATACTTTCTTGATTTTCATCAACATTAGATGTTGCTTGCATATTTAATGCAGTGTCTTGTATATCAATATTAGTATTTCTTCTAATATTTTTACTATTATTAACATCAGTTTGTATTATATTTGATTTATCGCAAACGTTAATATAGTTGCATAATGTTAAGTAAAAGCAATAATTGAATAATAGATGAATGGTATCTTTGTTGAATAATGAATAAAATGAAATGATTTGTTTTTCTCCCTTTTCATTAATAATTTCACGTTTAATGTCTGTTTGTACTGGAATATTTTTAACAAAAATGTTGATATCAGTCATAATGTTTTCTACTTCTTGTAGTAATTCAATAAGTGGTTCATCATTGCGGAAAGAATCCAAGTTTTCATAGTATTTATTAATAAATTTATCAACATCCATAACATGGTCCTTTGCTAAGTCCCAGTGTTTAGGAATTTTATTAAAAAATTTAGAATTATTAATAAGTATTTTTGGATATACTTTTGTAATCATAACGATAGAGTTTTGTATAAATTGAGAAACAGTATATAATTCATTATCATGAATATTTTCAGTTTGATTAGGTGTATCAATATTCCATACAGATAAATTCATTAAGTATTTATTTAAATGGTCGTATTGTGTATTTGTTAAATTACCGTGTTCATCAAAGAAATTCATAATTTTTTTATACATGTTATAATTGCATGTGGATAAATAATCAGTAAAATTATTCATTTCATCAGTATAAGTATCTCTCATTTGTTTAGGATTGTATTGATTTAAAACCAACCGTAAACGTTCTCTAAAACGGTTATCAAATAATGAAG
>Ga0315330_10002434_pt1 | contig 12741 bp, 3 predicted proteins | sample M140m34915metaG_FD_203453 | JGI IMG/M metagenome (GOLD analysis project Ga0315330, IMG submission 203453) | Ammonia-oxidizing marine archaeal communities from Monterey Bay, California, United States - M1 40m 34915 | ecosystem: Environmental > Aquatic > Marine > Intertidal zone | place: USA... | reverse complement strand
AAAGGTTGACGTCGGCAAACCGCCGCTCGCGTCGCACGTCGTCGCGAAAGCGGCGCCTCGAACGCCGCCGTCGTCGTCTTCCCGCGTCACGGGATCGTTGAGCATGTTTCTTTCGGGCGAATTAGATAAAGGCAAATCGCCATCCGCGGTACCGACGAGCAACGTCGCGCTCTCGCTGCGAGACATCCAATCGCAACAAGAGCGAGCGGCGCGTCGATCGAAATCGCTCGAGCCGTCCGCGTCCGCGGCGGCGCCGCCGACGTTCTCACCGTCACCCTCCAGCCCGAACGCGTTCTCGCTCGGTGATCTCTTACGACGCACCGCATCGTCGTCATCGTCGAAGAAACCGGCGTGGCGACCGCCGAAGAGCGCATCACCGACGATGCGAGAGATCATCGACGCCGAAGCCTCCGCCAAGGCGGCGGCGTTCGCCACGACGACGGGTTTCAACGTCGCCCGCGCGTCGTCCACCGACCGTTCGTCGTGGTACGTCGATCAGCCTCGCGAACGCTCTAAATCTCTGCGCGAAATCGTCGACGAAGAGCGTCAGCGCCGCGCCGAGGAGGCCGAGCTCGCCCTCGCGCTCGAAGCCATCGCGAGGCTCGAAGCCGATCCGCGCGTCGCCGCCGACAAGAAATCCAATTCCAGGCGTCGTCGCCCGCGCGCGCGCGGCAAGGGCAAGGACGTCGTCGACGCATCGTCAAGCCCGCGCCGCGCTCGACCGTCGCCGCGCGCGGCGTCGGACCGTCGGGTGAGGTGAAAAAAGTCGTCCTGGCCTACTCCGGTGGCCTCGACACGTCCATCATCCTGAAGTGGTTGCAAGACACGTACGGTTGCGAAGTCGTCACGTTCACCGCGGACCTCGGGCAAGGCGAGGAACTCGAACCGGCGCGCGCGAAAGCGGCGCAGTTCGGCGTGAAGGAAATATTCGTCGATGATTTGCGAGAGGAGTTCGTGCGGGATTACGTGTTCCCGATGTTCCGAGCGAACGCGTTGTACGAAGGGACGTATTTGCTGGGGACGTCCATCGCGCGACCGCTCATCGCGAAGAGACAGATTGAAATCGCGAAGCAAGTCGGCGCCGATGCGGTGTGCCACGGCGCGTCGACGCGCACCGCGCACGTCCCGCCCGGACGCAACGCCTCTCGCGCCGCCGCTCCCGCGCGCGTCGCCCCCTCACCGTCCGCGACGGCGACGTAAAACACATCGCACGTCGGTTCCCTGGGCGCGACGACCAGGGCGTCGATCTCGTCGTACGTCGTCGTCGTAGAGACGTTCGCGTCGTCGAGGTCTCGAAGCGCGGCGCGAATGGTCGCCCGCGCGGCGTCGTCACCGGTCGCCACGGCGGCGTCGACGCACAGAATCACGCGTCGCTCGCGCATCGTCCTCCTTCGTCGTCGCGCGCGAGGCGTCCGTCGTCTGGGGACGAGTCAACGAGCGATGGTTTGTTGATTCGGCGGGCGCTCTGGGCGCGAGGGTCGTCTCGTCGTCGACGCGCGCGACGCCGCGTACGACGTTGCTCGGGCGCTCAGCGGCTATGCGTGATCGTAAAACTGATTGTCATTATTAAACTTGGAAAATTTGACTGTATAAACTTGAAAGATAAAAAACCGTCGTCGAGGGACGGCGTCCGAGCGCGCTCACACGGCGGAACCGTACGCGCTGGGCCCGACGGATCGCACGAGGGAAGTGTGTTCGTGCGCTTTCGAACCCTTGACGACTTCGCTCGCGGAGGAGCGTCGACGCATGAAAACCAAGAGACCGACGGCGGCGATAAAGAGGCTGACGGCGGCGAGGGCGAGCGGGACGGCGCTTTGACCAAATGCGGGGCTGACCTCGCGAAGAGAAACGCGCAGTCGGTCCCCGAGGTGGCCGCGTTCGAACCAAGTCACGCGTGTGTCTGATGAACGCGGGTTCGTTCCAAGAAGTGCGGATGCTCCGCACACTTTTGCGCCTTCACCGGTCGTGAATCGAAGCGTGTTGCCTTCGCAGGTTTTCGCGTTGAAACCTTCGCAGTTGCCCGCGGCATCCAAAACGTTGGTAACTTTCACTTCGAAGGTCCCACTTATGTCGTTCGGATATTGCATCACCCACTTGCCCTGCGCCGCCGAATTGGTACAAACGATTTTGTAATTCGACTTGATATCGGTGAGTGACACTTGCTCGTTCGCCGGCGCGCACTTTTCATCGAAAATTCTCCTCACCGTCGTCTGAACCTTCGAGCAGTCGATGGGTTCGTAGTAGGTCACACCGACCGTTCTTGTCGAGGGATACTGCTTCAGCTCGCTCGCGAGTGGCTTGACGGTGTCGACGACGAGAGTTAAGACTTCATCGGATGTGAATTCGTGGACGGATGTTTCCGCAAAGACGTCCCCTTTCACGCAGAATGACTTGACGCGTACTTCATACGTGCCATCTTTGAAGCCGCTGAGCATTTGATCAAACTCATTGTTTACGTCCCAGGCAAACGGGCAGCCACCACCGCGCGAATGTGGGCAGAGTAAGTTCTTCTTGAAGCTATCACTCTTTTCCGCGGTCGTGGCGTGTTCAGCGGAACTTTTGGCGGAAATCCATTCACCTTCGCCGACGGGGCGGTACTGGACTTTGATCGCAGCGAGGTTCGGATTGGTGGTCGGTTTGACGGGCAAGGCGTCCGGCCAGAGAACGCTTCGGTCCGGGTTGAAAACCTTGAGCTTGAGAGCATCGGGTCGAGCTTTCGACACTTGAGAAAACTTGTAGTCGCGAAGAGTCTCCCCGTCGAAGCGAACCTCTGGGCACTTCTGACTCCAAGTCATTTTCTGAAGATATTGATTCTGTTGAATCGGCTCGCGGTTCAAATTGTCGAGACTCGACTCGCACATGCTCTGAACGCGTACTTTCATGTACTTCACCGCTCGCGTGATCGAACTCAACGGTTTGACTCTCATCGTGAAGGTTGTCTCGGTGACTCTCTTCTGCGAGTCGAATGAATCCGAGTTGATGACCTCCAGTGGCACCAGCTCACCGAGAGGTGAAATATTCACCCCGTTTATCGAGATTTCAACGTCATTTACATCACTTCCCAGTGCAGGCGCCGTTTGGGCCGCGTTCCTCGCGACTGCTATAACAGTCGAAGGATTTTGGTTCCTCGCGACGGCAGTTCCGACCTTATCTTTGATTCTCTTCACCATCGCGTCCTGGCTCGCGACCACGGAAGCTGCCGTCGTGTTGATGGCGTGCGATATCGATTTCGGATCATCATCCTCATGGTACGCCTTGTTGGCTGCATCTAGAATCTCCTGGATTGAAGACGCCAAACCATCCACGATGCGCAGACCGAGGGGGAACGACTCCCTGTACATGGTTCCAGTTTGAATTTTCAGCTGGATGATGGCCTGCTCGCCTGGATTCAAATCAAGATTTGTTGGGGTGCTTGCGAGATCGAGGACGTATCCGCTCTCTCGCCAAACGGTCAGTGGTTCGCCGGGACAAGAGCTGCGGCCACCCATTGTGGTAAACACGGGTGTTCCGAAACGTTTGTCTGCGGCTACTTTCACGACGAATTTATCGCCAATGTTTGGATCGCCAAGCGTGTAGCTCGATGACATCGAACCATGCTTATTCCAAGCGAAGGAGCGATCATAGGTCATCGTCTTGGTCACCGTCATGTCGCCGCTCGTATCTTCTCCAGCCGCTGCCAAGCCTGCGTTGATGGCCATCCCGATGAGACCGCCGAACTCCACCTCGTGCTCGACGTGTTGCGTCGCGGTGACTGAGACTCCGATGCCGTACATATCATCGGACATCTTCTCAGCCGAGGAAAAACTGTACTCGGCAGAATGACCACCACCGCTAAAAGTGAGCAATAAAACATCTTGATGCGGCTCCAACGGATTTGATTGACCTCTCACGCGCATTCCGCTTTGCGCGGTACCACCTGTAAATGATGCGCTCACACGATCCGCAGAGTATTTTGGAGATAGGAAATAATCTTCGCCCATATTGTACGCAGACGTCCCTTTCACTGATAACAGGCTATCATCGGCTGCGTCAAACTCTCCTTTCTCACACAGCACGCCGCGACACGATTGAAATGACTCGGTCAAGTCATCCATGGTGCCTTCAAGCATGCCCCACGTGAATACGCCTCGATCGTAATCGCCATCGTAAAACGTGTCTTCGTACTTGGGCAAGTTCTTTTTGTACCTATCTCGGGGATAAGAGATCCAACCGTAACCGCTCGATGGTACTTCTGCCTCGTCAATCATCTGTGTCTTCAGTTCTTGCAAGTATTGCGCCATCTCGTACAGCACCTTGGCTGACATGAGCACTTTCATTGCCGTTGATTTCTTTGCTTTGTCTTGCAACTCTTCAACTTTCTTCAACTTTTCTTTGATTGGGCCCATTTTTTTAGCCAGGGCTTCTTTCTTCTTGTCGGAAGCTGAGCTCACGCCGTTCGCAAGACTGCCAAACTTGTTGACGAATGCCGACGCGGCTTGTGCGGCTTTGTTGGATTCCATTTTCTTTGCAAACGCCGTAATCGCCTTCTCATGTTGAGTGTAAAAGCCCTTTGCGGCATCATATACGCCCTTGGCGTCGTCATAGATTGCCTTTACATCGTTTGCGACGCCCTGCGCGTCTTCGATGATAGATGACGCATCATCGGATATGCTGGAGGCGCTATTAACGTCGCCACTCTCGATCGCTGATTGCACCTCTTTAGAAAGATCCCCGGAATCCTCCGCCACGCTTTTAGCGTCGTCGACTATACCCTCAACACGGCTCTTGATGTCAACCTTATTCTTTGCGTCGTCCACGGTATCTGTAACCTTCTGCTCTGCGACGTACTTGAGTTTTTCGTAGACGTTCATGCCTTCCATCTCGTCCTCCTCTTCCTCGGGCTCATCCGATGCGCCGGTTATTCTATCCCACGTGATATCGCTCCCGTCCTCGGGTTCATAAAATTTTTCAAACAAATCCACATCTATGGAAGGGAAATTAGGTGGAGGGCCGAATGCACCAACCTTGGGTTGGAACATGTTAGAGGCATCCCACGTGTTGGACAGTTCTTCGACGGTGTCATCGATAGGCAAGAACAGCTCATCATCAAACATCTCCATCTTTTCTTCGAAACGCTGACGGATCGCGTGTTTACCTGCCGCGATAGGCTCTGAAATCCTTTCTATTGCGTCGTACACTTTCGTTTTGCCCTCTTCACCCTCTTCCAAATACACTTGAGGAGATGCCCACGCTAACGTCCGGCGCCACGCATCGAGTTTGCTGTACAAGTACGATTCCCACGCCGTAGTTGTCTCGAAATCAGTACATTTGGACACGGACTCATCGTTCAACGTATTCTTGGCGCAATCATACAGCATTCCAGAGTTATCAGCAGCGATACCACCGGCTTTGACCACAGACAAAAGATATTTCAGATTTGGCACCACGTGCAACTCTACAGCAGCCACGCTGAAAACATAAGAGGTCGGTTTACGCGGAAGCCAGGTCAGTTCCGGCCAGTTGAACAAACATGGTTTATTGTTTGTTCGACCATCTTTGACGATGTCGAGAATGTCAGACTCCCTATAAAGAAGTTCAACGCCCCCGCCAAGAATTACGTCTCCGGATCGTCCCGTTAAAGCGTGGTCCTGGCTGGAGCGAATGACTCTGTTGGTCGTGGTTTCCATGCTCCAACCGGAATGGTTCGTACTCTTCATTTCAAAGTTAGGGCCGTCAGTTTCGAACTTTTGATTACCCTTGAATGTAAGAAGCGTCGTCGGAAGATTCATGTTGCCTTCCGCAGTGTAGCCAAGATTATATCCAGGATTAATAGAAAAGTCCTTCTCCGGTAGCTCAACTTCAGATTCAGATTCCTCCAGTTTACCTGCGGCACGCGTGCCGGAGAGGTCGACCTGAACTCCGACCGTTGAACCGACCGCAAGCTCAGCGTACGAATCGCCACCGGGAGGGTCGTGCACGACCGTGTACACGAGTCCTTCAATTGGTACGGTTGCCCATTTCACGTCATCGCTTAGTACGTTATCCGGGCTCCGAGGCTTTGATCCAAGCGTCACTAATGGGCGAGATACGAGTTTTCTCACCGTTCGGTAACCGTCGAATCGCTCTATGGTGAAGTCCAATTTACGGCGGTGCGTTCCGCCAAGATTCGGTGAGCCCGCGGTGATCTCACGATTCGTACTGGGCAAACCATTCTCTTTCGGGAACTGCATCAAGCCGTTCGTTTCTACGACGACGTCGAAGTCACACGACGGTCCGCCTCCACGATTCGGATGACACTCGTTCGAGTCTTCGTCGGTAACGTCCTGACGGAAGCTGAGCTTGGTGCTCCCGCTTCCATCGTCCCCGTTGGGGAGATTTGTGAAACACTTCTTGAGTGATTGGGCACCAGTTTCAGAATCGGTGAGCAGATGTAACTCGAAAACCTTGGCAGATATGAATTTCGAGGCTGAAACGGTCAAGTCCGCATATTTCGAAGTACCGATGAAGTGCTTAGACGTCAAATTACCCGGAAGTTCCTTTTCGTCGTAACACATTGTATCCGCATCAGTGACCGGCGGTATATCCTGAACGTCGACGCATATGTAGCCGTGGTATTTGAACATTTCTTCAACGAGCATGTGCTCATTTTGAAATGGCAAGATTCGGTTCAAAGTGTCTCTGTTTCTGAAAAAGCTCAGCATACTTCCGGGCTCAGTCTCGCAGTCCTGAGCTAAATTCGGGTAGTGTTTATCGTATCCATCAATGTCCGGGGCGGAAACGAGCTCGACGTTGTAGTTTAAAGCTGCGTACGGCCACGACCTTATTTTTGAAGTATCATCAACGCGACTCCAAGCGCCATCGATGAACTCAGACGTAACAAACACGGGAGCGTGGCAGCCGCTCGCCGGCCAAATTTTGAACTTGGCGCCCGGATAAATAGCGTCGCATTCACCCTGGTAAACGCCTAGAAGTACTTGACTCGGCGTGTGATCACTGAAGAACAATGTCTGTCCGTCTTCGAGGGATTCAATCGTCGTCGAGTTCAGTCTACCTTCACAACTGTCCAAATTATCCACAGCGTCCTCAACGTTTTCGCCGGCAAAGCAAATGACGTGATTTTCGTACGTTGCGCGAATCGTGATCGTCTTTCCCCGAGGCAACGCCAATCGGAACCAGCCAGCGTCATCTGTTTCGTAGAAATCAGGCGACTTGTCCGGTTCAAACACTTCGAGCTTCACCTTTGGAAGCCCGCAATCGGACGACCCCACGGCTCGCGATTTCGGGAAGAGCACAGCTCCCGTAACGATGGCAACAGTATCATCGGTGAAGTCTTTCTCTTCAATGCGCTTATGCTTGACTTCCATCAACGTCTCCTTCATCTTCACAAGATTTGAAAACGTGTGTTGAATCAAATCCGATGTGCTTTCATCGTTCGAGCCCGGCTTCGAGTTCCGTTTCGGTGGTCTGTCAAACGTGTGCTGCATATCTGGTAATTGATGTACGGCGTGTACTTGCGCGTGCACTCTGCCCGAAACTGCCCTCTCGAATAATCGTAAAGAGTCACGCTGATCCGATTTCACATCGACTTTAGCATCCAGATAAAAGATAGATGTTTCAGGTTTTGAGATCATGATGGGGAGCAGGTAGGTTCCCGATTCGCCGACGATGATAGAATCCGCTCGACTGCTCGACGACTTTCGGCAATGCACGTAGTTGTACACGGTGTTCTGATCTATGATTTCACTGGATATCGTTCGCCACTCTTCCTGTGTAGGAAAATTCGATGTGCTCTTACGTCTCAACACGAGGTTCTCACAGAATCCTTCAACAGCGTTTTTACGGTCGTGCATGGTGGTTTGAAAGCTGTGGAATTCGCGTGTCGGGATGGTGGGGAACGCCAACAACGGTTCAACGGCGAGATCCTTGGAGTTCATGCGCTGTGTAGCATTTTGAAACTCTGCGTGATTCAAGACACCGTCTTCGTCCTCGTCCAGATCGATCCAAACATCATCAGGTATCACTACGAATGAGTCAGATCCAAAGCCCGCCATTTCGTTCATGTACTGCTCCAACATCTTTCGCGTGACGACTGTGTCATTTAAAGCGCCGTCGAAAACATCTGATACGCTTTTAAATGGCATGCTCTTGTGCGAAGCCATCTTCTTGGTTGTATTCATCACCGCTGTCAACACTACCGCAGTCGGGGCACTCAAACGAAGGGTGCGGTTATCGCTACCCTCACTGACTCTTGTATCGATGAGGAGCTCCGTACTGTGCGGAAAGATTTCTTCCTTGTACGCACCGACGTGCAACTTTGTCTTGACTGGAACGACACCCGTCGTGTCTCTGATCTCAATCCCATACTCTCCGTCTTTGTCTGTGACGGCAGAGAATTGGCAGCGAGTCAGATTCCCATAAACTTCAACTTCTCTCACGTTGAGCGTAGCCGGCGAAGTCGATTTGACCGTCACGTGTTCGCCGTGGAAAGATTTCAGCCTCGAACCCGAACACTCGTAGTCTACGCATAGACGTTTCTCATCATCAATGAAAAATTCTCCGCCTTCTTTCACCAAACACTTGTTCCCGTGATTCCCGGAATCCTCAGGATCCGGATCGGAAACGAACGCTTCAAAACTGGGTACCGGTTTGCTCGCCGCAGCGTGAACGCAGACCCGAACTGAAGATATCGACGTCCACTCCCCAAGATTGACTCTTACGAATTCATCTTTTTCGAGCGGGACGTAACTGCTTTCCGTCAGATCTCCATCTGTAAGGGTAAAGCCTTGAGCTCGAATCTCATTTTTCTTTGACGAATGCGTCACGGGTTTGTACACGGCGATGTTTTGGATTTGAGATCGCGCGACATCGAACGTCTGGACTGGTCGTCCAGTCTTCAGGAAGGTTTGAAATTCTGCACAAATTCTGACGTACGGAACCGGTACATCTGTGGTACCCGCGACAACTCTACCTGCGAGCACGCTTAGCCACGGTGCCTGAAAGTTGTGCATGGAGGACGTTTTATACAGTGGTTCACCGCCCGTTTCGCTCGGTATCTTTGTCGTGATTCGATAGACCCACTTTGAATTCGGTGCAGTGCCCGCATCGCGATCCAAATAAGTCAATGAATTGAAAATGGAGGCGCATCCTTTCAGGTCGGCCTCTACGAGGACGACCGTGTTGAACTTTGTCGCATCTTTAACGTCGGCGCGCTTCCTCTCGATTTCAAACCCGTTCTCTGCCCACGATGTATCGCGAAATGCAAACGTCACTCCGGTCATATCCATGGAGGCTTTGACATCGATGGCGGTACCATCGTAGAAGAGACCACCAGCACACGCGAATGATGTCGAACGGGCTCCGACTCTCACCATCGACAGGCAGACAACCCGACGAGAGCCGGGCCTTGCGCGTGCCCGAAGCGCACAGTACGCGCTGCGACCGCAGGCCTGAGTGGATCCAAAGAACACAGCGGCAGAACCAACACTCCCCGTGTAAAATCTCACATCATCGAACTGGAAACTCGATGTATCGCTTGATGAACCGAGCTGGAATAGTTTTATTGATGAAAGCATATCGATGATGCCTAATTTCCATTTGGGCTCTGTCTTGACCAAAGACGCGACGTTCTTCTCGGCTGGGAGCGCGAATACGCTAGCGCCAGAACCGTGCGCGAGCGCGAAACCAACAAGATACCATGGTGAAAGGTTACCATCTTTAGAAGAGCTGCGTTTCAGACCTTGGATGCTGATTTCAGGAGAAATCGGCTTGACGTTTCCACTGGCAGCCCGTGCGTAGTGTTTCAGAGTGACGCTTGATTGACTGCAACTCAGCTCGAGCGATACGAAAGTCGTGAACTCCCCCGATTTACTGTAAAACTGTATGATTTTGGTCGTTTCGGCACTGTTGCACGTTCTCTTTACTTGTAACCACGTGGAAAACGCAATATCACCAGAGAAGGGATCACCACGATACTCAAACCCGTCGCCGTGCCGACCACTGAGACACATCCCACCTGCCCCGCCCGCGCACGGGTGGATCCAATTTGAGATTTGTCCCGACGTTTTGAGCTTTGGACGTTTGACTTGGCCGTTGGATGTATCGGCACCCGAGAACACTGAATCCGATGTTTTATTCATTTTAGCGTTGCCGCCCTCGTCGTCAAAAGTAAACTGCGCGACGAGAGAAGGCTGCACATCCTTGAATGCGCCAAACACGGGCCGCCTATCCGTCACCTGCGTGGAAATGAACATTCCATTCAACAGCTTGAAGTCAGAGTCATCAAGTTTCTGGGTTCGTGGCACGTCTTCAGCGTACAGAATCCCATCAATGTATACGCAAAGTGCATCGCCTCGCGACAGCTGCTTTATTTCGCCGTACTGCCATCTAGCGGTCATCTCACCTGCGTCCCGCTTACACTGTGACTTAGACGTTTCCCTCCCGGGTTCCGTCGAAGGGTAGACGATGCGCTCGAAAAGCATTTGCTGATCTTCCGGCTGGGTGCAGTGAGAAGGGTACACTTGCGCCTTCATCAGCTGGCCGAGCGATAGTGATAGATTTTGTGCAGAGTTCCACCTTTTGAGCAAATACGTATCTGCAGCTTGATCTTGCGCCGCCGCAGTGAGCTCGTTGAACGTCAAAACGCCGTCGTTTGGTGCCACGTCGTAACGTCGGAAGATCCTCTCTTTCGCTTGAAACAATTCATCGCACGGCGAGGTGATGAAATCGTCCGCACTCAATACGAGGTATGCCGCGGGTGCCGCAAAGGAAGAGGATTGAGAATCACCGACCGGCATAATGTCGGCACATCCTCCTGCAATTGTGAACGGATGCGTTACGGCTGACTGCGGAGACCAACTTCTTCCGTTCGAATCTCGTACTTGACACTGCACGCTGAGCTCGTACTCACCCACTGGACGAACTCCTTCATTATTGACAAGCGTGATGCTTTTGGTAAAGTCTGTCCACACTTTGCAAGGCAAGCTTTCCCCATACGTCGAACACGTTTTGGACAAGTCTCGAATGCGTGCTTCACATCTGACCATGCTTGCGAACTGCGACGAGGAGCGCGCACACGCAGATGTTGGGCAAAGTTTAGCGTGATCCACACGCAAGGCGAAGTCAAACACGTTCGCCGCGACAACTTTGACCCGTTCACCGATGGTGATCGCCGGCGCCGGGCAGTTGACTTGACACGATCTAGTACTTTGTTCACCACTCCGGTATGGGCACTGCGAGCTTCCCCATGCCGCATTTCTGGTGATGCGATACGTTTTCGTTTGCGTCCCGACGCCGCAAGGCGCAGTACACGTGTCGTAATCTGACCAAGCTCCGACGCAATCCTGACAGTAATTTCTATGCGAACACGAGTGACGGAAGCTTGACCATCGGCGGGTGTAACAACTATTCCACTGCCAATAGTATTCCGACCAGTATCTAGTACACGTCCTCGTACACCACCACATGAACCTTCTGCAGCAGTAGCTGGACGATCTGCGCCTAGATCTTCGCTCGTTTCTACCGACGCAATCGTAACTCGCGTACATCGGACGACTGCCTCTGTAACATGCGTTTCTGCTAGGGCAGTTATGAGAACCGTACACTCGGCAAGAATAAGATGGATAACCACAGTGCCCACCGAGCTCCGCCGTAGCGTTGTTAAAAGTCTCGTTTGTCCCGAGACTCGAGGTTATTTCGGTAGCATCATGCTCGTCTCGCGACGTCATAAACTCCCTGAACCCTTCATAACGTTTGGAGAAGTACCGCAACTCTTCTTCCCGAGTCGGCAGTTTGTGTACGGGCGTTTGGTTTACGGTTTCGTTCGACGCGGACATCGGCGTCTCGACGGTCGCGTACACCACCTTGTACATCGGCATACCGCGTTTGTCGATCGCTCTGTACAAGTCCACGGACCCCCAGAACGAGTCATCGTCCTCGCGCGCTTCAGATATATCGTCCCACGGAAGGTTCTCGTCCTCTTCGTGCGCGAGATGAGAAGCATTCGACGCGGCGGCGACCGCCGCGTTCGCCTCAACCGCCTCAACCGCCTCAACCGCCTTCGTCGTCGGCGCCTCCGCCGCGAACGCTTCGTCGACCACGCCCCAGGCGGACGACGCGATGGACAACGACAGAAGCGTCACCAACCGAATCGTCGCCGTCGTCTTGGACGCGATGGAACGGCGGGGCGCGCGGTCGCGCCCGCGCGTACGAACGCCCGCGGCGCGCGCGCGGCGCATGGCGCGATCGCGCGCGCGCGCGATTTCGCGCGCACCCGCCGTGCCGACCCCCGACGCGCGCGTCGACCGCGCGACGCGCGACGACGACGATTCAACGCAACGTCGTCCGCACGCGCGCGCGTCTTCGACGCGTGCCAACCCTCGTCACACCGACGCGCCGATCGATCGATCGATCGATCGGCACACCGACGCCCGCAAAAATGCTCGATTCAACGCGCGCGCCGTCGCCCCCGAACCGACGCGCGCCGCGCGCGTCCCCGCGCGCGCGCCCGCGTTTTTTTCGTCGCGCGTCGTCCGCGCGCGCGTCGCGTCGCGCGGCGCGTCGCGCGTCGCGTCGCGCGTCGCGACGTGGCTCCGGGCGCGCGCGCGCGGCGACCGCGCCGCGCGGTCGGCCGCGCCGAATCTCCGGCAGAACGCCGCCATACCATAAATAATTACTCTTCGGCCCCATACATTTAGAAGGTTAAGTCCATACAAGCGACGTGCGCGTCGCGTGGATGCGTGTTTTTTGCCGAAATCGCGCGAATGC
>Ga0315330_10002432_pt1 | contig 12745 bp, 10 predicted proteins | sample M140m34915metaG_FD_203453 | JGI IMG/M metagenome (GOLD analysis project Ga0315330, IMG submission 203453) | Ammonia-oxidizing marine archaeal communities from Monterey Bay, California, United States - M1 40m 34915 | ecosystem: Environmental > Aquatic > Marine > Intertidal zone | place: USA... | reverse complement strand
TTCAAAAGCTTTAAGATAGGCTGCTGATAAGTCAACGTCACTCGCAACACCGCAGGGGTTTGCGTGTTTCACGATGACACAGGTAGGCGTTTCAAAGGAAGCAACACATTCCAGTGCAGCATCTGTATCGGCAATATTGTTAAACGACAACGCTTTACCGTGTAACTGAGTCGAATGTCCGATAGTACCGGTCTCCGGTTGCATCTCTGTGTAGAACGCAGCCGATTGATGAGGGTTTTCACCGTAACGCATTTCCTGTTTTTTCTCATACTGGACAGTCAATGTGTTTGAGTATTCAGCGACTTCGGGTACCCCCTCAGACTGCCCTTCAAACTTGATCGTACCAAGATAATTACTAATCGCAGCATCATATTCAGCAACGTGTTCAAACACTTTTCTCGCCAGTCTGAACCGAGTTTCAAGAGAAAGGCACCCATCGTTACCTGCCAACTCTTCGAGCACGCTTGCGTAATCTAAAGAATCACAGACGACAGCAACACTGTCAAAATTCTTGGAGGCAGAGCGCAACATCGCAGGGCCGCCGATATCGATATTTTCTATCGCATCGACAAGGGTGCTATCAGGATTCGCCACTGTTTGCTGAAATGGATACAAATTAACAACGACGAGGTCAATTTCCTTGATGCCCTGCTCTGCCATGATTTTTGCATCAATCCCAGTGCCATCGCCATTTCGCCTGCCCAACAGCCCACCGTGTATCAGGGGATGCAAGGTTTTCACTCGTCCATCCATCATCTCTGCAAATCCGGTGTAATCCGATACTTCCCTTACCGAGACACCCGCGTCAGCAAGCAACCGATGAGTCCCCCCTGTAGACAGGAACTCTACGCCGTATGATTGAAGCGACATGGCGAATTCTTTTAAACCAGATTTATCTGACACACTCGCGATTGCGGTCCTTATTTTTACGGGTTTCATATCTAGGCTCTTTTTTGTGGTCGACGAGGCTGGCTAACGCACCATGCAAAATCAGCCGATGCGGAAATAGAAAAAGGACGGAATTACCGTCCTTTGAGAAGGGTTAATTATGCCACGAGCACTAGTCATTTTAGAACTGTCTAGCAGAATTTTGTTGATCGCCTTAACCGCGATCAACCTGAAACTGATTGAATCGTTGCGACTAAAAGAGTTGCGAACAAGGATATGAAGGAACACCTGCAGTTTGGTTACTACTGTCGACTAATACGCTTCAGGACCTAGCCGAATTTACAACATGCCATATTTGCGTAGTTTCTTGCGCAAAGTGCCCCGGTTTAGGCCTAACATAAGCGCGGTTTTGCTTTGATTATTGTGCGTGGAGTCAAGCACACTCTGGATCAATGGCGCTTCTACTTCTGAGAGAACTAACTCATATAAGTTGGATATTTCCTCGTCACCCATCGTAGAGATATATCGTTCAACACATTCGCGCACAGACTCTGCAAGCGTTGCGTGTTCATCCTGCGCCACATCGCTAACCAGCGTAGTCGCGCTCATCAGCGGGGCCGATGCGAGCTCAGCTTCGCTATTCTGCTCGAATTCAAAATCTGCCTCACCGCGAACATCTTCACTGAAACCAACAGCACCGTTTGTTAAGTTAGGAATTCCCATTCTTATCTCCAATTAGCAGCCAGCTCGCAACTTGCGAGGTATGTCAACGAATCCCTGTTGACCATCACCAGCACTACCACAAAAGGTTTCCTTACTGGAAACACGCTCAAATGAGTGTTCGACCATCGCAAGCTGCTCTTCGGTTGTTTCGCATCGGTTAAATGCACTCTTCACCAACTTTGCCTCCTCAGGCGTCTCGGAAAAACATTCATTTAGATACCAACCAACGTGCTTTCTGGCAATACGCACACCCATCACCTCTCCATAAAAGTAGGAGAGTTCTTTTATATGTGTGATGAGAGCGCTTAATATCTCAGATAAATTTGGATTAATTTCAATGCGGCCAGAATTCAAGAACTGATCCACTTGAGCAGGTAGCCAGGGCCTACCCTGCGCGCTTCGCCCAATCATTACAGCATTAGCACCCGTCGTGTTCAAAACCCATCTGGCTTTTTCTGGGCTATCAATATCGCCGTTCGCTACAACTGGGAGGTTGATCGCGTCCACGACCTCTTTTATCGCTTGATAATTCACCTCACCGCTAAACTTGTCTGCTCTCGTTCGACCGTGGACGGTAATCAGCTGAATCCCGCATTTCTCGGCTATCTGCGCAATTTTGACTGCATTCTGTTGATCCTGTGACCAGCCGAGGCGGATTTTGAGAGTGACAGGCACCGATACGGCATTTACGGTTGCAGACAATATCTTTTCAACGAGCGCTTCGTCTTTCATCAGCGCAGAGCCTGCGGCTTTTCGGCAAACTTTTTTTGCGGGACAGCCCATGTTGATGTCGATAATAGCCGCCCCCTGCTCTGCGTTGAAAGCCGCGGCTTCAGCCATCATATCTGGCTCTGCACCAGCAATTTGTACCCACCTTGGGCCGGCTTCACCTTCAAAGCGCAGGCGGTTTTTTGATTTTGGAGTTTTCCAAAGACTGGCATCACTAGTTAACATCTCGGACACTAACCAATGCGCCCCAAAACTCCGGCACATTTTTCGAAAAGGTTGATCGGTTACACCCGCCATCGGGGCGACAATGACGCGACTTTCGTGCAGATGGGGGCCAATCCTCAGCATTGTTCTATCGGGTTGAAAAAGTGTGGACGAGCATCATATCAGCAGGGAGATCAACACTACCAGTTTCATCAATGAAGCGCAGAGTGACTTAACGCTTAGATAGCAGGCACAGCTTCAAGCGCGTAACCAAATGCATTTTTCCCTGGATCAACTATTTCTAACCCAAGGCGCACCTCGGTTAGTGCTGGAATAAACCTCAGCCCCACCATTTCCCCACCGAGATATTCTTTCGGTAAAAACCTGCGAGTCGCAATAACCAAATTATTAATATCTGTGAACTTCATTTCCAATAAAGGAAACGGTTGACGATAAGCAGACGTATTTCTGATGATCGCGTCGACCAGCAGGGCTCGCTCGGTCTCTGGATGAACACGAATGACAAGTTCAGTTGTTTCAATAGAAGACACATTCTCAAATACGGGTAATTTACACTCAGCGTAGTTGCAAAAAAAAGCGTAGTAAGGCCGTAGTTTTGGATTTTGAACCAGCCGCTCAACATTCACCGAGGCAAACTGAATGACAAAGACCAGCCCTAACAATAACGCGCCAACAAACCATCTCAAGGAGTGAGATTGTGCGACATCTTCGTACTCACCCACTATTTCATCAGGCGCTAACGATTCAAGCTGTATTTCCGGAACGACCTCCAGCGTCTCTGGTTCCTCATCCCGCTCACCGAGCGGTGATGACTGGTCTAACGCATGAACAACCGTGTTTGTGCCAAAATCGGGGTTTCGATCTAAATCGGGGTTTGACTTCCCGCCAGATTCTGGCCCTGATGCAAAGGTCTCCTCCATGGCCAAACTTTTGTTCGATCCATCACCCTGAGAGACGTCAACAACTTGAGGTGCTGCTAGATCAGCATTGGTTGCATCGATTCCAACTTCAGTATTTTTTTCAGGTTCCAGATCAGGCACAACTTTTGTTGTAGGTTCCCTGCTGTCATCGTCGCCCTTCAAGTCCTTACGCTGTTCATCTGGCGTTGCGTCATTGGGGACCGCAGACATTGAAGTCTGGTTGGGGACCAAATCGTCCACGCCCGAAACAGTCGCCAGTGTCGATTTCGTCTCTCCAACAATCAACCCGGCTTGTTCAGCCACATCATGGATGTCGTCGTTTGCATGTTCACTAACAACCTCTGATTCGCCAGCGGAAAGTGCTGCTTCGAGCAGATAGTCATTTGCAGCAAACACCTGAAGACAAGCACCGCAGCGTACAGCGCCGTGAGCCGCTGTAAGCTGCGTCTCGGTGACACGAAAAGTCGTTTCACACGTAGGGCAACGGCAAACAAAGCCAGCCTCAGCCATCAGCTTTGTTCCTCTCCTAAGCGCGCAGTAGACCGAGTCGCCGCCAGACAAACCCAACCGTCCATTTCTGTTTCGGCATAAAATACCAGCCCAAGCGCCTCATAAGCCGCCTTCACCCAAGACTTCTGACCGACCATAACACCGGACAACACAATGTGAGCATCTGGATTCATTAGGTCTGTCAGTGTTCCAGAAAGGTCAATTAAGGGCTGAGCCAAAATATTCGCGATGATCACATCATAGGTATCGTTGTAGGCGCTTCTTGGAAGTTCAGGCAGAATCTTGCTAGCCACATCATTTCGTTTTGCATTTTCAACGGTTGCGTTCACCGCTTGCTGGTCGTTGTCTATCGCGGCCACTTTTCCGGCACCCAACAAGAGCGCAGCAATTCCCAATATTCCTGAACCACAGCCAAAGTCCATGACTGACTGATTGGGTTTGATGTGCTCATCCAGCCACGACAGGCACAAATGCGTCGTGGCATGGGTACCCGTGCCAAAGGCAAGTCCCGGGTCTAGTTTCATCACAACCGCATTGTCTTCTGCAACTTGGTGATTGGAAGGGCACACCCACAACCTTCGACCAAAACGCATGGGTTCGAATCGATTCAACCACTCTCGCTCCCAAATTTTATCTACAAGTGTTTCCGCATAGAGAAATTGAAAATCCGTATCCGCTAAAGCAGCTTCTATTTCTGCAACGTTAACGTTGTCATCAAACAATCCCGTCACTGTCACTTGCTCCCAAACAGGCGTTTCCCCCGGCCCAGGTTCAAATATTGGTTTATCCTCTGCATCAACAACCGTGACCGAGACAGCGCCACTGTCCCAAAAGAATGTTTCCAGAACATTTAATGGATCACTGTTATCGCCCGAGGCCAAGGTAGAAGTGCCAGCTGCAATCGTTTTCCAAGGCATCAGCTGGCGCCTCCTGCGGTTTGTTGTTCTGTCAATTCATGCTTTGCAATCTTGGTTACAGACTTGGTGACAAACTCGGTGACAAATTCTGTCGACATTCTGTTCTCAATAAATTCCGGAGAGGCAAGAATTCGGCGGAGTAGATCGCGATTAGTACTGATCCCTTCAATCACAGTTTCCTCAAGTGCACAGTCAAGTCTGCGGCGCGCGGTTTCCCTGTCCTTGCCCAATGCGATGATCTTTGCGATGAGCGAGTCATACTGATGAGGTACTCGATACCCGGAGAACAAGTGAGAATCAATCCTAATACCTGGCCCTCCGGGAGGATTGTAAATGCTTACTAATCCCGGAGAAGGCAAAAAATCGTCACTTTCCGCATTGACCCTACACTCAATGGCCGTTCCACTGAATGCGATATCACTCTGGGTATAAGGAAGTCGATGATTCAGCGCAACAAACAATTGCGCCTCAACAATATCCAGTCCGGTGATCAGTTCACTCACTGGGTGCTCAACCTGCAATCTGGTGTTCATTTCTATAAAATGAAACTTGTCATCGGCATATAAAAACTCAAGTGTTCCAGCATTCCGGTACTTAATCGCGGACATTGCTTTTACGCATTTTTTCGAAAGTCTATTGAGTAAATCAGCGTCAATACCCGGCGCAGGTGCTTCTTCGATCAATTTTTGAAATCGCCTTTGAGTAGAGCACTCTCTGGTGCCGAAATGCAGAACGTTACCTTCCCCATCACCAAGAATCTGAACTTCTATGTGCCGAGCCTTAGGAATATATTTTTCGACATAAAATGCACTCTCACCAAAACTTGCCAGTGCTTCGGCCTGAGCCTCAGAGATGGCCAGATTTAATTGAGCGATATCGTGAACGACCCGCATACCTCTACCACCGCCACCGAAGGATGCCTTGATGCATATCGGCAAACCTAAATCGTCTACCAGTGAGGCAACTTCTGCCGCACCAACCTCTCCTTTAGAACCGTCGACAATCGTTAAACCGAGACCTGCGACCGTCGCCCTAGCAACCGCTTTGTCACCCATCGTCTCGATATGTTCAGCCGTTGGTCCAACAAATCGCATGTTAGCGGTTGCAACAGCTTCAGCAAATTCTTCGCTTTCAGACAGAAACCCATATCCAGGATGGATCATTGTGCATCCGCTTATCTGAGCAGCGGATATCATCGCTGGAATATTCAGGTAATCCTGTCGACCGATGCAGATCTTTTGGTCTGCCAAATTCAGGTAACGAGCGTCCGCATCGACCTTTGTGTAAGCGGCGACTGACTCTATGCCCAATTGTTTGCAGGCACGTAAAAGCCTGACCGCAATTTCACCGCGATTGGCAATCAACAATCTCTGTTGTGTCCCGGAACTACTCATTTATTGCGACCGAATTAGGCAAGAAGACCAACCTGAACAGTATGAATGGCCTTGATATCAGGAAGCTGACTTAATAACAAAAAGCGGCTGATCATATTCAACCCCACTCGCATTCTCCACCAACACCTCCTCAAGCATGCCAGTGTATTCAGAGGTGATGCGATTCATCATTTTCATCGATTCTATTATGCAGAGCGTATCGCCTTGCTTAATCTGCGCACCCTTCGTCACAAACGGCGCGGCATCGGGATCAGGCGCTTGATAAAAAGTGCCAACCATCGGCGCTGTGACGGTTGCGTGTCCTGGTGCATGCTCAGGCGTCACCAAATCAGATGAACGAACAGCACCGCGCGGCCTGGTCGGTGGCGCGTCTGCAACAACACTGCGCGCAACCTTCGGTGCAAGTCTGCGTCCGGACACAGAGGCTTGGGTAGCTTGAGCGGTATCAGAAACAACATACTGCGGAGCAGAGGCTATCATCGGCGTCGCGCTTTCCTTGCTTGCTCTGGATATTCGAACAGAATCTTCCCCTTCTTTAATCTCGATTTCACCAAGATCAGACTCCTGCATCATTTCAATCAACTTCTTTACTTTTCGAATATCCAACTCAAATGCTCCTGGAAAAGGTAAATATGGCTATACATGTTAGCTCAACAGAAATTTAATTTTCTTAGAAATTACGCTATTTTCGGTTATTTTTATACGACATAGCTCGGAGAATTTAAAAAAATATCAAAGAAAAATTACATTTTCCGCACTATTGTCCGTTTTTGCGGGGGATAACAGAGTCCTGCGTCTGCACAACCCTGATATTGAACATTTATCTCGAAGTTACCAGAACTTACCGGCACGTTAACCTCTAATTCACCGTAATAGGTTTCGACATCCCCAAAATATTCGTCGTGTTTGTGCTTTCCGTTTGGCAGCGAAACAACGATCGTCCGAGCATCATCCGTGTCGGTTTTGACAGTGAACAAAAGTTGATGTTTGTACAAATAGTATTCTGGCGCTATTTGCCACCTTACGATGACGTCCTGCTCACTGGTCAGGCTGGACATCTTGAAGGCTTTATCAACCTCAAGAAAAACGGGGCCTCCGAATCCATCGAAACGCTGCAACGAAGTCTCGGCAGCGCATATTTGGGACGTCACCATCAAGGCTAAAACACAAACTAATTTTGTTACTCGAGTTGGCATTAGACGCAAGTTCCTGTATTTATCTCTGTACGCATATAAACTTTATACATTTAACCAACGGCACCCCTCTAAAGTTTCGACAGTGAACTATTCCACAAACCTCATAAATGTCAGTCTCTGGGACACGCTCGCCGCTGTTATCCTAACGTGCAGCATGATTCTAGCGCTTACAGGATGTAAAGCTACTAATTCTAGATCTAGCAACCCTGCCGCAACTCAGCCAGTTGTAACCACGCCTGCAGCGCCAATTCGAGACCCAAGAATTCAGCGACTGCTTGAAGAAGCATACTTCGCTTTCATGGAGAGTCGATTAACTACGCCTGTAGAAGACAATGCATATTATCGTTATCTGCAGGTTCTCGCTATTGACCCGACTAACGAGGACGCTAACACGGGAATATCAAACATTGTCGAGGAGTACCTTGACTGGTCTTTGGAGAGTGTGGCCAACCGCAACTTCAGAGCCGCAACCAATTATCTCAACAAAGCACGTTCAGTCGATGACACTCACCCCAATATCTCAGCTGTGGAAACCAGAATTACTGAGTACCGAAATGCCAGCGAAGAGCACTACTTACTGGACCCTTTAGTCCTGAATAGCAAGACAACAGAAACGCCACAAACGTTGGTCGCCATTGCACAGCGGATTCAGGAGACTGCTGCAAATGTCATCATTTCTGCCCGAAGCGACGCTGAGGGGCGATGGATTTATCAACAATTAAATGCTCAGACGGACAATCGTATCAAAGCCCGATTTGAACGACGATCAAAACCAGGGGTCAGGCTTGTTATTCCATGATTCCAACATCATGCTAAACCGCTTCCTATAACAGACCCGTCTATCGAAGCGCCCTCAAAGCGGTTCTCACAGCACGCACGAAGAACCAACCCGCGGCGGAGCTCATGCTCTTAAGCTGTTTATTGAGTCGTCCTGCCGCTGAAGTTGGCAATTTTCCACAGGACCTTTAACATGACCATCACGTTTAAGCCAAGGCCGCCGCAGCAGTGTTTGATAAATTAAAAAACAACGTTAACGATCAAATTGAGACCAACGGTATCGTGGGCAGGATCGGCAAGGCAATTGCAGGCACAATAGGTGTCATTCTTCTTATCGCCGGCATTATTGGTTTCATCTGGGATACAGAACCGGATACGTTCGACATTCACGCGATCACTCAGGAAACGACTCAACACTACGGAGTAAAGACCGTCGTTGGGAGTACAACGGTTTCAACGACAATGGCGCTGGCTGATAAAATGCTGAACAAACGTGGCGGCTATTTAACCAATGACGTTATCCCTCCGAGTATTTGGATGGACAACGTACCCAACTGGGAATATGGCGTGATCGTACAGGTGCGTGATATGACGCGCACCCTGCGGAACAACATGAGCCGCTCTCAGTCCCAGTCCACCGAGGACCCTGCTCTGACGACAGCCGAAAATCAGTTCTATTTTGATACAAACAGCTGGGCATTCCCACAAACAGAATCTGAATACGCACAGGGCAATAACGCACTAGGAGACTACCTGCAAAGACTGGGAGACAATGATCAGCAGTCAGCACAATTTTACGCCCGTGCAGATAATTTACGAGTTTGGCTCTCTGAAGTTGAAACAAGACTAGGCAGCCTCTCGCAAAGACTCAGTACCAGTGTAGGCAAGCGTCAGCTGGATGTTTCCCTCGCCGGCGATTCTGCCGCTCGGCAATCCACTGGGACCGTGAACGACGTCGAGGTGAAAACGCCCTGGTCTGAACTGGACGATGTATTCTATGAGGCCCGAGGCACCACTTGGGCATTACTTCACCTGTTGCGGGCAGTCGAGACAGATTTTGCAGACGTGCTCGAGAAGAAGAACGCGCTCGTGAGCTTGCAACAGATCATTCGAGAGCTTGAACCCACACAGGATTTACTCTGGAGCCCCATCATCCTGAACGGTAGTGGCTTTGGCATCGTCGCAAACCATTCTTTAGTTATGGGTGCGCACATTTCCCGCGCAAACGCCGCAATTATTGATTTAAGAAGACTGCTTCAGGACGGCTAGCAATTTGCCGCTCAGGATCATGTGAAACCACAGGACTAAAATAAGCATGACTCTTTGGCGCTTTCTGCAGAACCAATAACGATAAACCGACTTTCTGATCTTACTTTCCATGCCAGTAAATTAAGTTGTTCAACCGCACCAAATCCTGAAATCCCCATCAATAAGGCTTGAAAAATCGGTCTCCATTGCCAAAACCAGCAAAAATTGTTCGAAAGTAGCTAAAAACTCCAAATTTGTAGTTCAAGACTGGCGATCACTTTTGTACTATAGGCACACTCCAGAGAGGCCACCAAGAGTCTTGATTGGACTGACACACTAAAAATAATCCGACCGGAATTCAATATGAGCGAAATTATTAACTTGCCACCTATTATTGGTGCGCTGGGACTAGTCTGTGCTTTTGTCATTTATGTACTAATGACAAGATACTCAGATGGCGACAAAGCACTTAAAAAGATAGCCACTGCGATCCATGAAGGTGCAATGGTTTTCATGAACAGAGAATATATGATGCTTGCGATGTTCGCAGTGCCTCTGTTTCTGATAATACTGTTCTCACCACTCGGTAAATTTACGGCCTTGTCTTTCGCCGTAGGTGCAATTACTTCAGGCCTCGCCGGATACCTCGGCATGTTCTCCGCTACCAAAGCAAATGTTCGAACAACGGTAGCAGCACAAGAATCAGGCGCTGCTAGCGCACTTACCGTGGCATTCTACGGTGGCTCTATCATGGGTCTGTGTGTTGCATCACTTGGTCTTATTGGCCTGGGATCGCTTTACTGGTTCTTTGGTGGCGACCCAGTAGCACTACACGCTATACACGGATTCGGCATGGGCGGTTCGGTGGTTGCACTTTTCTCGCGTGTAGGCGGTGGTATTTTCACTAAGAGTGCTGACGTTGGCGCTGACCTTGTCGGTAAGATTGAAGCCGGCATTCCCGAAGATGATCCCAGAAACCCCGGCGTTATTGCCGATAACGTGGGCGATAACGTGGGCGATGTTGCGGGCATGGGATCTGATATCTTTGAATCATATTGCGGCTCGATGATTGCCACAATTGCAATTGCCTCGACTATGGCAATGGGTGCAGAGTACGGCATCGCTGCACTCACAACGGATCCAACGAAAGGACAACAGGCGCTAATGTTCCTACCTCTTGCCCTGGCTTCCTTCGGCTTGATCTGTTCGATCATCGGTATCCTCATCGTACGAGCGATGTCAAATAGTGCACCTGAAACCGCGTTGCGTATGGGGCACCAATTAAGTGCTGTAGCACTTGTCGTAGGCGCATATTTCCTCACCGACGCACTCGGTGTTTCTTCAGACGTTTGGTGGGCTATTGTTGCCGGTACCGGCGGCGGTGTGCTGATTGGACTGGTAACTGAATATTACACAGCCAAGGGCCCGGTCATTAGAATAGCCGAGTCAGGCAAAACGGGAACAGCAACTGTAATGATTACCGGTCTTGCGGTAGGCATGCAATCGGTCGTTATTCCGATCGTTGCGATCAGTGCGATTATTTATATTTCAACGCAATTGGCTGGTCTCTATGGTGTCGGTATTGCGGCCGTTGGCATGCTGGCAACAGTTGGTATGACCATGGCACTGGATGCATACGGTCCTGTCGCTGATAACGCCGGTGGTATCGCCGAGATGGGTGGCTTGGGCCCGGATATTCGTGAAATTACCGACGGTCTCGATGAAGTAGGTAACACTACCGCTGCAATTGGCAAAGGCTTTGCGATTGGCGCGGCAGCACTGGCAGCACTGGCAATTATTGCCGCCTTTGTAGAAACCATGCACTACAAATACCCCGACTTCTCTCTGGAGCTTTCGAATCCACAAGTGTTAGTGGGTATGTTTATCGGAGGCTGTCTGCCGTTTCTCATCGCCTCTATCACCATGACTGCTGTGGGTGATGCAGCCATGGAGATGATCGAAGAGATACGTCGTCAATTCCGTGAAATAAAGGGATTGATGGAAGGTACCGCTGACCCTGATCATGCGAAGTGTGTTGATATTGCAACTCAGGCTGCTTTGAAGAAAATGATTCTTCCAGGCGTAATCGCTGTATCGATGCCAGCGATTGTAGGCTTTGGCCTCGGCGGTGAAAGTCTAGGTGGTATGCTTGCCGGCGCACTGCTCGGATGTGTGTTACTTGCACTCATGATGGCGAATGCCGGCGGCGCTTGGGACAATGCCAAGAAATATGTTGAAAAGGGTAACCTGGGTGGTAAAGGTTCTGATGTTCACGAAGCCGTAGTTGTTGGCGATACCGTTGGTGATCCTTTCAAAGATACTTCCGGACCCGCTATGAACATTTTGATTAATGTAATGGCTATCGTTAGTCTAGTAATCGCACCCTTATTGTAGGCTGCTACCAACTTACAATAGACTAGCTTAAGACATTAAGCCGGTATCGAGTTAGTAATTCGGTACCGGCTTTTTTGTGCCTGCTGCTTGGGTCGAACGGGGTATGCGGCAAACCAACAATGATCAAGAAACGGCGAGTTCAGAGGTTATTAAATTGGTACCGAACCAACTCAAAGATTCAGTGAGCGTCACTACGCCACCCACAATGATCAAAGCTGGTGAAGCCATCGCGTTTGAAGCAATTTCCTCAGGCAGCGCATCAAGACGCGTAACCAACACTCGTTGATCTATTCGCGTACCTTGCTCAACCACGGCAACCGGTGTTGAAGGCAACATGCCCGAGCCAATCAGTTTGTCTCTAATCAACCCAGCACTCGTCAGCCCCATATAAAACACCAGCGTCTGCCGGTCGGTAGAGAGTGATTTCCAAGGTAAGTCAAAGTAACCACGGTTTTTTCTGTGTCCAGTGACAAAAGTCACGCTATCGGCAAAGTCACGATGCGTGAGAGGTATGCCTGCATAAGCTGCGCAGCCATTTGCTGCGCTGATACCAGGAACAACCTGAAATGGAATCCCGGCGTCAACTAACGACGCTAATTCTTCGCCACCCCGGCCAAATATAAATGGATCCCCACCCTTCAGCCTGCAGACCCTTTTGCCTTCGCCAGCCAGGCGAACCATCTCACTGTTGATTTCGGTCTGGGCGATTGAATGACGCCCTTTGGCTTTAGCAACAGAAATCCTTTCCGCATCTCTACGAACCAAACTGAGAATATCTTTTGAAACTAAATTATCGTACAGAACAACATCGGCCTGTTGCATCA
>Ga0315330_10002431_pt1 | contig 12746 bp, 11 predicted proteins | sample M140m34915metaG_FD_203453 | JGI IMG/M metagenome (GOLD analysis project Ga0315330, IMG submission 203453) | Ammonia-oxidizing marine archaeal communities from Monterey Bay, California, United States - M1 40m 34915 | ecosystem: Environmental > Aquatic > Marine > Intertidal zone | place: USA... | reverse complement strand
GTTGCCATTATTTGCTTCCGCCACAAGGCCTGTAAGTGTGCCGAGCTCCGCAATGCACGCAATCAAGGTTGCACCTTCGCTGGTTAAAACTGATCCGGAGAATGCAGCGCGGTCTGCCTTGAGTTCAGAAAGAGTACAGTCTGTCCATGCCCCATTAATGATTAGTTTTGCGCTGCCCATAGTGACCAGGCGATCTGTTAGAAATTACGGCATCGTATTTCCCTCCCAGGAATTTGTATCGGCTGCGGGGCGCCATGGGCACCCCAATATGCCGCCTCAATCCAACTTAGGCCGCATTGATCCGTCGAGGCGCACTGCCCGCCTGCATGCTTCGTGGCTGGATAAATGCTTACGGCTGCTTGCCGTCCTGGCCAGCTGGTGCAGGTGCAGCGTTCACAATGGATGTATGCACGGATTGAGTATGAGACGCCTTGCCAGTATTGTCGCTGTTAATCATGCCTGAACCGCCATAAGCGCTGCACACGGGCAAGCAACAGCATATCTGTGATACGACGCAGATCATTCGCGACAACGTGCGGATTCTCGTGGACTACCTGTTCAAGGCTGTCTATCCGCCTACGAACCGAAAACAATAAGAACGGCACAGCACACCAAACAGCGCCGACAAGTGCTAAAGCAAAAACCAACGTCACGCCGCTGAAGCTTAAGTTAGACTCTGAGTTGGCAACGAAGCCTTCCAAGCTTGGTTTAGTCTGATACATTTTATTTTTCCCTCGCCGCAACAACTGCGGTTTTCTGTAGTATCGAGAGTGAATATCGCCAGCTCTATTGAAGGTTGTATTTAAGTCTCGCTATGGCCTTTTAATGGAATCCCAGATGATACAAGACCCGCCACAAACCAATAATATGTCAGGCAAACTTGCGCTTAGCCCAATACTTCGATTAGGCGGTGCTGCGCTGGTCACGGGCGGTGGTCACAGGATTGGGCGAGCAACGGCTTTGATGCTCGCTACCGCGGGAGCGCCAGTCATCATTCATTATAACCGTTCGCAGATCGCCGCCGAATCTTTAGTCGCTGAAATCATAGGTTCCGGCGGGCGGGCCGCCGCCTTACCTGCGAACCTTGCAGACGCCGCCGCAGCTGCTGCTCTCTGCAATCAAGCGTCACAGGCAATCGGCGGGCCGATCGTCTGCCTCATTAACAATGCCTCCGTTTTTGAGAATGATAGCCCAGCCTCTTTTGAAGCAGATGACTTTGATACCAACATGGCCATCCACGCGCGCGCTGCAGCACTAATAGCGCAGTCCATGCAGAACGCGCTTCCTGATAATTTACCCGGCGTCATTATCAATATGCTGGATCAAAAAGTCTTCAATCCAGACCCAACATTCTTTAGCTATACTATCAGCAAATATGCGCTTTTTGGGCTGACCGAGGTTCTAGCCCGCGCCTATGCACCACGAACCCGCGTCAATGGCGTGGCGCTTGGATTAACTTTACCGCCGCCAAGCATGTCACCTACCCGCTTTGCAGAACTTCAAGCAGATCGCCCCCTGGGCAGTGGCGCATCTGTAGAAGATGTTGTTGATGCGGTGCGGTTTTTAGTCAACGCCGAGAAAACGACAGGGCAAGTGATTTGCGTCGATGGAGGGGAACACATGGCAAAATAGCCCATTTGTGCGATTCATCGAAAACTTTTAGTTTTTTAGCCTGTGCTCAACCACATACCATTACCGTTATCGAACTTGAAGTAATGCGTATGCAAGGAGAGGCAGCGTATGAACTGTTACATCAGCTAAGTTTGATTTCTCATTATCAAAGATACCCCGGCACTTGCAACGCTGTTTCGGAGTCTACTTTCAGGCTTAGTCATGCGCCATATTGCAAGTGCCTCGAATGGTCAAACAGGTAAGAAGTTTGTCGTCTCCTTTAAGCCGGACATCGTTATAACTTACTATAAGCTGTCCCCCACATTTGGCATTGATTTTACCAAATGGCTTCGCACAAGCCCTGATCTGGATGTCTCTGTAATCATAACAACCGCCTATTCTGAAATCGAAGGGATTGTCATGTCCCGAGATGCTAGCGTGAATGAGTTCCTGCTGAAGCCTGTGACCGTGCACACTCTATATCAGCGCATCCGGACGATCATCGAAAGCGATTGACCGTTTATGCGCGCGACCGAATATGCTGGCCCTTGCAGGCACCGCAACCGTCGCACCACCTATGACAGCCCACACCGGCGCATTGATGATGCAGCAGTTGCTAATCCTGCAATGGCGGGGGCAGGCGATATGGCCAAGCTTGCGATCTAAAGCGCACCGCATCCCGTCTCGCCACGTGCAAAGAATCTGATATCTTAGTCGCCAAGTTCCGTCTCTCCCTGCGGACTTGGGAGCGCGAGCTTTTGCCAGACCCTCAAATAGCCGCCATTATTGGCTTTGCCTTTTTTGCAGGTTGCGTCATCAAAGGCGTCACCGGCATGGGCATGCCGTTGGTTGCCATCGCGATCATGTCACTGGTCCTTGTTGTGCAGGACGCAACACCGATGATTATGATGCCAGCGCTTGTGGCGAATGTATATCAGGTGACTGAAACACGGCATTCCAGCATACCAATCAAGAAACTAACCCCAATTATTGCTGGCCTACTAATTGGTACCTATTTTGGCGTGAGTTTGGCGGTCGCGACTGACCCCGCCTTAATGCTCGGGGTTCTTGGTGTGCTCATCCTAGGATTCGTCATTCTCAGTCTTTTTAAGATTGATCCTGAAGCGCCGAAACGTGGACGAAGCCTATTTGGCCTGGCTGCTGGCGCGTTCACAGGCTTTATCGGATCAATGACTGGCGGATTTGGTCCCATCCTAGCGATTTTCCTGCTCTCACTCCGCTGGCCGCGTGAGACATATATGTGGTCGATGGGCATCTTACTGCTTTTGACAGCCTCAGCACTTGGCTTGTTCTATGCGCTGCTCGATGCCTTTCCAGCATGGGTGTTCTACGCCTCTGTAGCGGCGTGCGGCCCGGCCTTACTGGGCATGTGGGCTGGCGGTAAAGTAAGAAAAATGGTTTCACCTGAACGCTTTAGATTGTTAGTTTTGACACTTTTAGCTGTCATCGGAATCAAGCATATCGTGACAACGCTTGGATCACTTTAGGGCGAAAAAGATTCTCCGTGAATAAGCTCTGCAGGGGCACCATGTCACATTTGCTCGCATACGTGGCTTTAGTCAGGGGTGAATTGGCGCATGTCGCGTCCGAATCCGTTTATTAATAGCCCTGAAGCGAACGTATAACTCGTAAACTCGCCGCACTTGTCGCTGACGAACCGTTGCCGCATTTACTAGCGTCGCCGTTGCTGATGGACACGCGCCAAAACTGTCGCGCTCCAACGTGTGGACCTCCTATAAACTGGGTTCTTCAGGCCATGCTGAAGCCTTCGGCATCGCGAATGCGTTCCAGAAGAGATACAAAGCCCGCGTCCGCATCATTCCGTCAGGCATGTCCATTGGCCGCCACCTGCCGCTCGACATAGGTAAAGCCAAATACGGCTACCTCATTAACGAAGCGTTCTTCGCAACCGAAGGCACCTATGACTTCGCAGCGCCAGAAATGGGGTCCACAAGACATCCGCGTCATCGCTCGACGCATCGTGACCGTTGATCTTGCTTTCGCTAAAGACATTGGTTTCGTTGAGATTGCTGATCTTGAAGGCAAACGCGTTGGCTTCGTGAAGGGCATCCTTCCATGAACGTCAAAAACACTGCCTAACTCGCATTCGGAGGCTTGACGCCCGTTGGCGTTCAGCAAGTTTGGTTTGGCTCCTACGGTGCCACGTAAACTGCATTGACCGCTGTTCAGCTCGATGCGTTTGGGTCCGTCACGTGTTCCGCCAACATGCGTGAGATCTAAGCAAGTCCGCGCGGCCTGCATTGGCCGCGGTTCCGCCCAGGCAACACACCTGGTTGGAAAGCTTTGACCGACGTTGTTTCCTTCGCCTTACCGCTTCAGGAAACTCGTTGCGCTTGTGTATTTGCTGAAAACCCTGTTTGGCTCGTTGGCTATCGCTATCCGATGATCACGACCCATGCCCTTACGTCTCAAGCCGAAACATACAACATGCTAAAGCCTTTGACATGGCGTTTGATGACTACAGGAACAAAACAGCTTCTTCCTTCAACTGGGAAGTTAAAGAAATCTGCTAACCCTCCTTTTGATGCACCAGCTCATCATGCTGCTGTGCCTTACATGCAGAAAAAAGGCTACTGGACAGCTGAAAGTGAAGCTTGGAACAATCCACGTGGCGAATTTGATGACATGCGCGTCGCTGAAAAGGCGAAAGGCAAGAGCATCAAAGTAGACAAGTGGCCGGCATTCTGAGACGAATTCCTCGCGGCTAACGTGGAATAGGCACGTAGATCAATCTCTTGATTGTCTGGAAGGAATTCGCTTGCAAGAGCGGCCCCTTTCTCTTTGGGTCTAATACATGCTGCATACATGCCATGCGATTTCGCTGGCTCGACCAGAGTGCCGCACTGGACCTATACTGAGAAAGATCACCAACGATTTCCATGGGACAACCCCATATGCGCGCCTTCTTCCGCGGTCCAATGCCATTTTTGTGCGTCGGCCATTCGTTCGACCACATGTTCATTCTACTTTTCAGCGTTGTCGTGCTGGAAGTAGAACGCGAATTTGGTTTGTCCTTTAATGAAGGTGTGCGCCTTGCATGGCTGGGTCTTGTCCTCTTCGGCCTGGGCGCACCGCTTGCAGGGTGGCTGGCCGACAAGTGGTCCGACATAGGCATGTTCACGGTATTCTTGATTGGCATTGGCCTATCGACGATGGCCGCAGGTCTTGCGCAAACACCTGATCAGATGTTCATCGCGTTGACTTGCGTTGGTCTGTTTGCGTCGATCTACCATCCCGTCGGCATACCGATGGTCATGCGCGTCGCCGGGTCAAAAAGCGGTCGGATGTTGGGTATAAATGGCGTGTTCGGCAGCTATGGTATGGCGCTCGCCAGCGGCGTCGCAGCACTGATGATCTACGTCGCGGGCTGGCGTATGGCATACGTGGTTCCGGGCGTGCTTAGTGTATTCCTTGGCATTTGGTTCGCCGTTCGCTTTGGACGATTAGCCGCTGAAACCAATGCAGCGCGTAGATTGCTGGCGACAAAAAATCAAAAAAAAGAGGGCCTTGGCGAAATGATCCGCGCCCTTGGCATTGGCAAATTCCTGCAGATCATGGGCGCGCTATCGCTTATGACGCTCGGCGCTGGGCTCGTATTCCAATGCATGACAATTGGCCTACCGAAAATCCTGCAGGCGCGGGTGGACTGGATTGGCAACGCTGAAGGCGCTGGGTTCATCGCGTCGTGCATTTTCTTTATCGGCGCGCTTGCGCAGCTGGCGGGCGGGTTTCTGGCGGACAAATTTCCGCTGAAGTCGCTATTCATCTGCATTTATGCGCTGATGACCCCCGCCCTGCTCTTGGCCGCGTTCGCTACGAATGAGCTGATGATTTTGGCGTTGTGGCTGATCATGATGGTTACAGTCGGCAACCAACCAGTCTCGGACTTCCTGTTCTCACGCTATGTCCCCAAGCGTTGGGTAAACACTGCATTCGGTTTCCGTTTTGCCTTATCGTTGGGTACAGCGGTGATCGCCGTACCGTTGCTGGGCGAGGTCTTCGATCGGACAGGCGATTTCTATTATACCTTCCTAGTGATGACATTGGCAGCCATCGTTGCGGTGCTGGCAGCGCTTATTCTTCCCGGCGGCGGCATGCAGTCAGATGAAGCGGTAACGCCTGAACCCAAAACACCTATCCCGGCAGGCGCTGATTAGACCGCGCTAAGTGGCGGAGCTTTGGCCTGCCATGAACGTGCTCTTTCTTCGGCTCAGTCGGCGCGCCCACCCGCACGGGGCGCTCGGCAAAGCGGCCCATGGAGATCATGCGGTCATACATAACGAGCGCACCCGCAAGCCCTACGTTTACGCAGAACTTTGTCGGTATCTTGATCACATACTCGCACTGCGCCGTTAGCTCCGGCGATAGGCTGGCGCGTTCCGGGCCCAATACATATGCGGCGCGCGCAGGGTGGCGGAAGCTTGGAAGCTCAATCGCATGATCCGTCAATTCAATGCCGACCAGGTCACAGCCTTTGGGCAACATCAATTCGCCCAAGGTTTTGAACTCATAAAGGGGCAAATTATCCGTGGCGCTGGATGTATCGACCTGCCGCCCATGCTTAGTTTTGTAAGTCGCGCCAATGGTGAACAGGAACTGCGCGCCAAAGGCGTGCGCCGTCCGCATCAATGCTCCAAGGTTCTGAGCCTTGCTCAGTCCCTCAACGCCTATACCGTAATAACCTCGCATACCGCTATGCTTAGCGCCTGAGAATCGATTGCGGAAGAGGGCAGAATATCATGCGCGCACTGTATTGCCGGGACTGGATGCCATTCAACGATCTTGAGATTGCAGACCTGCCGCCCCCCCCACCACCAGAAAAGGGCCTGCGCATCGGCGTTTTGGCGGCTGGCGTTAGCTTCGCGCAGAGCCTTGTCGTGCAGGGGAAATATCAGCGAAAGCCACCCCTGCCCTTCACGCCAGGATCTGAAATTGCTGGTATTGTTGAGGCTGTGGGCCCCGGCGCCTCGCGCTTCAAAGTCGGTGACCGTGTGTTCTCTATGGTCGATTGGGGCGGCCTTGCGGAGAAAGCAGCAGCCCTAGAGGTCAACACGTATCCAATGCCAGAGAGCATGGAATACGCCCACGCAATATCGATCACCAACTCTTACGGCACGTCTGCAGCAGCGCTCACCTGGCAGCATTTGCTGAACGTCAAAGCGGGTGACTTTTTGTTGGTACATGGTGCGGCTGGCGGGGTTGGCATCGCAGCTGTTGAGATCGGAAAAATCCTGGGCGCTACCGTGATCGCGACCGTTGGATCTGGCGAGAAAATGGAGATTGTTTACCGTCATGGCGCTGATCACGTCATTAATTACCGCGAGCAGGATTTTCGCCCAGTTGTGGTGGAGCTTACAGGCGGCAAAGGTGTTAACGCATGCTATGATCCCGTTGGCGGCGATGTATTCAAAGAATCGCTTCGATGCATGGCAGTCGAGGGCAGGATTATGCCCGTCGGATTCGCCAGCGGCAGAATTCCAGACATCCCTGCAAACATCTTGCTGGTAAAGAATATCAGCGTTACCGGCCTGAATATGGGTTATTACGGCGGCTGGTCACCCTATGATGCACGCTACGAAAGCGAGGGCCGCCTCCGCCCAATGATGCAACAGTTGGGCCAATGGTACGCAGAAGGTAAGATCAAACCCGAACTCGCAGCCGCTTATTCGCTTGACCAATTCCGCGAAGCAATGGACATGGTGCTGGGCCGGAAGGCGATTGGCCGTGTGGCCGTTGTATTCGGGGAAGAAGGAAAACGCCTTGGCGTCGCATAAAGCGGCAGGAGAAATTAGATGAATAGGTTTGAAGGCAAGGTCGCCATCGTCAGTGGCTCGGCCAACGGTATCGGCCGCGCCATTGCAGACCGCCTAGCGGCTGAAGGTGCCGCAGTCGGCCTCCTAGACCGCGAGGGTGATGCTGCAGCTGAATTCGCGGGCGCTATTGTGCAAGCGGGCGGACGTGCGGTTGGCCTGGAGGGTGATGTCTCCCGGCCAGAAACAGCAGCAGGCGCCGTCAGTGAAGTCGTTAGCCGTTGGGGCAAGATTGATGTGATGATCTGCAATGCTGGCGTGACAGACCGCTCGCCGTTCCTCGATATGACGCCCGAGTTCTTTGAACGTGTGCTCGCGATCAACCTCAAAGGCACATTCTATTGTGCCCAGGCAGCAGCCAAGCAAATGGTTGCCCAAGGCACAGGCGGGCGAATCGTAACGGTTTCCTCAAACTCCGGTCTTTTTGGTGGGCGTGGACGTGCAGCCTATGGATCAAGCAAGGCCGGCATCATCAATCTGACACAATCCATCGCTATCGAACTGGCAGAGCATAATATCGGCGTGAACTGCGTGGCACCGGGGCCAACCCGTACCCGCGTCACCAAAACTGCTGAACTGCCACCAAGTGTCGTGATGCGTATGCCGTTGAAACGCTTTGGCCAGCCGGAAGAAGTCGCCGCCGTCGCAGCCTTTCTTGCTTCTGGCGAGGCCACCTTCGTAACAGGCCAAGTTTGGGGCGCGGACGGTGGGTTCAGCACATCAGGTATGATGGAAGGCTGACTCTCTGGTCTGTGGCTAATGGGTCGCGGGTTGACTGCAGCGGTAATGCTTGGCGGGCCGGTCATTATTAGGTAAAAGGTGTGTTCCTTTGTGGTTAGCCGCGCTTAACCCCAACGCACGCCGGGACTATATAGCTGTATGCGGTTTGTGCAGCGGCTGAAGCTTAGTCGCCTTGCCGTTGAGCGCTGCAGCAAGGGAGTAACCGCGGGTGATGAGGGGGTTACGGCACAAGCAGCTGAGAGTTGGGCACGTCCCGCTCCGGCTGCTAACGAGGCCGGTAGGCCTGAAACTCGCCCGATGATCTGCGCGTTCCGCCGCTGGGCGAATTGCGACCGTGAATATAAGGATTTAGCCTGTGTCAATGACGCCTGAGCGCCAGGGTCTGTACGACCCCCAAAACGAACATGACGCCTGTGGCGTCGGTTTTGTTGCAGACGTCAAGGGCCGAAAATCGCACGGTATTGTTAAGCAAGGCCTCGAGATTCTCCTAAAGCTTGACCACCGCGGTGCTGTTGGCGCTGACCCGCTGGCCGGTGATGGCGCTGGTATCATCACCCAGCTTCCAGATGCCTTTTTCCGCTCACTCGATCTCGGTTTTGATCTTCCAGCTGAAGGCGAATATGCCGTAGGGCAGATGTTCCTGCCTAAGGACGCTTCGGCGCGCAAAGATCTTGAATCACAGATGGAAGCGCTCGCCGAGGGCGAAGGCATGACCGTGCTTGGTTGGCGTGATGTCCCTGTGAACGACGATGGCCTGGGGCATACCGTTAAGGCCAGCGAACCAGTAACGCGCCAAATTTTCATCTCTCGGATTGGCTCTGGGTTCGATCAAGACACATTTGAGCGTAAGATTTATGTTATCCGCAAGGTGCTTGGCAACAAATCTACCCTTGAGAAAGTTCCTGGATATCAGGATTTCTACATCTGCTCAATGTCCTCCCGCACGATCGTCTACAAGGGCATGCTCCTGGCTGGCCAAGTGGGTTCATATTTCTCTGACCTACAGGACGAAAACTTCATCTCCGCCCTAGCACTTGTGCACCAGCGTTTTTCCACCAACACGTTCCCATCTTGGCGCTTAGCGCATCCCTTCCGGATGATCTGCCACAATGGCGAGATCAACACGCTTCGCGGCAATGTTAACTGGATGGCCGCGCGTCGGCACGCCATGAAGTCCGATGTTTTCGGCGATGACCTGGATAAAATCTGGCCGCTTATCCCCCATGGCCAATCAGACACTGCAAGCTTCGATAACGCGCTCGAACTCTTAACCTTGGGCGGCTATTCGATGGCCCAAGCCATGATGGTGCTGATCCCGGAAGCCTGGGCTGGAAATCCACTGATGGACGAAGAACGACGAGCGTTCTACGAGTATTACGCCGCGGCTATGGAGCCGTGGGACGGACCAGCGGCAGTCGCCTTCACCGATGGGCGCCAGATTGGCGCAACGTTGGACCGTAATGGCCTCCGCCCCGCCCGCTACCTTGTAACCACAGACGATCAAGTTGTAATGGCGTCGGAAATCGGGGTTCTTGATATCCCGCCAGAAAAGATCGCACGCCAATGGCGCTTGCAGCCTGGCAAGATGTTCCTGATCGATATGGAAGAGGGCCGGATTATTGATGATCTGGAGCTTAAGGAAAAGCTATCTAAGGCTAAGCCATACCAGGAAATTTTATCTAAGACGCAGTTCCGCCTAGAGGACCTTGATCAAGTTAAAGCACAAGCTCCTGTATCCACGGTCCCCCTGCTCGACCGGCAGCAAGCCTTCGGTTATTCCCAGGAAGATCTGAAATTCTTCCTAGAACCCATGGCTGCTTCGGGCGATGATCCGCTTGGCTCTATGGGCGCGGATGTGCCGATTTCGGTACTGTCAGACCGCTCTAAGCTGCTTTACACTTACTTCAAGCAGAACTTTGCCCAGGTCACCAACCCGCCGATTGATCCGATCCGCGAAGAAGTGGTGATGTCGCTGGTCTCCATGATCGGCCCGCGCCCGAACCTGTTTGGATTTGGCGATGAGGCCGATAACCCACATTGGCGCCTGGAAGTTAAGCAGCCGATCCTCACAAATGAAGAGCTTGAGAAAATCCGCCACGTCACTGATCTTGTTGGTGACGCATTCAAGACGAGCACTCTCGACGCAACATGGCCGGCCGAACAAGCTGTTGGGGGGCTAAAAGGTGCCGTGAAGCGGCTGCAAGATGAGGCTGAGAAAGCCGTTAAAGACGGTTACAACATCCTGATTATCTCTGACCGCGAAATGAGTGCAGATCGCATTCCAATCCCGTCTATCCTTGCTTGCTCTGCTGTACACCATCACTTGATCAGCACAGGGCTGCGTACCGAAACCGGCCTTGTGGTCGAAACCGGTGAAGCCCGCGAAGTGCACCATATGTGTGTGCTAGCAGGCTATGGTGCTGAAGCGATCAACCCCTATCTAGGGTTCGAAAGCATCCGCGATCGCCTACATGAGCTACCTGAGGGCATCACAGTTGAGAGGGCTTTTGCGAACTACACGAAGGCGCTCAACAAAGGCATAATGAAGGTTATGTCCAAAATGGGCATTTCCACATACCAATCCTATTGTGGCGCACAAATATTTGATGCTGTTGGCCTATCAACCGACTTAGTGGAGGATTATTTCACCGGTACAGCAACATCTGTTGAGGGTATTAGCCTGGAAGATGTCGGCCAGGAAACCGTTATTCGCCACGCTCGTGCATTCGGTGATGATCCGACATTGGAGGACATGCTGGACGTAGGCGGTGAGTACGCCTTCCGCCTGCGTGGAGAAAAGCATGCCTGGAACCCCACCAGTGTGCGGAACCTGCAACATGCAGTTCGTGGGAATAATACCGAGGACTACAAGGCATTCGCAGCCTCTATCAATGAGCAGGACAAGAACCTGTTGACGCTGCGTGGTTTATTTAAGTTCAACTACGCGGATAAGCCCATTCCGCTTGATGAGATTGAGCCGGTTACGGAAATCGTAAAGCGCTTCTCTACTGGTGCTATGTCGTTTGGCTCTATCAGCCGCGAGGCACACACGACTTTGGCGATCGCCATGAACCGGATGGGCGGACGCTCAAACACCGGTGAAGGCGGTGAAGAACCTGATCGTTTTACCCCGATGGCAAACGGCGACAGCATGCGGAGCCGCATTAAGCAGGTCGCCAGTGGCCGATTTGGTGTGACGACAGAATATCTCGCTAACGCAGACGATATCCAGATCAAGATGGCCCAGGGTGCCAAGCCTGGTGAAGGCGGGCAATTGCCTGGTCATAAGGTCGACCGGAACATTGCCTCCGTCCGGCATTCAACGCCGGGTGTTGGCCTAATTTCGCCGCCGCCCCATCACGACATTTATTCGATTGAGGACTTGGCACAACTAATCCATGACCTCAAAAACACTAATCCAAGTGCACGAGTTAGCGTAAAACTTGTGTCAGAAGTTGGTGTCGGCACCGTAGCAGCAGGCGTCTCGAAGGCACGGGCGGATCATGTGACGATCTCTGGTTTTGAGGGTGGAACGGGTGCTAGCCCCATTACCTCCCTCACCCACGCTGGGAGTCCTTGGGAAATCGGTTTGGCTGAGACCCACCAAACGCTCGTCCTGAACGGGCTCCGTGGCCGGATTGCAGTGCAAGTTGACGGCGGGCTTCGTACAGGCCGGGATGTAATTATAGGCGCGATCCTGGGTGCCGAAGAATTTGGTTTCTCAACAGCACCCCTGATTTCCATGGGCTGCATCATGATGCGGAAGTGCCATCTGAATACTTGCCCTGTCGGCGTCGCGACCCAAAATCCGGAACTTCGGAAACGCTTTACTGGGACGCCAGAAAACGTAATCAACTACTTCTTTTTCCTGGCGGAGGAGATGCGTGGAATCATGGCCGAGCTTGGCGTGCGCACGGTGAACGAACTCATCGGTGCTACTGAGAAGCTTGATATGCGGGACGCTGCGGAGCATTGGAAAGCAGATGGGATCGATCTCTCCCGGCTAATCTACAAGCCAACTCCTGGCCCCGGCGTAAATACATTTAACTGTGAAGTTCAGGATCATCAGCTCGACAAAGCGCTTGATCGCACACTTATCGCCGAAGCCAAGCCAGCGCTTGAAAACGGCGAAGCTGTTGTCATCTATACACAAGTGGAGAACGTCAACCGGACTGTCGGTGCCATGCTCGCTGGTGAAGTGGCCAAACTCTATGGCCATGCGGGCCTTCCAGAGGACACCATCGCCATCAAAGCGACAGGCGTTGGCGGACAGAGCTTCGGTGCCTTTGCCACACGCGGCATGTCGATTGAGCTTGAAGGTGTGGCCAATGACTATGTAGGCAAAGGCCTCTCTGGTGGCCGCATTGCAATCTATCCGCCAAAGAACTCACCTTATAAGGCTGAGAACAATATCGTTGTAGGCAACACAGTCCTCTACGGTGCCATTGAAGGCGAATGCTACTTGCGCGGCGTTGGTGGCGAGCGGTTTGGCGTTCGGAACTCTGGTGCCTTTGCCGTTGTGGAGGGCGTTGGTGACCATGG
>Ga0315330_10002430_pt1 | contig 12746 bp, 9 predicted proteins | sample M140m34915metaG_FD_203453 | JGI IMG/M metagenome (GOLD analysis project Ga0315330, IMG submission 203453) | Ammonia-oxidizing marine archaeal communities from Monterey Bay, California, United States - M1 40m 34915 | ecosystem: Environmental > Aquatic > Marine > Intertidal zone | place: USA... | reverse complement strand
GCTGGGATAAAAACTGCTCGGGGAAATCCGTCATGATCATCGACACACCGAGCGCGACGAGGCGCTCGGCCTCTCTCATGTCATTGATGGTGTAACAGCGGAGCGCAAGGCCGGCGTTAAGCACTGCGCGCGCCGACTCGTGGGTGACCTGGTGGCCGTCGAGATGCATCCCCTCAAGCCCATGTTCCTGACAAAAGGCGACGCCGTCTTCCGGCATTGCCTCGGCGATCAATGCCATGGGTATTGCGGGCAGCTGCAGTCTGAGTGCGGATAAAACATCGCGACTGAAGCTCGACACAACGCAGCGATGAGCACCGGCATCACGGAGGCGCTGGGCCACTGCCGCCGCCGCGGCATCCACCGCCACAGGATCATCGTCGCACTTCACTTCCCACATAATGCCCGGTCGACCTGGTGACTCGCGCTGCCACGCAATCAGATCCTCACAGCGCAGGGGCCGCTCGGCAGCAAATGTAGCGCCTTTCCAGCTACCAATATCCAGCTTGGCCATGTCAGGCCAGCGCAATGAGGTGACCTTTGACGGCCCCGGTGCCGTGCGCCCGAGATGTGCATCGTGAAAGATCACCAGCTCGCCATCGGCGAGACACTGGATGTCGGTCTCAATCCAGCCCGCACCAATACTGGCCGCGGCATCAAAGGCCGCGCGGGTGTTCTCTGGATAGCTTCCGCTGGCGCCCCGGTGGGCGCAAATCTGCCCGTTGGAAAAAGTGGGTGTTGCCAACTCGATGCGCACCGCTAGCGTCGATGGGTGGTCAAATCAGGCACTGGAAGCCCCGAAGCGATTGAGAAACGCGCCGGCCGCAGTGTCTTCTTTGCGCAGCGCTTTGAGCATGGCCACCAGATTGGCGTCGCGCTCATCCTCCAGCTCGCTGACCGAGCGCCCGGCAGCTTGTGCATCGGACTGCTCTACGATGCGATCGATGAGCTCGTCATCGAGATCCGGCACATCGGTGAGCTTGGTCCAGGGCCACTGCAGACAAGGGCCAAATTGCTCAAGGAAGTGTTTCATGCCGGCCTCACCACCTGCTGTTCGATAGGTCTCGAACAGACCTTTCTGCCCCCAACGTAACCCGAAGCCGTGGGTCATGATGTCGTCGATCTGCTCGGTGGTGGCAATGCCATCCTTGATCAGCCACAGCGCCTCGCGCCAGACGGCCTCGAGCAAACGATCTCCGACGTGGGCGGGGATTTCTGCCCGCAGAGTGATGGGTTTCATGCCGATATCGCGCAGGATCAATTCTGCACGCTCTACCGTCGCCAAGGGCACCAGCGCGGAGGGCACGCACTCCACAATCGGCAACAGGTACACAGGGTTATAGGGGTGCGCGACTAAAATTTGCTCGGGCCGCACAGCACCCGCCTGTAATTCCGACGGCATAAATCCGGAAGTCGATGACGCGACGATCGCCGCTTCTGAGCAAGCAGCTTGAATATCACGGAACACCGATTGCTTGACCTCAAGTCGTTCGGGCGTACTTTCCTGTACCCATTCAGCATCGACTGCTGCCTCGGCAATACTCTCGCAGACGGTCAGCGAACCCTCTGGCGGCAGCTGATCATAAATTTCCGGCACCCAGTGGCGAGCCTTATCAAGCACCGCCCGGAGCACCGGCTCGGAGTGAGGTGCGGGGTCGTAAAAGCAGACATTCCAACCGTGCAGCAAAAATCGCGAGGCCCAAGCGGCGCCAATGACACCGCCACCGATAATGGCTGCGACCGGCATCAGGGCAGTGCCCGCTTGGTCAGCTGCAGCTCGGCGCGAACCTCTTCAGGCGTCATGATGCGCACGCCCATCGCCTCAATAATGGTCACGGCGTGCTCCACCAGTTCGGCATTAGTCGCGAGCCGGCCTTTTCCAAGCCAGAGGTTATCTTCCAACCCAACCCGAACATTAGCGCCCGAGAGCACTGCGGCGGCAACGTACGGCATCTGGTGTCTGCCGATCGAGAATGCCGAGTAGATCCAGTCCGGCGGCACGTTGTTAACCATTGCCATAAAGGTATTCAGGTCGTCGGGCGCGCCCCAGGGGATACCCATACAGAGCTGCACCATAACGGGTGCGGGGATCAATCCCTCACTCACCAGCTGCTTGGCCAGCCAGAGGTGGCCAGTGTCGAACGCTTCGATCTCGATCCGAATGCCCAGGTCTGCCATGCGCTTGGCCATGTCTCTCAACATGCCCGGAGTATTGGTCATTACATAGTCCGCTTCGGCAAAATTCATGGTGCCGCAGTCGAGTGTGGCGATCTCGGGCAGGCAGGCCTCGAGATGCGCGACGCGCTCCGCCGCCGAGACCATATCGGTGCCGCTATCGCTCAGAGGCAGCGGTGCACTGGTCGGGCCAAAGACGATATCGCCACCCATTCCCGCAGTGAGATTGATCACCACATCCGTATCAGACTCGCGGATCCGTTCAACCACCTCGCGATAAAGCGGCACCGCACGAGCGGGGACGCCGGTTTCCGGGTCGCGCACGTGACAGTGCACAACAGCCGCACCGGCCTTAGCGGCATCGATGGCGGCGTTGGCGATTTGCTCCGGGCTACGGGGGACCTTATCGCTACGGTCCTGCGTACTACCCGATCCCGTCAACGCGGCGGTAATAAATACTGTATCTCGCATGGTCAGTGGCATGTCGTCTCTCCTGCTGACGCGTTAGTGAGGATTACTGAAAATAGGACTCGCGGCGCGGCCACGATTGACTGCTCGCGCCCTCGAGAGAATCTCGTCGCGATCAATATACACGCCTTGCAGGTGCCGCTGACCCGAACCTGAAAAGGCCTTGCGGCCATGCATCACGCGGCGGTTATCAAAGCACATGATCTCTCCTGACCCCAGGCGGAAAGTCAGTTCGAAACGGGGTTCATCCGCCAACTCATGAAAACGTCGCAGCGCGGCATAGGCGTCGGCCACTTCGGCGTCTGGCATGTCTGGGAAGGCACGGACTGGATAAAACGCGCGAATGGTCGGAATCCCTTCCCCCCCCAAGGTATCGATAACGGGGGCAGAGAATCGGTGATCAATGCCAGGCCCCCGATTGAAAAAGACCCAGCGTCGCGTGCTGAGAATTTCATAATCCCTCGGATGAGTCGCCTTGAGCTCCTCCACCAGTGCGGCGCCGTCGGTGAGGGTCGATTCACCGCCGTCGGCCTCGTTGATCAAACAATGCAGAAATTGAAATCCAGGGGGAATTTCCCGGGTAGGCAGGTCGGTATGAGGGCCCAGTCTAAGCCCTGTGTTAGCGGTGGTGTTGGTCTTGGCATCGCCAGCAAGGTTTACGTCTGCTTTGACATCCCACAGCAGGCCAAAATTGCTGTCACGGACGGGGCCAATGCGGGCGGCCAGCTCGTTCAGGAAGCCCGGCTCTGTAGGCGCTCGCTCAACCACGCAAACACCGACGCGCAGCAAGTGATTGAGCAGGTCACACAGCGCCCCATCATCTTCGAGCACTGCCGTGGCCTGACAGCGCGGCGGCGAGGTCAGCGTTTGCGCAGTCCACGCCTCAGGCGCGGGCAGCCAGCTCTGGGGCAGATGCTGGCCCTCCACAACGTGTCGAAGCCATCCTGAGTGGTAGACGCTCTCAACACCGTCGGGCGCCCAGACAATGGTCAGATCGCCGGCAGGGGTTAGCGCAAAGCTGCCAATCTGCATACTGTCGGAGAGCTCGGCAGGATCCATCAGACCTTCTCGGGTGGCGAGATCAATACCGCCATAACCCAAGGTGTTCTCGCGCAGCCAAAAACGATGGCAGCTCAATGTCTGGCCATCGGGCCATTCCAGAATCAGGCCGTCATCACCGACCCGAACATCGGCAATGGGCGCATCATCGTAATGATAGAAATCGGGAACCAACGGCTCCACGGCGTCAACGCGCTCTCTCATCGCGCTCAAAACCCTCTCACCCGGCCATGATGGCAACTACGTTATTCGCGATCCTTCGCGCCTCAGTAAACTGATGGCCAAGGCTCACGCTTATGGGCCGAAAATGTAACTGAACTGTGGGCGCTGAGAAAGAAAAATCGCAGACGTGAGGATCAGAACGCGCGGGATGCGGACCCTGTGGCAGCGGGGTTCACGTGACGCGGGGAACGGCTGATGTAATGCTATATTGGCTTCGTCTTTTGATAGCTCACGTGGGCTGAAAGCCACATCCATCTATCGTCCGACTTCAACCGACCGACGCTGAGGACACCCTATGAGCCATTGTTGCCGTGCTTTACTCCTCGTGCTGCTCAGTCTATGCACTGCGCATCACAGCTCGGCAGTCGAATCGGGCGCGCTAGATCGCCATAGTGAACGAGCGATCACACTGCTGCGAGACGCCATCAGTCGTCAAACCGTCCATGGGGAGGGGAATGTGCCCGCCTACGCGGAATCGCTGCGGGAGGTGTTCCTCTCGGCGGGATTCGAGCCTGAGTCACTGACGCTGGTGCCATACCGAGACACCGCGTCGCTGGTGGTGCGGTACGCCGGAGACGGCAGCAGTGGTCGGCAACCGATTCTGTTCTCTTCGCATATGGATGTGGTCCCGGCAGATCCCGACAGCTGGCTCCGCCACCCCTTCGAATTGCAGGAGGACGAGACCTTTTTTTATGGCCGGGGCGTGCTCGATAACAAGTTCGATGTGACGATACTCACCACCCTTTTTGTGTGGTTGAAAGAGTCGGGATTCGTGCCCAACCGAGACCTGATTATTGCGTTCACCGGGGACGAAGAATCCTTTCAGGAGACCGTTCAACAGTTGACGCGTGACCATCGTGAACTCATCGACGCCGAGTACGCTCTGGTCGTGGATGGGGGTGGCGGTGTGCTCGACGATTCAGGTGCAGCCATCCAGTTTCAGGTCGGCTTTGCAGAAAAGACCTACGCGACCTTTGCTATGACCGCCAAAAATCCAGGTGGCCACAGTTCTATGCCACGCGCCGATAATGCGATCTATGACCTGGCCCGTGCCATTCAGCGGCTGGAAGCCCACACTTTCCCGGTTGAGACCAATGAAATTACGCTGACTTACTTCGCGCGCACCGCGCCGTTTCTGAATAACGAGGTCGGTGACGCCATGGCGCGGCTGGTGGCTGATACACGCGACGCCGAAGCGATCGCCACACTCAGAGCGCAACCACAGTATGTTGGCACACTAGGCACCACTTGCATTCCCACCATGCTATCTGGGGGGCATGCCGAGAACGCGCTGCCCCGAGCGGTCAGTGCCATCGTGAACTGCCGTATTTTCCCGGGCCACACCCCCACCGAAATCCTCCGCGAACTTCAGAAGGTCACGGCTAATCCCGACCTAGAATGGCGCGTTGTCGGAGTCCCTGTGACCAGTCCGGCCTCGCCCTTTAACAACGAAATTATGGCCGCAATTGCCGCATCGCTCGAACCGATTCATCCGGGGCTGCCCATCGTGCCAAAGATGGGTTCGGGCACGACGGACGGCGCGTATTTGCGCGCCGCTGGGATTCCCAGCTACAGCCTGACTGGCATCTTTATCAACCCCAAGGACAGCTTTGCACACGGACTTAACGAACGGGTACCCAGAGCAGCAATAAGCGAATCTCTGCTTTTCTGGCGAGCGATGATCGATCAATTGGCCACAACGCAATCGCGCAGTGCGACAAACTGAAGGGCGGAATGAGCCCTTAACTTATGATCAGCTCACACGAAGCGAACCGAATCAGCTGCGATAGCGACTCAAAAACTGCCAAACCACCTCCATGCCCCAAAGCGGCTGTGGAGGAGACATAGCGGGGCATCTTGGTTGGCGCGGCAGATCCTGGGCTTGCGACGGCGCAACACAGTCGGATGGAATTGCGAGGATCCGCTGAGCCTGCCATTCATGGCCGGCCAGGGGGTCACCGCAACTCACCACCTCTGTTCCCTCACGCCCACATCGACTGTAAGCCTTACAACGAAGACCGTGCTCGCGCGTTAGCGGCGTCTGCCAGGGGGCGGCAGGGCCTTCACAGGCCATGGCTTCAGCCCAGATCCGGGTATTCTCCTCGGCGGACGTGTAGATCCAGCCATAGGGTGAGGGTTGACCGTCGGGGGGCACCCCATCATCCAGGTCGCCGTAATAATGAAACATGGGTAGAGGCTGGTCGGGCCCGCAGGCGTGACCTGGGGGCATTTGGTAGATCATGATCGCGACCGCTGCAAATCGCTCCGGGTGGTCACACCCCAGCCGCTGAACCATGCTCCCGCCGTTGCTATTCCCCAGCAGATACAATCGCTCGGGGTCGGTCAGCAAGCTCTCTTGTACCTCATCAACCACCTGCAAGAGAAACGTGACGTCATCCTCGCAAGACGTCCAGTCACAGGCCTTGCAATCGCCGCAGCCCGGATAGCAGGGGTAGTCGAGACGATCCGGCAAACAGTGTGGCCCCGCTTCCATGGGAAAGTTACTGGCCAGATCATTCCAAGAACTCACCCAATCCTCCCCCTCTTGCCATGCTGTGTTTGAATAAAATCCGGCGCCTTGCGGGTAGACGACAATGTAATCATTCGCATTCGCGTGTTGATTCAGGGCGTGGGCACTCGCTAATCCCGTGGCGGTTGTGCCATAACCATGCAGCGCGAGTACGACGGGCAAAGGTTGACTACCGTATGCGTCAGGCAAATAGAGATAAATCTGCCGAGATTGTTCTCCAACCTGAATGGTTCGCCGTTGAAATTGCGGCTCGCGCGGACCTCGAAGAAATGCTGCCACCCTCTCCACGACTTGGTCCTGATAGCACTCCGGATTGGGACCAAAGTGACCACAATCGCCCGGAATTTCTATCACCTCAAAACCCAGCTGCTTCGCAAACACCTTATTGGGCTGAGGGTTAACGGTCATATCGCGCTCAAATACAACTGCGAGCACGCTCGGTTGTCCCATCGCCTGCAATCGCGCCTCAAACTCCGGACGATCACGCCGAATATCATGCCGCCCTGAAGCAGCCGTTTGGCTCGCGCGGTCGCGCAGTTTGGATTCAGTATCGAAACGTGCCATCCCGGCCAACCAGTCTTCGAAATTTTCGAGGGACTGCTCACGATTAAGGTATTCCGGTGTCCAGAACACCATGCCATCAATCAAACCCAACAGATCTGCTTTCCGGCGAAGGGCCTGCGGAGAATCTTCTGGAAGGGCCATGACCTCCTGCCAGGCACGACCCTTCAATCGATCGTAAAAGGTATACCAGGGCGTGCCCTCAATCGGCACAAAGTGCGTCGCAAAGGTTGGATGCATCATGAGCCATTCGTAGGTTTGATAACCTCCCATGGAAGCGCCCACCACAGCATGAAGATGTTCGATACCCAGATGCTCGGTTAATAACTTGTGTTGCGCGCTTACCTGGTCGCGGATCGTAAAGACGGGGAAAGGCTTTTGCGCACTGTTTGACGGCGACGAGGAGATGCCATTACCTAACGCATTAACCGCGATCACAAAGTAATCATCGGTGTCGACAATGCCTTCGGGGCCCAAGTAATGAGAGGTCGCAAGACCCTCAGCGCTGCCGTTGAACCACGTGGGCATGAGCACGATATTGCCGAGGTCTGGCGCCAGCGTACCGTAGGTTCTGAAGGTGAGCCGGCAATTCTGAATCACCTCACCATTTTCCAGCGCACACTCGCCCAGCTGCGCGGTATGTAATCTTCCCTCATGGGCGCCAGACAGCCAGTCGGTGACCGTCTCCGCGCTGACAAACGGGGTAAAAGTCACTAACGCTGCACACAGGCAACCTAGTAAGTGGTCAGTCAGATTGTGACGACGACGCATCCCCGCACGCTCCCCTCTTCGATGATCTCGTGGGCCTGTGCCATCTGCTCAAATGGCAACCTGTCGGCAATTCGATGCTGCAAAGTATTGCTGATCAGCAGCGTCTGCGTGTCGGCCACCGCCTGCGCCTTGGCGTCTTCCGGCATCGCATAAACAATCACCATACGTACCGTGAGATCCATGAACATCATGGTTCGAAATGGCAGGCTCGGCTCGGGCACCACGGTGCTTGAATAAGTGGCAATGGTCGCACCGATTCGAACGCACTTCAGCAACTCAGGCAGGTTGGCGCCAAACTCCACGTCGATCACACGATCCATTTTTTCGCCGTCGGTGAGATCGAGTACTTGCTCACCCCAACCAGGCTCACGATGATTCACCACCTTGTCTGCCCCGGCAGCCTTGCAAGCGGCGGCGTCGGCTTCATTGCTCGCCGTGGCTATCACACGTGCGCCCCCGTGGCGCGCCCATTGGATCGCATAGTGGCCGACGCGACCGGCACCCCCGGTCACCAAGATCCGCTGATCGGTGACGGGGCCGTCGGCGAACACACAGCGGTGTGAGGTCAGCACGGGAATGCCCAGGCAGGCGCCCACATCGAAGTCCGCACTGTCGGGCAGTCGCGGTGCACGAAGGCTGTCGATAGCGACGTATTCGGCGGCGGTACCGTGCAAGCGCCCATGCTGGGCCTGATAAACAAACACCCGCTCACCGATTCTCGATGCCTGCACCCCCGCACCCACCGCAGTGATGACCCCCGCACCATCGCTATGGGGCACTACTGGCCCGATATCCAGAAGATCCGGGAACGCGCCCGCACGCTTTTTCACATCGGAGGGATTCACGCCGGTGGTGTGTAGCCTCACCAGCACCTCTCCCTGTCCGGGCTCGGGAGTTTGCCGGTCGCCGATCTGCAATACCGTGCGGGCGGGGCCGAACTGATCAAACCAGCACGTTTTCATCGCTCACTCCTCAAGGGTCCAACCAATTGGCGAGACTCTCGGTATGGCCATCGATACCAATGGTTTGGCCAGAGACCATGCGCCCGCCAGGCCCCGAGAGAAAGCACACCATCGCCGCAATATCTTCAGCACTGGCGAAGTCCCGCAAGGAACTCTGACGCTGGTAAACCGTGCGGATGTCCTCGGCGCTAACCCCTCGCTCCTCGGCATCGCGTTGAATCACGCGCTCTATCCGCTCTCCTCCGACGCTCCCCGGGCAAAGCACATTGACACGGATGTTCCATGGCCCCAGCTCCATCGCCCAGGTCTGGGCAAGGCCAATGGCCGCCCACTTGGACGCGACGTAAGGGGAGCGCAACGGGCAACCATAACGGCCCGCACTAGAAGACATATTGAGGATCACGCCACTGCGCTGCAGCTTCATTAATGGGATCACGAGGCGGGTGAGATAAAAAAGACTATTGAGGTCGGTATTGATGGTCGACTGCCACGCCTCCACCTCGATCTCTTCTACGGGTTGCTGCGGTCCGGCGATACCGGCGTTATTCAGCAGCACATCGACCCGATCGCAAGCGCCCATCAGTGAGGCAAACGCTGTCTCGACTTGCGCTGGGTGTGAGACATCACACACGACTGCAGTACCCTCGCCAAACTCAGCCTCAAAGGCCGCAACCGCCTCGACATTAATGTCGAGTGTCAAAACCCGATAGCCCGCTGCGGCAAGGGCACGCGCGCATGACAGGCCAATCCCCGAGGCACCAGCTGAAATAATCGCTACAGGCTGATCTGTCATACGGCGATCTCACTTCTCACACCCCCAGCTTTCAGCCGGGCGCTGGAATATTCGCTCTGAGGAGCTGCGTCACTGCCCTAGCGGGCTTTCACGCGCCCTATTTTATCGCGGTGGATGGTCCTCACGCAGCGTCTTCAGCAACCCCCAACCGGATAGCCAAAATGTAAACGTCAGGGGTAGCGACACCACGAGCGTCGCTGTTTGCGCCTCTTTGATACCGCCGGCATACATCAGACCAATCGGCAGGATCGCAATCGCAACGGCCCAAAAAACGCGGTGCCATCTCGGCGGGTCCTCAGACTCGCCGAGTGACTGGGTTGCTGATGCCGCCAGAGTATAGGAAGCGCTGTCGTAGGTGGTTGAAACGAAAATAACGGCCACAACCGCGAACACGCCAATGATCAGGCCCGACATCGGCAAAGTGTCGAGGCCTGCCACGACGGCTGCATTGCCGCCCTCGGACTGCATAATGCCGACGACGTCCAGCTCACCACTGAGCTGGAGACTCAGGCTGTGATTACCCAGCACCAGAAAGAATAGCCACACGCCAAAGGAACCAAATAACAGCATCCCTACAACCACTTCACGGAGGGTGCGGCCTTTCGAAATTCGCGTGACAAATAATCCTACGAACGGCCCGTAGGCAATCCACCATGCCCAGTAAAAGACGGTCCAATCGCCCACGAACCCCGTGTCATCAATAGGGTCTGTCCAGAAGGTCATGGCCAGCGTGTTTTGAAACAGAAATCCGAGCGAATTCACCGCCATTTTCAGGAGAAACAGCGTATCGCTCGCGAGCAACACCGCCACCAGGAAAAAAAGTGCCAGTCCGATATTTAGCGTGCTGAGACGCCTGATACCTGCTTGAAGACCCATCCATACGCTAAAAGCGAACACCGCAACACAGATCGTCACGACCACCAGCTCGAGGGCAAAGTTGGCGGGCACCCCCGTCAATCGATTGATAAAGGCGGCTATCAACGGTGTTGAAAAACCCAGTGAGCTACCCGCTCCACCGATCAATGCAACCATAAAAAAGCTGTCCATTAATCTTGCGGGCAAAGAATTCTCGCGCCCTTTCAGCCAGAAGTGGGCAGAAATACTATATTTCAGCTGAGGGATGCGACGCACATAAAACGGGTAAGCGATCGCCATTGTGGGCAAGCAGTAAAGGGCCCAGGCAACGAATCCCCAATGATGCAAACCATAAGACGATGACCAGAGATACGCATCATGAGAAAAAGGCTCGGCGCGAAACGGCGGCGCCTGAATGTAGTAAGCCCATTCGATACCGCTCCAGTACATCAGCCCCGCACCAATGCCCGCAGCAAAGAGCATGGAGATCCAACTAGCGGTGCTAAATTCGGGCGCACCGTCACCCAGTTTGATGCGGCCGTATTGGCTCATGCCGATGTACAACACCACCACTAAGGCCAGCGCACCGGTGAGAATATAGAACCAGCCAAAAGTGCCCGCGATCCAGGCATAGGCTTCCCTGAGAAGCTCAGCGCTCTGTTGCGGAAAAACCAGAAGCGGAATTGACATGCCCAGCAGTATCGAGACCGTCAGACCGAAGTTCACTCTGTCAATTTGTTGAGCCAAAAGTACCGCGCTTTTTATTCTGTGACGACCTGCCTTCGCTAGCCAGTATACACAGCCCTATTCATCTAAGCCGACTGGTGTTCGTACGATTATATAAAGCGGCACTCACCCGGGAAGTGATTCCAAACACAGGGAAGCCAGAACGCTGCGCTGTCCTTGAAACGGCCGCCGCCCGTGCATGACCTGATAGTTGTCGATCAAGGCCACATCGCCGGACTCCCACGGCAGGTCAAATACCAGTTCGTAGGCGATTTCGACCGCCGACTGCACGTCAGCGTCATCAAAGGCTGAGCCGTCGCCGTAGGTGACCGAGCGGGTGCTCTCATTACGCTGATCCTGCCAGCCACAGAATGCGGCAATCAGCTGGTTGAAGAACACTTCTCTGCCCGAGGGTGACTGCCTGATAAGCGAGAGCGCGGGCGTTGTGGTGCGGATCGCATCATCTGGCAACCATTGCCATTCATACTCCAGTGCTGCCAATCGCGCCTCGGCCGCCTCTTTGGATGCCACGTTCAGTGTCTGGCGCCAACTTCTTCCCTGCCCTGAAGAGGCGTCAGCCTCGGCGGGCATAGTGAGCGAATAGCGTGCGCCATGCTGTCTACAGCGGGCCACAAAACCCGGCAGCTGCTCTGACAGGATGTTGAGCAAGACGTCGGATCGGCAGAGCGGCGTCGCGCCACCCGATGCAGCGGCCTGCTCACAAAAGAAGAACAGGTGGCTAGGGAAGTACGGCGTTTGGGCCATCTCGTGATGCAGAAAAATCTCTACCTTCTGAGGCGCCTCGTTGGCGGTAAAGACGCGCGGCGTGCGGTTGTGCCGCACCGCATTCGACAGCGACTCGTCATAGGGAAAATTGGGTAGGCCAAAGCCGGCCACAAAATCATCGAAGGCCTGCGCCTCCGACACCCCACAGCCACGAAACAGGATCGCGCCGTGGGCCGCCAGTTTTTCGGTGAGCATAGGGGCCTGTTCGTTCAAGTCCTGCCGCGAAACCGGGCCTTCTATCGCCATTACGAGGGGGAAGTCAGCGTCATTATGGTGCTGCTGGCCAGCAACGGGCCGCTGCTCAAACCTCAGCATATTGAAACCATGATAAGCACTGATTGCCCTCTACCCTCAGCCGTCACATCAGTCATGACATTAGTCATAGATGGGGAAGAAGGTGCCAAAAGCTTCCTCGCAGAAGTGCCCCGGATCGTTAAAGCGCCGGTTGCGGTTCAGGGCAGAGATCGCGCTCATTTCGGCCTCGTTCAACTCAAAATCAAATAGCAGCTGGTTTTCTTTTAATCGCTCCACTCGGCTGGTCTTGGGGATGACCGCAGTGCCCCGCTGGATGCCCCAGCGCAACACCACCTGTGCCGACGTCCGATCCACTCGCGCGGCGGCCTCCTTTACAGCCGCTTGCTCGAGCACCGATTCACCCATGTCAGCCATATTGAGCTCCAAATAAGACAGCGCACCCAACGGCGAAAAGGCAGTTACCGCCATGTCGTACTGTGCCGCTGCGCGCAACAATCGCTCTTGGGTCAGATAAGGATGCGACTCGATCTGCAGCATGGCCGGCTTGATCTGGGAGTACGCCATCAGGTCATGGAGTAGCCCAGTG
>Ga0315330_10002427_pt1 | contig 12748 bp, 28 predicted proteins | sample M140m34915metaG_FD_203453 | JGI IMG/M metagenome (GOLD analysis project Ga0315330, IMG submission 203453) | Ammonia-oxidizing marine archaeal communities from Monterey Bay, California, United States - M1 40m 34915 | ecosystem: Environmental > Aquatic > Marine > Intertidal zone | place: USA... | reverse complement strand
GTGTACGTTTGCGGTGTTTATCATGCCTAGTGGCCCGCCTAATTTATTTTTATTTTTTATTTTTTCTTTTCTCCTAGCACTGCCATACGCTTACGCCTTCTAGCCCGTTCCCATGCTGTCTTCTGCCTATGGTGTTTGCTACATAACGTCATAAGGTTGTCTTCATTTAACATCTCTCCTCCGTCATTTATTTCTTTAATATGGTCTACCTCTTTACCTTCTACTATCATTCCTTCCTCCTCGCACCATTTGCAAAGCGGGTTATTTTTAAAGTACCAGGCACGTAAAGTCTTCCACTTCTTACTTGAATAGAAGCTTCTGTTCTTTGATTCATGCTTTTTGCTATCAAACTTTGCAAAGCTTTTAACCTTACTTAGCTTAACCCATTTCGGTTTTTTCTTTTCTGGTAGCTTAGGCACTTTTAATTGATTGCTTTTAAATATTCTACGTCGTCAGCCTCGTGTTCGAAACTAAACTTTATTTGCGGTGCACATTCGCCTTTAGTCCATTCGTGTACTGTAGCGAATAATAAGCTGATTGCTCTCTCTTGTGCTTCTGTAAAGTCGTCGTCTTCTTTAAGACTTACCTCTGCTTTTATTGTTGCTGTTAGTTTCATTTCCTTTTATTATGTAATACAATAAGCCTGCTAACCCAATTGGAATTGCAACTATTGCTGTTATTATTCTCGCTAAGATTCTATTCATTTGTACAATGTTTTTAAGTCTTCAATAGAAATTTCTGTAATGTCTGCGCTATAATTTTCGTGGTGCTTTTCTGTTTGTTCTTCGTCGTAATTGTAATTTGTAGCAACGCCAAACATTAATTGAAAACCAATATCTGAGTTTATTTTTTTAGGTATCTCTAACCTCAAGTCGTCATGTTCTTGTCCTTCTCTCTTCCATATTACTTGGTGTTTAGTCGCGCGTGCCATCAATAGCTGTTTTATACTTCTCAATGATTCTATTCATTTGCGCATCATACCACAAAGTGAAGTCAAATTCCTGGGCTTTCGGTGAGCTTTCCCAAACCCTGTATAATACCGCTCTTAGTCGTTGGCTTGGTGTCTTACCATTAAATTCATAGTCAGTTGTAAATTCCTCAACAGCATTTAATTCTTCTTCTGTTATTTTATCATCTGAACTTATTAAAACCATGCCAGGCTTTTTTCTTAATTGAAAAACCCGCATCATAGTTTCCTCTGGTAGTTCTTGTGTGTGAATAGTTAAAGACAAACTACCATCTGATAATGTCGAAACTTTTGCAACGCCTCCTTCAAATATTACTGACTTTTTCATTTTCGTAATTTATAAAAAAAGATTCTAAATAATACGTTTAGTGTTGTTAGTTTTAAACGCTCTTATGTTAACCTAGCTCTTTTAGTTTTTCTTTTATTTCTTCTATTTTAATTTCATAGTCAACACGGCTTAGCTTAGTTATTTCGTGCGATTTTATTTCTAACTCTTCTGCTGTTCCTTCTCCATAGTAGTTGTCAAGATAAACTGAAAACTTGTATTGTTCCCCTGCTCGAAAGCAATTGCAAGCCACGCATTGCACTTGAACGTTAACCTCGTTCCATCTCAAAGAATGGTGACGGCGACTCATAAAATGGCCTGCCTGTAGGTTTTTCCAGTGGTCTACTTTCCCACAAGTGACACACTTAGATTGTCCTGCGTGGTCTGCAAAACGCTTTCTGATATACTCGCTAAATAGCTTATCGAGTTTTGTTTTTAGTTTGCTTATTGTTATCTTTTTCAAAGTCTAATTGTATTTGGTTAACCTCAATTTTTTTAAGAATAACCGGTTTGCAATTACCATTTATTGTGTTGTCATATCCTTTAAGCATTTTTAAATTGCCAATAGTAGCTCCTTTCGTCAAAGTAAGAAAAGGGTACCAGTTAACAAAGTTTTTTAGTTTCGGGTATGCCATTACTTTCAACGGGTTTCCCTTCATATCCTCAAAAAAGATATAAAAGAAAGTTCCTCCGTGTCTACTTTTTCTTTGTTGTATTCCTTTAAATATAGCTTCTAATACCATAAGTCTGTTTGTTTATTTTGCTTTATCCTGTTTTTTAGTGGTCCAGCCGGTTAGTAAATAATACACGTCCCACTCACTTTTTTTGTTCATTGCTTTTGTGAGTTTGTACATGTTTTCAACTGTCACGTTCTTGCGCTCAGCTAATTCATTTTTGTAATGTCTTTTATTCTTTTTCGAATGTTCCATTTACCATTTTGCCTTTTCGGTTTGCAATTTCAGTATACGCCATTTCAATACAGTGCTCAATTGAAACACCTCCAAGCTCCGCAAGATTTGTTAGCACAACAACACAGTCTCCAATTGCGTCAACAAATTCCTCTTTGTCGTTTTTCAGTATTGCCTGCGATAATTCGCCAGCCTCTTCAAATAATTTTAAGCATTGAGTTTTTGTGTCTCCGTCTTTATAAATTCCGCGCTGTTTTGCCCAGCCTCTAATTAGTTCAAATGTTTCGTTTCTGTTCATTTTTTTATTGATTTTAGTTAATTTATTACACTTCGTTTAAAGCTATTTTAAAGTCTTTTAAGAGACTTTTGTCTCCCTGGAGTATATTACCCCTTAAATTCTTTGTTTGTTTATTACGGTCATTTCTCTTGATAGGAGTTTCTAACAAATTAGCGGAGCTTTAACAAAAGCGCTATGCTTATAATTTACTACACTAAAGTTGTCTGGTTTATTAATATTCCACTCTTCAACTAATAGCTCAGGAGCTTCCCGGTAACTATCTTGCCGCACTACCTCTTTTGCCATTTTTTCGTGCTCTAAATACAAATGAGCATTAGCTATTGACAAATACAATTTCCTAGGGGTTAGTCCTGTTCTATGTCCAATATAGTGTGCAAACATTGCTCCTACAATAATATCAAACGGCAGCCCTAAAAATATGTCTGAGCTTCTAAAGTTCATTACAGTATGCAATTCAGTTCCAATTTTATAAAAGTTAAAACCGGTATAACAACACGGCAGAGTTTGCTCTTCTAAGTCTGACGGGTTCCATAAAGTCATATAAGCCCTACGAGAATGCTCTTCACTTTTTAGCTGGTCAACAACATAATGCAGCTGGTCTTTATGCCCATTAAAGTTTCTTAATTGATAGCCATAAGACTTAGGAATTATGTTTTCGTTATTTGCCCAGTCGTTCCACCAATAAATTTTATTATTGTTTAAAAAGTTTAAGTCTTCTCTTCCTGACGCTATCCAACAAAATTCAGCTATTGCTTTTTTCCACAATACTTTTTTCAATGTAATAACAGGAAAGCCTTTAGCTAAGTCAATTTCCATTGATTCATTTATTAAAGGTTTAATTCCTCCATTGCGGCCCGTTACTATAATTTTTGACGCTAAAGCTTTTTCAAGCAATTCTTTATATGCAATATCGTATTCCATTCTATTTGTTTTTAAAGTTATCAAGCCCAGCCACATAACCGCAAATGTCAAGCAATGTGTCTTGTTTAGTTTGATAAGCTAAGCGAGAAACTTTTAAAGCTATCATACATTTGTACATGTCTTCAGCTGTAATATTCTTATTTGTTAACTCGCTTGCAACTACGGCAGCTTTAGCCATTGATTCATTCATAGGACCGTATTCTCTTTGCTTTTCTCCAGCTTGCTCGTTAATTAATTTGTTTGCTTCCAGTAGTATGTTCATTCCCTATTTTTTTTGATTTGTTAATTGTTTTTTCTATTTGTTTTTGCCTTGCTTTGTAATTCTGAAATTCAGTTAACTGATTTGTTTGTCGTTTAAGCATTGCATTTTTTTTATAATCTTTTAACCATACGTTCCAGGTCCTAACATTAACGAAACAATTCGGGCCGTCGTCTGCGTTTCTTGTTCCTTTAACAAATGCAAAAATAACCTCCTCTAAAGTTAAGCCTCCATAAAAATTTATAAGGTCGTCGTATAACAACCCAGCCATTAAAACTATTTGTTCTTTTTCAGGTCTTTGACCTAACTCTAAATATGTTTTGCCAATTAAGTCAACACAGTCAAGCTTAAGCTGTTTTTGGTCGTGTTTAAAGCGATAAAATATTTTTTCTGTCTTATCCATTTAATTCTGTTTGTTTATTAGTTCACGAGCTTCTTGCCAGTTATTGTATGAGTTTTCAATTTTAGAAGTGGTACCCTCATTTTTTTTAAGCTCGAAAAAACCTTTCCAACCATTCTCAACTGACTGCTCAATTATTTTCATTTGAATTTCCTGGTTTCCATTAGATATTCTTAAAAGCTTTTTCAAAGCTGCTTTTTCGCCCATAGGTTTATAAGTAGCCCTGTAAGTTTCTTTTCTATATTTCTTCCAGTATTCCCAAGCTTCAACATTAATATTCAATTCATTTAAAAAGTCAACATATTTATCTTTAGTATTTAATTGAATTAAGTTATTAGTCTTATTAGTATTTAATAGCTGCGCGTTTTGTTCATGTGCATTTTCTACATCTACGTTTTCTACATATACGTTTTGCACATCTGGTTTTTCAAATACCATATACTCCCAAGACTGTATCTTGCCTTTAATTCTAATCTGCTGGCGCTTAACATATCCATGAGCAATAAGTTCCTTAAAAGCAGCGTAAACAGCTCGTTGACCGTCTTTGTGCCATGTACAAACTTCACTAACATACAGCTTCCAATTTTCAGGGACGGCTAACAAGTGACACAATAAACCTTTAGCTTTTAACGATAAATCTTTATTGAATATAAATTCGTTGTTAATCGTTGTAAAGTTTCTATTTTTTTCTACTTTAATTCTTATCATTTCCCATAAGTTTAGAATTAATTTCTTCAACTTTTTTTAAGTAGTACGTTTTCTCTTTCATTAAAATTGATTCACTGTTAAAACCAGTGTCGTCAATTAAAGTATTTTTGATTTGAATATAGTTGTTGCTATAATGTTTGTCGTATCTCATTAAAGTATTGTGAACCTCTAGTTGGTGAATAATTGTAGCGTGATTCTTACCAAAAAAACCGCTAATAGTTTGATAAGGATAGCCGTAGATTTCTCGTATTAAAACATAACAAAAACGTCTAGCGTCAACTAAAGGTCTTATTCTGCTTTTGTCCATTATAGATTCCTCACTAATAGAATTTACATAGCTGACCGCTGTTAAAACGTTTTGCATGTTTCTATTTTTCTGCTCTGCTATCATTTTTTTTAAATCTTGTTTCATAAGTTTTTTTGCTGTAAATGTTATTAATTAATTGCTTTTCCATACTTAATAATGTTTTAATTAAGCAGCGGTGTTTTCTAACTAATTCGCTGCTGTTATCTTTAAACTGTTCTAGCTTTATTATTGCGCGTTGAACAGAATGAATTAAAATGCTAAGCTCTTCTCTTGTTAATTCAATTTTATTTGTTTCCATAAGTTTCTAAAATGTAGTCATCTTTAACTTGGTAACCTTGTTTCCAAAGTTTTTTATACATGTTAGAACAGTCTAACTGTGTTCCTTTAAAGATTACTTGATTATTTTCAAATTTAGCGTCATTATAATATTTTAAAAGGTCCCAGTCAAATTTCCTAGCTACTAAGCTAAGTTTAGGGTTTTTTAAAACTAAGCACCACAAATGCACAATTTTATTGTCAGGAGGCGGAATTGTTTGTAATACCCACCTTTTATTTTTTGAGTCTAATAAAAAGCATTCATTTGAAGCACACTTGTAATTAATATCAATTTCAATATTATCTTTAAATTTTGGGTAGCTATCCATTTCCATATTAAAAAGGTAAATCGTCTTCTTTTTTAAAACCAGCCTTGTCAAGCATTGCAATTTTTTGGTTTGGTTCTTCAGCTCCCATAAGTACCCAGGCCGCTAACTTTTCTGCTTTGCCTTCAATATCTTCAACTGACAATGCACCTCCTTGCCATATCGCCACAGCGTGTCCTAAAGCGTTTTGGCGCACTATAAGCTCTTCTCTTGAAAATTTAGTATAAGCACTAGGCTTAGAGTTAGAAACCTCATTAGAAGCAACCGTTTGAGCAAATTCAGCGTTTTGAGGTTTTATCTTCCAATAGCCATTTTGATTTTGTTCAGCGGTGTAATAAGCTTCTTGGCCTTGAATAAATTTATTTTGATTGTCTGACTTTGACGAATATTCGCCTGAGTCACCATTTTCAAAAGCAATTTCATACTTGTAAAAAGTTCCGTACTGTTTAGAGTCATAAGTGCCATTAGCTTGTACACTTTTAACGATTGAGTTTTTAATGTTCATTTTTAATTATTTTTAAATAGTTTATAGTTATTAAGTCTTGAATGAAAGCTTGCTCTGAAATAGTTCTGACAAAAGACTTGTCCCACTTGTAACAACGTTTTGCAAATTCATTCATAAAGTCTTGAACGTCTTCAGAAGGAATAAAGCATTGGCCCCTCATTTCAGCTACTAATTCAATAGCATTTTTTGCTTTATAAGGAAGTTTGTTGCCTTCCAACTGAAAACATTCATTCATTGTTATTTGAGATTTGTAACCCATTAATTGTTATTGTATTTATTCTTAGAATGAAGATTTACAATAGCGCGGTTTCTCAAAGCTTGATAATCTTCTTCAGATAAATTTAAAACTTGAGCCATTCCAGTTAAGTGAAATTTTATGCCGTTTTTATTTGCAAGCACTTTGTCTTTATTCATTCTAAAAATTTCGTTATTTATTTCTGTTTCAGAGAAGTGCTTTGAACCTCTTGCTCTACCGCGTTTTATTGCAGCTGTTTCAATTACACCCTCAGACACTTCAGTTGTTTCCTTAGAAAGCGTTAAACAGCTTTCACAAGTTTCTTCAAGCAAGTTAATGTAGTGCTCAATAACTTCTCTGTCGTGTTGGTCTAAGCCATATAAAATAGCTCCCAGTTTTCTTTGAATTACTTTTTCTGATTTTGTCATTTTAATATTTGTTAAGATTAATGTTTTGCCACAAGGCGTTCTGTTTGTTTTTATAGCGTCTTCTCGCTTTTATATGCTCAACCGATTTGTATTTTGAATGGGTTGGCAAACCGCTATACATTTGGTCATGATTCATTTTGTGTGAAGCATAGCCTTCAAATAGCATGTTCCAATAAGATTCTGAAGGGTCGTAAATTCCTCTAGCATTTTGTTTTGTCATTTGGTAAATCATTATGCTTTCTGGTTTACCGTTGAATAGAATTGGTTCATAGACTTTTCCGTAAAAGCTAGGGAAGCCCTCAAGCCTGTCGAGAGACTTCTCGCATTCCTCAGTAATTAACCAGGCCGCTCCTTCAATTTTGTCTTGCAGCTTGCCGGTATAAATTACATCGCCAACCCCACGGAATACAAATTTATAACCTTCTAAAGTTATCTTGCCTAAGCTTTTTGCAGCAGGGCACCTTCTTGCCATAGAATCTAAGTTAGTATTCATTCCATAAGCAAAGTACAATGTTTTCTTTCTGTTTGTCATTTTAATTAGTTTTAAAGAGTTTAAATAATGTTTGTTATAGTTTATATATTAAAAGCGAATAGGGTCTCTTAAACGAGCCCTAAACGCTGCAGAGTGATTCACACTCTTCTGTTTGCTGTTGCCCAATCAAACACTCCGGAAACATCGTTGTTGAAGTGAGTAGCTCTGTTCATGAAGAACTTCATTACTTTTCTGTTTTGGCCTCTTCCGAAAACTTCAGTAACCGCATGCTTGAATTCTCCTTTAGTTCTTACAACGTGATTTTTCTTTTTAACAACATCACACATGTTACAAAGAAGCACTATCCAGTTGCAAACTTTTTCAGCGTCAGTTGAACCACCGTGTTGTCTGAATTCTACAGTACCATATTTTCTGTAAGAGAATACATTTAAAACCTTGTAGCGTGTGCTCATTACGTTTTCAACATCTCTATAGTCTTCGCAAGAATTTAAGCGGTTCCAGATTCTATTAATTTCAACTGGTCTTGCCCAATGACAATTGTTTAAAGCTCTTCTTGAAGGTTGCATTACCATATCAATTTCTTCTTGGTGTTTAGCATAAAATTTAATAAGGTTAGTTAAGTTAGTTGTAGAATAATCGTTAATGCCAACGTGAACATGTACGCCACAAGACCTGTTAACTTTGCAACCGTATTCAGTGATTAAGTTTAGGACTTGAGCCATTTTGTTTAAACCTTCTTGACCCTGAAGAATTGGTGAAACTAATTCCATTTTGTAACGTCCACCAGTTATTGTAGAATCGTCAACTAATTTCCAAGTTGAAATAACTTGGTGAGTGTAACCCATATAAGAAGTAGGTACGCCTGCATGACTTAATAAAGAAGCAATAGCACGAGGGGTTAAACGTGAATGCGTCATTTCAATTTCTACTCCGAAAGTTCTGTTAGATTTTAATTTAGTTTTCATAATTGTGTTTTTAATGTGTTTAGTTTGTGTTTGTTTGATGAGGTAAAGATACACCTTTTACGATACGTTGTTGAAAAAGATTAACTTTTTTTTAAAAAAACTTGACTTTTTTTTAGTTTACTAGATAGAAAAAACTTTAAAATAGTTGTTAAATTCTTCTAAAAATATGTAAATAAGCATAAAAAAACGCCCTGAAAACTTAATTCCAAGGCGTCACAAACACACATTAAAGGACACAACTCCTTTAATCGAGCTCCATAGGTATCACTATAGGAAGTGTACCGTTCTCTAAAACTACCCCGCAAGATACAATATATTTTTTAGTAAAGTTTTTTGCATAAGCCATTGCAAAACTTCTATCGTCAACACCACAACCAACCTGCATAGCAAATAGCTTTTTGTCTTTGTTGCAATACCAGTCAACAAAAGCCTCAGTGTGAATATGTCCTTGCACAATTGAGGTTTGCCATTCTCGCAGCCTTTTTGTGATTCCTTTCCCGCTGCACCCAGTTCCATGCACATACAAAACTCCGTCAATTTTATGTGTCATTTGAAAGTCCCAGCCTGGAGTTCCTAATACTTCTGAATAGTCTTTAACCCATTTTTTTGAAAGTCCAGCGCTAAAACTTTTTCGTGCAATTATTGCGTCATGGTTTCCAATACACACTAAAGCGTTTGGGAATTTTTCGTACCATACCTGAACCATATCAATTGCCCTTTGTAATTCTTCCCCTGCTGAATATCCGTCAGGGTCTTGCTCGTGAAACGAACTATAATGGTTGTCAATAGCGTCTCCTATTATTACAACTTTGTTACAATTAAATTTTTCATAAGTGTCTAGGCAATGCTCTAAATATCCCTCACGAATAAAAGGAGCGTGTAAGTCACCAATTACTAAAACTCTACTTGAGTCATTTCTAAGCCTTCTAATAAGACTTAATTCGTTTGCTGATAGTTCCATTATCTTCGTTTTATTTTCTCATAAGAACGCCCCCCGAAATATGCTCCAAAGGCTGTTAATGCTAGAAGTTGCCAGAGGTCTATCCAACTACTCTTAATGTCAAGCTCAGTATAACCAAAGTCAATGATAGTAAATAAGCTAAGGACAAAAAGCAAATAAGCCAAACTAATAGGTCTAATAGACTTTGAAAGCCAATTCCCTTGCATATCTGCTTCCCAGCGTTTTGTAACTTCTTCTTGCATGTTTTTTTCAAACTCATATATTGTTTTATTAATTTCGTTTTTTACAAGTTCCTTTTCTTCTGCTGAGGTGTGAATTTTATCAATAGCATTTCCTACTGAGTCAACTAATTCTTTAGCCCCTGAGTTAAATATTTTTTTTAGTAAAGCCATAAAGCTGGTTCTTTTGTTATATCGTTGTCGCAATGAATAAATGTTCGCCCTATTCCTATCCGGTTAAAACCACAGACCACTAAAGCGTTTATTATTTTTACTCTACTACCTGAAGTAGTGCAATGAATATCAGCCGCGCAACCAGCTAAGTGGGACGAGCCTACTCTCCCGCCCACAATTTCATTGTGCTTTCTTGTACGAAAACCAGAGTTAATTTTGAAAGGTATTCCAGCAATGCTTCTTGCTTCGTCTATCATTTCAAGAAACTCCATTTTCATGTGTTTTCCTGAACCAGGTTGGTCAGGACTATCAAACTCCGCTAACTTAAAATTTTTCATATTCTTTAAACTTCTAATGCTTTTTGTCCATGTTCCTAAGTCAAACATTATCTTCCTTGTGAATTGTAAGGCTTAACATATTGCTGCCCCCCTTTTGTTCTTGACTTATTTTTTGAGTGCACGCCTTTTCTTTTTTTACGTGTTTTTTTGCGATATGTAAACCCAACCCCTTTAGCCATTATCTCAAAGGTAAAATTGCAGACCTTGTCCTTCCGTCGTCACAAACTACAATACAGGCTAAACTATAGGAGCCTTTTTTATTTAACACTTGAAATTCAAGCGAGCTATTTGCTGTAGTCAAATTTTGCGTTACTTTTGCAGTGTTAGCTGTAATAGCAGAAGCCTGGGTAGAAGTGATTCCTGTTTTAGCGGTGTTGTTTATTATCGCTTGTTCTTGTGCTTGAGTTAAACCTCCTAAAGTATCGTCGCTTGTATTAGCCGTTCCTTTTATTAGCATGTGAATTAAAGCTCTAAAATTTTTTGCGTCTACTGGAATATTTTGTTCAATAACGCCATCGCCCCCAGCATCTTTTTCTGAGTCAAACAATTCTTCTAGTATGTCTAATAGTTCTGCTCTTGTTCGTTTTTCAGAACTTGCTACAGAAACAGTAGGCAAAGGAGTTGACGGCTTTCTAATTAAGCTGTCATATTCGCTTTTTAAAGTTGAGTCTAAATAATTATCTTTTGCCATTATTTTTTATTTTGAGCGTTTAAAATTTTCATAACAGTATAAACTATTGAAAGAAATAATAACAATAATTTTAAAGCGCTTTCTACAGCAGTAAAACTAATTGCTAAGGTTGAAATGTTAATTAATAAAACGTCTGCGGTTTCTTTGAGAATAGATTTCATTTTAATTAAATAGTGTTGAACATATAACTTGAGTATCGAAATAAACGTTAAAGTTACTTCGCTGCTGAGAGTTTTGTCTTATTGTTGGTATTAATACATCGTTTGCCGTAAACTGGCCATTTGTAGTTGCTTCTAAACGAGTGTTGTGAAATTGATAACCCTGGTTGAATGAAGCACCAGCCGCAAGGGTATTTTGGCAAACTAAATTAATTGTTGAGTTTGAAGACCCCGTTGGGTCAAACGATTTTTTCCAAAAGCTTAGAGTAACGTTTGTCGGGCCAGGTAAATCTGTTATTATATTAGTTTTTATTTCGTGAATTTTAAAGTCAGTTCCAAATGAATTTAGCATTCCATAACGTCCTCCAAAATTATTCCCTTTGTTATCTCCATCATGAAAAACACTACCACCATCTGAAGTAAAAGTTCCCTGGCTTAATGTGCCTAAATAATCATTCATTTTAGTTGAAGGAGTAATACTGAAAGTTCCGTTTAAATGAGTAGTAAAGTAACGTCTGTATCTATCTTTAGCTAGGGTTGAGTTATCAATTACTAATGTAGACCCAACGGGATAATCTGCGTTGGCTGTAATAGTTTCAATATCAATATAAGTTTTCCCCGCTACAACCTCTTCATTTGTTGTAACGACTAAGCTCGTTGTTGTGTAGGGTTTAGCTATAGTTATTTTCGCCCCTTTTGGTATTGTTACACCTGCATAAGCGCTACAATAAATTCTAGCTAAGTTTGTTGTTCCAGAAACAATAGCTGTACTTAGTGCTCCATAAACATTTTGAAAGCGTTCAAATTGAATTCTTTTCATTAAGCCTACATAATTGTCTGCGTGTCCCATTTTTTATACTTTATGGTGGTTTTTATCTTTTTCTAATAAAAGCAAGTTGCCTATTAAAACGTGATTAATATGGTGATTGTTTACTTTTATACCCGTAACTTTTCCTCCAGTTGCAACAAAGGTCATGTCTAAGCTTCTCCACTCCCCTGACCATTCATTTGAGCGAGCTGTAAATTTACCTCCATTAAAAATAAAGTAAGTTGTTCCAAACCCAGTTATAGGTTCTCTAAAAGCCATGTGAAAAAATAAAGGGTCAGGGTTTGGTTTTTGCACCTGGCGTCTTAATATTTTTCCAGTCATTATAATTTTTTGTGTGTTTGTTAGTCTTAAATATTCGTCGCCTTTTATAACCTGCGCTAGCAAATGAGTTATGTTTGGATTGTTTCTGTAAAACCAGGAGCCCGTTAAGCCCCATTGAAACATATTTAAAAAGCCTGCGCTATTTTTATAAAAAATATTGTTCTTCCTAAATATTGCGGGGCCATCAAAAAACATGCTTTTCTTTTTTACTTGCGCTCCGCTAATTGTTGGGTCATTAGCATTTTGTTCAAAGAAATAAATATTCTGGTCAAAGTTTTCGCCATTTAAAAACAAAGTTAAACCTACTGTAACAAAGTTTTCTGCTGCTCCATAGTTACCGCCTTGGTCTAAAATTTGACTAACTTCTAAAGCTCCCCCTGCTGCAGTCCAAGGGCCTGAAGCTGTTACGTCTGTTTCAGTGTTTGCTATTGGGTCAATTTCAATAACCCTGTAAGCTGTGTGATATTTTATAGAACCATTTGAAGGAAGCTCTTCCATTTGTTCCAGGTTTATACCCCCTAAAGAATATGAAAAATTTTGATTCATACCAACATCAAGCATTTCAAATAGTCCAATTCCGTTGTTTGCATAAACATCTTGCTGCGAGTTTTCCCATTCGTATTTATCTGTAGCAGGGTTGTATACTAGCCAATAATCATCTTGCCTTACAAATAGCATGATTTTTATAATATAAGCAT
>Ga0315330_10002426_pt1 | contig 12751 bp, 11 predicted proteins | sample M140m34915metaG_FD_203453 | JGI IMG/M metagenome (GOLD analysis project Ga0315330, IMG submission 203453) | Ammonia-oxidizing marine archaeal communities from Monterey Bay, California, United States - M1 40m 34915 | ecosystem: Environmental > Aquatic > Marine > Intertidal zone | place: USA... | reverse complement strand
ATTTCATTTGCTGATGGTTGAGGAGGAAGTGGTTGACCTGGCGTCAAAATTGGCTTCCTCATTGGGATTATTGCATTTTTTTCTGGTATATGCGTATCAATAACAGTCTTTATCTTTGGGCTAGAAGCTTTTGTTCGTACCTTTTTCGTAGTTCTTGAAGTTGGTGCGTCTCTTTTGGTTTTTATCGAACCTGCACGATTTGATAATCCTAGCCTGTGAACTTTGCCAATCACAGCATTGCGGGTCACACCACCCAGTTCCTTGGCTATTTGACTAGCACTATTACCTTCGGTCCACATGGACTTTAACTTTTCAACTCTATCTTCCGTCCATGCCATTTTATTTCTCCAAATCAAATCTTACTTTAAAGTAAAGCTTTAAAATATTATATTATTCGACAATGGTTATACCACTTTGATATAATCAAATACAAGGGCTAGACACACACAATAAAATAGTATTATTTGAATTGTGAGAAATAAAAGGCTTTTCAGATGTCATTAAACATCAATATAAAAAACCGTCGGAAATTTGTGAATTAACATATCCTCAAACTTCAATATAACTCATATAAGAAAATAAAATGATTGATTCTGTCCTACCATCATATTCTCGTGCAAATTTACGCTTCGTAAAAGGGGAAGGTGTGTGGCTTTTTACTGAAAATGGTGAGAAATATCTAGATATGGGTGCTGGTATAGCAGTTAACTGCTTAGGCCATGCTAATCCGCATTTAACCAAGATTTTAACAGATCAAGCAGGCAATTTGTGGCATACATCAAATCTTTACCAAATCCCAAATCAAGAAAAATTAGCAAATAACTTAGTTCAATCCACCTTTGCAGATACTGTTTTTTTTACAAATTCTGGAACTGAAAGCATGGAGTGTGCCATAAAAATGGCACGAAAGTTTCATCATAGCAATAACGATCCAGATAGAACAGAAATTATAACTTTTGAAAATAGTTTCCATGGCCGTTCATTAGCAATGATTTCAGCGGCTGGTTCTGAAAAACTTACAAAAGGATTTGAACCCATACTTTCTGGATTCATACAAATACAATACAATAATATTGAACAACTTACAGAGGTGGTGAGTGCAAAAACTGCTGCAATTGTTCTTGAACCAATACAAGGTGAAGGGGGCATTATTCCTGCTCAAGAACGGTTTTTATCGCAAGTCAAAAAACTATGTTTAGAGAATGGAATTTTATTGATCTTGGATGAAATTCAATGTGGCGTGGGTAGAACTGGCACGCTGTTCGCATATGAAGAATACAATGTGATGCCGGATATTATGGCGATAGCCAAGGGAATCGGCGGAGGTTTTCCTCTTGGGGCATGTTTAGCCACAGAAAGAGCTGCACAAGGTATGACCGCTGGGACCCATGGTTCGACTTATGGCGGTAATCCTCTAGCCTGCGCTGTTGGAAATGCTGTTCTGGAAATTATCAATGACCAAAAATTCTTAGACAAAGTAAAAAATAAATCCTTACTTCTAAAACAAAAACTTGCTTATTTACTCGATCAACATCCAGATATTTTTGAAGAAGTGCGTGGCAAGGGCTTAATGATTGGATTAAAATGTAAAATTCTCAATAGTGATTTGATAAGTGCTGGATATCAAAAAGGTTTAATAACGGTTCCTGGTGGTGACAATACTGTTAGATTGCTTCCTCCACTTAATATCACAAATGAGGAAATTGATCTCGCAGTAACAATGCTTGATAAATGTGCTAATCATCTAAAACTAAAAGAAGGCTGAATTAATGCCGCATTTCCTAAATTTAAATGAAATAACTACTAACGAATTGAGAGACATCGTTTCGCATGCAATCAATTCAAAGAAAAGAAAAAGTCCAAATTCAATCGCAGTTACTAGCAAAAATGCTCCTTTAAACGGTAAAATAGTAGCAATGATTTTTGATAAACCCTCAACAAGAACAAGAGTTTCTTTTGATGTCGGAATAAAACAATTAGGAGGGCAATCATTAATTTTATCTGGTTCCGATACCCACCTAGGGCATGGGGAAAGTATATCAGACACTGCTAAAGTCTTATCTCGCTATGTTGATCTTATCATCATTAGAACTTTCGAAGAGGACGCATTATATGAGCTCGCAAAAAATGCTGATGTGCCCATAATTAATGGATTAACAAACGCAACTCATCCGTGTCAAAGCATGGCAGATATAATGACATTTGAAGAATTAAGAGGTGCAATAACCGGAAAAAATATTTTATGGCTAGGAGATGGTAACAATGTATGCGCGTCCACACTTCACGCCGCAGGGCAATTCGGATTTAATTTTACCTTCTCTGGCCCAGAGAGCTTAAATCCGAAATCCAAATACTTAGAATATGCAAAAAGTAAGAACATCTTAGTTAATATTGATCCTGATCCAGAAAATGCAATCAAAAATGCCGACTTGATAATGACAGATACTTGGAGTTCAATGCACGAAAAGAAAGAGTTAAATTATGAGGCTCGCCAAAAGCAGTTGATACCATTTCAAGTTAATGAACAATTAATATCTAAATCAAAGGATGAAGCGATATTTATGCATTGTTTGCCAGCTTACCGAGGGCAAGAAGTAACATCTGATGTTATTGATGGTAAAAAATCTGTAGTTTTTGACCAAGCTGAAAACAGACTGCATATTCAAAAGTCGATATTAGAATGGTGCATTTTAGGACGAATATGATGTTGTATTTAAAGGTGCCTAACCGCCTTTTCCCGGTTTTTCAGAAAAAACAGTTTCTAACTTATTTGGCAAACCATCCATTTTTTCCGCCTCTGGCAATGGTTCAGTTTGAGTTATGATTACTGGCCATAATTCTGAATATTTTCTATTAAACTCCACCCATTTTTCCATATCCGGCTCAGTATCTGGCAATATTGCATCAACTGGACATTCAGGCTCACACACCCCACAATCGATACACTCATCTGGATGAATAACTAACATGTTTTCACCTTCATAAAAACAATCGACAGGACATACTTCTACACAGTCAGTATGTTTACACCCTATACAATTGTCATTGACAATATATGTCATATAAATGCTCTCTATTGTTACAGCATATTACCTATTTCTCGATTAACTGAAGTTCAAGGGTGTATTAATAAATTAACAAAAAAATTACGACCAGCAACTATTTTCAGAAATAAATACTAGATATTTTCATACCAATCTTGCAATTTTTTTGCAGAACCTCTTCGTGCCGGCCATGATAAAACACGTACAACTAAAATCTCATTATTTTTTGTTAATGTTATAACGTCCCCCACCCTTATTAAAGAGCTTACTTTTGTTAATTTTCTTCCGTTTACACGTATTTCACCAAACTTGATCATTTTCCCGGATATTAAACGAGTTTTAAAAAATCTACATACCCATAACCATTTGTCAGCCCTTATAGATTCGCTATTATTCAATTACTTCTCTTTTAAAGCCATCAAAACAGAGAAAGGGTTATTAGGATCTGGAGGGCTTGTTTTTTCTGGATGCTTATTGGAACTATCTTTACCTCGATTTTTGTGAAGACTTTTTTTTCTTTTTACGGGTTTAGTCTTCAGCTCCTTTTTACTCTCTGTTTTTTGTAGTTTTTTCTTTACTTGCCACGAAAAAGACCAGAAGGGCTCGTTTAATTCTTCCTCTGAAACAATTGGATTATCAGAGATCTCCACGTCCGATTCATCATTAGTCTTTTCAACGCTGGAAGTTTTTATTTTTTGTCGTTCACTCTTTATTACTTGGTACCCCAAACCAGACATCAAACTGGCAAATTGCTCATGTGACATCCCAGTAATAGACAACATATCTGGAGTAGCTTCAAAGCCATTTCTTGAGTCTTCTTTTCTGAGTAAGTCAGCTAATCTTTCCAACATATCAATTCTTAAAGCCCAGTCTCCAGAGTGATGATAACCAACTTTTGTGAAATATCCTTTGACCTCTGTGTTCGTGACACCAACAGTAACAAGACCAGGCTCAGGAGGAGAAGGAAACTCATCAAAATTATTTATAACTGACCACAGGACTAATCTTAATCGAGTCACAGCAGGTTTCAACAATATTGGTACAAAAACATTATATTGACCAAATCGAACTCCATGCTTCCGCAACAAACCACGAGACACTTGATCTAAATCCTTTAACTCTCTTGAAACATCCGCTCTTGGTAAAATGCCAAGAGATTCAACCAGCAAAAATGCCACACCTTTGCTCAATCCAATTATTTGAGAATCTTTTTTCATTGAAAAAAGAGGTTCAAATAATGTCTCTATTTTTCGATCCAAATAATGTTTTAACCGACGCTCAACTTTTTCTCTAACTTCTGCACCCGCTTCCAAATCAACAAAGGTTTGTACCTTCGGTTTTAAAATGTCTTCACCGGACACAATTTTTCCGATTGCATGATTCCCCCACAGAAGATCTCCTTTATCAGTAAAACCGATATCAGTATCAGGAGCATTATATAACCTAGTACTTCTCAAATAAAATTCAGACTCTAATGCAGAAATACTAGTGCTCCGCAGTGCTTTCTGTTCTTCAGAACTAACAGTTTTATCTTGTGAAAAACGAAAACCTTGCAATTTTCCAATAAATTGACCGTCGATTCTTACTTCACCATCTTTGCTTACCTCGGCCACGAGCGTCTCCTTTTGCTTCAGCTTACGAATTAATATACTCGTACGTCGATCTACAAAACGTTTTGTCAATGCTTCGTGAAGTGCATCTGACAAACCATCTTCAATTCTGCGGCTTTCTCCTCTCCAGTACTCTGGATCGCCAACCCAATTATCTCTTTGAGCAACATAGGTCCAAGTTCTTACAAAAGCCAACCTTTTTGAAATAGTATCAATATCTCCATCATAACGGTCAATTTTTTTCAGCTGGCCACCAAACCAATCATTACTAATAGTACCTCCTGCCTTTAGAAAATGAAATACTCTCCCCAGAATTCCTATATGATCCCCGAGGGATATACTTCGAAAATCCGGAATTTGACAAACATTCCATAGAAGATCAATCAATATTGGGTCGCGCATGCTAGAAAAAAATGTGTCTGAAGCCGTAATTGCTTTAAGGGATGTTAAGTCTATAGCTTCCCGTCCTTTTATAAAAATTGAGTTATCAGCTTTTGTTTCCAACGATTTGATCAAATAATCAGTATTATCCATGTTTAAATCAGAATTTCTCCAAACTATCTTCTTTATCGATTTAAACTTGTGATTTTCTACAGCTTCAATCGTCTCTTCATTAAATAAAGCAGCATCGCCCGTAGTACCAAAAGTACCTGCCCTTAAATAACGACCTGCACGACCAGCAATCTGAGCTACCTCACTATTAAGGAGCTCACGCATTTTTTTTCCATCAAATTTGTGAATGGCGGAAAAAGCGACATGATCAATATCAAGATTCAGCCCCATCCCAATCGCATCTGTAGCAATTAAAAAGTCTACATCACCATTTTGGTATAACTCTACCTGCTTATTTCTAGTTCGTGGTGAAAGCGCACCAAGGACAACTGCGGCACCACCTTTTTGTCTCTTAACCAACTCTGCGATAGCATAGATATTTTCAACGGAAAAACCAATGATAGCAGATCTCGACTTCATTCTTGAAATCTTTTTTGAACCTGAAAATTTTAGGTCTGAAAATCTATGCCGAATCTTCAATTCAGCCTCAGGTACCAATTTAGCTATTACACTCCAAAAATTTTCAGAACCTAAAAAGAGTGTTTCATACTTACCGCGCATTTTTAAAAATCTATCTGTAAAAATATGTCCTCGCTCCAAATCTGAACATAATTGAATCTCATCAATGGCAACAAATTCAAAGTTTTTTTTACTAGGCATCGCCTCAGTTGTGCATACCCAAAATTTCGCATTCTGAGGTATTATTCGTTCTTCTCCGGTTACCAGAGCCACAGATTTAAAATCGCTCAGTTTTACTAATCGATCATAAACCTCTCGCGCTAATAACCTTAATGGAAGACCTATTATTCCGTTATTATATGATAACATTCTCTCAATAGCGTAATGTGTTTTACCGGTGTTTGTCGGGCCTAAAACAGCAACAATTTTCTTATTCATTAGGTTCATCGGCGTTTAACTTTACAAAGAAGCATCAGCTGCTTTCTCATTTACTCTTTCTAGCGATTTCTTAATATTTTTATTATTGGGATTTATCTCATTCGCTTTTTTCAATGCCTCTCTTGCAGCCTCAAAATATCCCAAGATTTCAAGAATTGAACCTAGCCCAGCTAGGGCACCAAAGTGGTTAGGGTTCAAAGATAAGACCTTATTAATATCTGATATAGATTTATCAAATTGACCTTGAAGATAGTATGCAGTGGCTCGCGCGTTCCAAGCTTCAGCAAAAGTTGGTTTTTCGTTAATCACTTTATCAAAAATATTGATAGCATTATTGAACTTTTTATCAGCCATAAAAGAACGACCACGTTGAAGAAGAGTGTCCAACTTAATTGAACCAGATTTAGACCATTCTACCCAAATATCTCGCTCCACTTCCTTACTATTTCTCTCAGCCGGGGCCTTTAGCTCTTCTAGCAATAAATCAATTTTTAAATTTTCTGAATATAATACAGAAGAACCAAAAAATGACAAAATGAAAATAGGAATAAAAACAAAAGTATTGGCAAGTTTATAATAATAAGTCATAATCATATATTAGCGTTATTTGGAAAAAAAACGAGCTAATCTTTATAAATTTGGAGCAATCAATGAGTGAAGTAATAAAAATCGCAATACAGGCATTAGAAGAAAAGTTACCAAATGGATTTGACGGTTCTGTAAAGTTTGAAATTGAAAATGAAGGCTCTGTAATAGTTAATGAGTCAGGTTGTTCTGAAAGTACAGAGGATACTGACTGTACATTAACGGCAGATAAGGAAACTTTTCAAGATATTATGTCCGGTGACTTGAATTCAACTGCAGCGTTTATGCAAGGCAAGCTTAAAGTCGATGGAGATATGGGAATGGCAATGCGCTTAGCGACAGTCTTAGCTTAAATTGCACAATGCACCACTTTACGAAGACATCCTGGAGGGGCCTAAAAATGGGAATTCAGAATGGATACAAACCAAAGATAATTTCAGACTAAGAGTAGCATTTTGGACTAAAGAGGATGCACTCGGGACAGTAATAATTTTTCCTGGCAGAAATGAATATATCGAAAAATATGGACGAACATGCAAAAAATTCTGGGAATTAGGATATAGCTCTTTAGTTGTAGATTGGCGAGGGCAAGGTTTATCTGATCGCTACTTTAAAAACAGATTAATTGGACATGTTAATAGATTCATAGATTATCAGATAGACGTCGAAGCAATAGCCAAATTTTTAGTATCAAAAAAGTTACCCAAACCGTGGCACCTTCTTGCACACTCTATGGGTGGTGCTATTGGCTTAAGAGCCTTGCATAATGGGTTTGCAGTAAAAAAAGTAATTTTTTCAGCCCCAATGTGGGAGATAAGAATGCATCTTAATTATTTTAAAGATAATCTTATGCATGTTTACGGACGAAACTCGTATTTAGCTTATAAAATGCTTAAATTAGAAAATAATTATGTTCCCGGAGTAGACCAAATACCATATTTAAAAACGGCAGAATTTGAAAATAATTCACTAACTACAGACAGAGATTACTTCCAATTTCTAAAAAACCAAATCTTATTATATCCTGAACTAGCTCTTGCTGGCCCAAGCGTTAAATGGTTGAACACAGCATTGCTAGAATGTCAGAAATTAAAAAAATTAACCCCACCCACGATACCTTGTTTAACTTTTTCGTCCCCTACTGATAAAATTGTAAGTAACAACGCAATCAAGAAGCTCTTGAGGAATTGGAATAATAGTAAGCATCTGGAAATTGGAAATACAGAACACGAAATCCTTATGGAAGACCCTGAATTGCTACAATTGATTTATTCGGTTATAAGAAATTTTCTAACATAATTATTTAAATTAATCACAAAGTTAAATTTGATATGCAGGACTATTTACTTAATAATTGGCAACCACTGATATTGGTACTTTTAGCACTTATTGCTGGATCTATTGTGCTAATTATTTCTGAAAAAATTCTTAATTTATTTAACCCAAAGCTTAAGAAGTTATTATTGAGGGTACTCTTTTATATCATTTTTCTAAGCGCAATTACTAAAATGTTAGAACTTTGGTGATTCAATTCGCTCTTAATTATATATATCGTAGATGTGTTGAAAGATTAGCTTGAATATCTGATACCAACAAAAAATCGTTATTAGACATAAAATCCATTTAATTAAAAAAAATTTTGTCCAGTTCTACTCAAATCCAAAAATATCTCTAATTTTAGGTGGAGGTGTAAGCTGTCTATTTTCTTCAAAAACATTTACCCAGAATAGTAGTTTGTATTCTAAGTTACCATCAGCGACGTTGCTGTCTAGTTTTCCAGAAAGTCTATTAACTAGAGCTTTCATCACCGCAGAATGACTTTGACTTTTTTTGAGAATTTGGTTACTTTCCATAGCTTTGTTAAATTTCAAAGGATCATAATCCTTCAACCTACGATCCAATTCTATGCAGCAGGTCATTTTTATCTGCTGTTTATTTCTTATTTCCTTTCCTACAATTTGAAAATCAAAAAGCACTTTATTTGGGCTTAGCTCTTCTAGGCAATTCTCCATTAAATGATGACAAATGATTTTAATAAAATTAATAGGAAACTCAAATTTAACATCGAGTATTTTATGATTTTCAACTGAAATTGTCGTCAAGCCCGCTAAGATAGCCTTAAATGGCCGTAAGTATTGCTCAATTGAAAATGCTAACTCAGAAACACTCAATATCTTAGTTTCTGAACTTATGTAACTACCATCATTTGAATAGTCCAATAAGTCTTTATGAAGTTCCTCAATTCTTGTGCCCGCGTATCCTAACAAAATTGGGTCATCATTTTTCTTTGCGAACTGCACTACTTTTTCAAGTATGGACATTTGAGAGGACAAACTAAATGCGGATGATTTTAGGCGCTGTCTCTCTTCATTAACTGTCTCTTTACCCTCAACAATCCTCAGATAAGATTGTTTGTTTTCTTCAGTCAAGCTAGCGTTAATAGATACTTGTGACTCATAGAGATTCTGATAATTTTGCACGACATTCCTTATTGCATAAAATAACACAAAACTTAGAAGAAGCGCTGTTCCATGAATTGCCAAATGAAGCTCATATTCCACACCTGGAAATATAAACTGTTCATTTATTATGAGAAGTAGTCCGATAGGTATAACTGCGAGAAGTACAAATACAACTCTTAACGATTGTCGAAAGGCCATCAGACCTCCGGCAATTACCAACCATACATCAACGAATATAAAGCTTTGATTTCGGTATCCTGTAAACATAAACAAAGCAAAGAATAGGAATACTACAAGATGAACCCGAATTTTAATAAGATTAGAGCTATTTAAAGATGCGATAAAAAAACCAAGCCAAATAAAAGTTAATGATATTTGGTATAATGGTAAAAATTCAATAATTAAGTTTCGATACGAAGCGAGAAGTAAAGCAGGAAGTGAGATTACCATCAAGACCTTTGACGCTTTTCTAAGAGCATCATCAATTGTTTCTTCTAAACTAATAAGTTTTGAGTACATCGGAAATCTTTAACTTTTAAATACTTAAGAAATAAATAAAATTAAAACTTTAGCAACAAAAAGATATTTCAAAAGAATTTAGTTTCTTTTAAGAGAGATTTTGGTGGGTGATGAGAGACTCGAACTCCCGACATCTTCGGTGTAAACGAAGCGCTCTACCAACTGAGCTAATCACCCCAACGAAGCCCTTTTACCCCCCACTAACTCACATTAGCAAGCCATAAATGACAATATAACACTAAAAATTTCACCTTAACACCACGAACAATTCTTAATGGGCTACAGTAGAAGAACCAGCGTTCTGCTCCAACATTGCTAAAGCTTTGGCTTCTTCTGCTTCAGCATCCCATTCAATAGCTTTAGGTTGAGAAACCAAAGCATGCTTCAGGACTTCACTAACATGGGAGACAGGTATTATTTCAATCCCAGCTTTAACTTTGTCAGGGATATCCTTTAAATCCTTTTCATTCTCTAATGGAATTAAGACTGTATTTATACCACCCCGAAGAGCTGCTAATAATTTCTCCTTTAGTCCTCCGATCGGTAACACATTCCCACGCAAGGTCACCTCTCCAGTCATTGCAATATCTTTCTTAACTGCAATCCCTGTTAAAACGGAAAGAATAGATGTTACCATACCAACTCCAGCAGATGGTCCATCTTTTGGAGTGGCACCTTCTGGAACATGAACATGAATATCTGTTTTTTCGAAAGAAGTAGGTTTAATACCCATCTCAGGAGCAACTGAACGAACAAACGAAGACGCGGCATCAATACTTTCTTTCATTACATCGCCAAGTTTACCTGTCGTCTTCATCCTTCCTTTACCAGGAAGTTTCAAAGCTTCGATCGACAATAAGTCACCGCCTACGGATGTCCAAGCTAATCCAGTAACCACACCTACAGCATCCTCTTTCTCTGCAAGGCCGTATCTAAAGCGCTTAACACCGAGTAGATCTTCCAAATCATCTAGCGACACGTTGACTGTATCTTTTTCTTTCTTAACAATTTTGGTAACCGCCTTCCTACAAATTTTAGCAAGTTCTCGCTCTAGGTTTCTTACCCCTGCTTCACGAGTATAGCGTCTTATAATTTCCATTATTGTATCACTTTGCAGATTAAACTCTTCGGCTTTCAATCCATGGCCTTTTATCTGCTTTGGTAGTAAATGCTGATCCGCAATTTGAACTTTTTCTTCTTCTGTATAGCCCGATAAAGCGATTGTTTCCATTCGATCAAGTAACGGACCTGGCATATTATAACTGTTAGCAGTCGTCAAAAACATAACGTCAGATAAATCATATTCTAACTCTAGGTAATGGTCTGTAAATGTAGAGTTTTGTTCCGGATCCAAAACCTCTAACATCGCGCTTGCAGGATCTCCTCTAAAATCTTGACCCATCTTATCAATTTCATCTAAAAGAATTAATGGGTTGCTACTCTTCGCCTTTTTCAATGATTGAATAATTTTACCTGGCATAGATCCAATGTATGTGCGTCTATGGCCTCTAATTTCACTTTCATCTCTGACACCACCCAAACTAATTCGGATAAATTCTCTGCCTGTTGCTCTAGCAACTGATTTACCCAAAGATGTTTTCCCAACTCCCGGCGGTCCAACCAAACACATGATAGGTCCACCAAGCTTTGATGAACGTTGCTGAACGGCCAAATTTTCAATTATTCGCTCTTTTACCTTCTCTAAACCATAGTGATCATCATCAAGAACTTTTTGAGCTCTCACTAAGTCCTTTTTCGTACGAGATTTTTTACCCCATGGAAGAGCTAATATCCAATCTAAATAATTCCGCACGACTGTTGCTTCAGCAGACATCGGGGACATATTCTTTAACTTCTTGATTTCGCCTTCTACTTTTTCATTGGCTTCGCGTGACAGCTTTGTTTCACCAACCTTTTTTAAAATCTCGTCAAGTTCTGATTGATCTTCTCCATCACCGAGTTCTTTTTGAATAGCCTTCATTTGCTCGTTCAAGTAATACTCACGCTGAGTCTTCTCCATTTGAGTCTTCACCCGTGTTTTAATCTTTTTCTCAACTTTAAGTACCGATAATTCGCTCTTCATTAAATTGAAAGCAGAGTCCAATCTTTTGACTATATCTAAAGTTTCTAAAAGCGACTGTTTGTCAGCCAAGTCGATCCCTAAATGCCCACACACAATATCAGCAAGCTTTGATGCTGCCTTGGTCTCAGAAACAGTAGATAGTACTTCTTCTGGAATACTTTTTCTGAGTTTTGTATATTTCTCAAATTCTTCTGCAACAGACCTACAAAGAGCTTCAGTCGCCACAGAATCGCCAGGTAGTTCCTGAAGAAGAGACGCCTCCCCCTCAAAATAATTATCATTTTGTAAAAATTTTTCAATCTTAACTCTAGAGCGCCCCTCAACCAATACTTTTACAGTTCCATCAGGTAATTTTAAAAGCTGCAACACACTTGCCACCACCCCAACTGAATAAATCCCATCCTCCGTTGGATCATCTTCGTTAGGATCTTTCTGCGACGCAAGAATAATGTCCTTATCATCCTGCATGACCTCTTCCAAAGCCCTCACTGACTTTTCTCTCCCTACGAAAAGAGGAACAATCATGTGAGGAAACACAACGATGTCTCTTAAAGGCAATATTGGATAATTATTTTTCGGGTCTGACATTCGTTTATCCTTAAACATGATCTAGTGATTAAAACTTTGACGATATTAAATGGAAATGGGGCCCAAGTCTTGTTGTGTCAAGACTTAGTTAAGATTATAATACCTCAAACTTTATAAAGTTAAATCTTTTCAATATCTCCAATACTTTGCATTTCACGGAAATCTTTAATAAATTTTGATAAATGATGATTACTAATGGCTTGTCTAAGATCGTTCATAAGAGTCTGATAATAGTGCAAATTATGCCATGTGAGTAGCATTGAGCCAATTATTTCTCCTGTCTTTATCACGTGATGAAGATACGCTCTGCTATAATTACTACAAGCAGGACAACTGCATTCTGAGTCAAGTGGTCTAGGATCGTTCTTATGTCGTGCGTTTCTTAAGTTTACAGCGCCATAACGCGTAATA
>Ga0315330_10002422_pt1 | contig 12755 bp, 14 predicted proteins | sample M140m34915metaG_FD_203453 | JGI IMG/M metagenome (GOLD analysis project Ga0315330, IMG submission 203453) | Ammonia-oxidizing marine archaeal communities from Monterey Bay, California, United States - M1 40m 34915 | ecosystem: Environmental > Aquatic > Marine > Intertidal zone | place: USA... | reverse complement strand
TTCGGACCACGACCAGCAACTGTCACTAGTTCATTTGTTTCTTTGATAATAACTTGATCACCAATGTTATACAATATACCAGCAACATAATGTTCTCTATTCTCTGATAAGGTATCGAGTGCAACGTGATACTTCCATTCTTTAACTGGTTTAAGATTCATACCTTTACGAACGCTATTGAATAAATCTTTTGAGTTCTTATTAGAGAATGATCTCGGTAAACCCTGTGAGAATGTTCTGAAATCATTTGCTCTTGCAGACTCGCGTAGTTTAGACGCAGACATACCAGTAGCTCCTGGAGCATCAGGATCACGGGCACCTGCGCTTACTACGTTCATTCTCTGAAAGTTATAAAAGCCATGACGAGATTTCTTACCATTGTATTTTTCTAGAATTGTTCTGAACTCAATAACTCTGTCTGAGCCAACAACCATTGTGACTCGCTTGTAACCTTCTTTATATAAAGAGGCTGCAACTTCCATAACGTTTCTTAGTTTACTATTGAGTATAACACCACGAGCATGTCGAGGAAACATCTTCCTGACAGTCTTGACTTTTTCTTTGTAAGGTAATGGATTTGATTTAGCATCATAGGACTGAGACAAATACATTCGATAAGGACTAGATCCAGATGTGCTTGAAAGCTTTTCTAAAAGCTTCTCATGCCCGATTGTAGGTGGATTCATCCTACCAAATGAGAAGTAAATTTCTCTCTCTTCTTCTACTAAAAACTGTGTAAAGCTTGTGACCATAATGTATTATTTTCTTTTTCTTGCAATTTCTTTTTTACGTATATCTTTTATCGTACGCTTAACTAATCTAGTTGCTTTGACTTGAAAAGTTTTACTATCTAGTTTCTTTTCAATTTCTTTCTTACGTCCCACTGTTAAATCTCTTTTTGCAATACCTTTTGTAAGACGTTTAGTTAATGTTTTACGTGCAGCACGTTGAGCTCTCTTCTTGAGAACTTTCATACTTGCAATACGACGACCAGCCTTCTTACGACCCATCGCTAACTTAGCTTTATTCTTTCTCGCTGAACGAGCTCTTGCAAGACGTTGTTTCATGTCAAGTGCTTCAGTAGCTGTATGTGGTTCTAACGTCCAGTGCTCTCCCATTGGATCACTACCGTCATTTGGACAATCACAATCAGGATCTATGTTACCATACTTGCAACCACAGTCTTCGCACATTTTAACCTTCTTAGCTTCGCCAAGTTTTTCTGCTTGATTTGTAGGTATTCCACCTGCACCAGGACCCATATTTGCACGCCAGTCTCCACATTCGCATGGATTGCATTGACAATCTTCACACTCACATTCAGGGTTAACATCTTCTTTTCTTACTTTACCAGCAAGATCTTTATCTGCTCCACCCCATGTGCCTGATCCTTTAGTAATAAAAGAATTTACTCTTGCCATTGCCCATTGCTGTGGTGTAGTACCTGGTCTGTGACCAGTTTTCCATGCGGCCATTCCTCTATTGTATACTGATCTGAGTACACTTTGTGAGATTCCTGATTTCTTTGCTTTAGCAGCAAGACCTGATTTAGCTTTTTCAGTGATGAATGATTCTTCTACTTTTTTAGTAGCTACTTTTTTAGTAGTTCTTTTCCAAACATCATGAGGTTCTTTGCGCTGTTGACCTGACCTATGAAGACCCCAACCTACTCCTTTAGGTCTTTCTCCTGCACGTGTTTTTATAGTTTCAACTTCTTCGTTACGTGACGCAAGATCAGTTGTAGATGTACTAGTTTTTCCTGTAGCTTTTCGTTCTTTTTCCTGACGCTTCTTTGCTTTTTCAGTGGCTTTTCTTACATCAGCAATAGTTAGCTCACTAACTTTTTTATCATCTTTATTGTCAACACGCGATGGTGCTTCTAAAGCTTTCTTCGCAGCAGGTGAAGCTTTCTTCATTTTATCAATTAGCTTCATAGTCATCATATTTTCTTTTTGTTCTGCATGATGATATCCACGCATTTTAAATGAAGGCCATTGATCTACTGTAATCTGAATCGGTCTGTTAGAACCAGGACGAGTAACCATCATGGTCTTTGCTTCTTTCATGAAAAGCTCTTTACTGATAGTATCTTCGGCTCTTACATAACCTCTTTTAAGATGATCTGCTTCTTTGCTTTTATCAACAACTTTTACTTTACCACCTTTAGCAACCATTGCATCCTTCTTAGGATCTTTCATTTGACGGGGTAATGTACTCGTTGTATTACCTGGTCTTCTGCTCTTCATGCCAGATACATATTTTTTAACTGCAGCTTTATGTTCAGGTCCACGAGCACCTGGTGCACTATGCATTGGTTTACCATCGCCTGCACGTGGTTTTTTAACGATTGCTCTAGCGCTGAATGCTTCTCCTCGCATTTGAGCTAAAGACTTATTAATTTTTACAACGTCTTTATCTCTTTCTTGAGGATTATTACGATTTTTCATTAAAGCTTTATTAATAGCTTTAACTTCAGAATCGCCTGATGGTTTTTTCTTAAATGTTTTCATACCATCACCAGTAGACATACGCTTCATAGCACCTTCGGTTTGATCTCTTTTAGATTTTTGAAAATCTTTGTAAGCTTTTCGTCTTTCATCGTTTGCTTTCTTTTCAGCTGAAGACATCTGAGATACTGGTTTTTTCTTAGCAGGAGAATCATACGCACCTTCTTTTACGACTTTACCGTTTTTATCGTATGTAACCTTAGTGCCTTTGTCCCATGGAGCTCTTGGTAATGTCACAGGTTTTTTGGGCTCTGATGCTGCTTTAGCAAGAGCTTGTTGTCTCTTTGTAGTAATCGGTTCGTAAGCTTCTTTCTTTGCTGCATCACGTTTCTTACCATGATCCATAACCTTTTTGCCTATAGCAGTTTGGTTACCTTTCTTATCATACATTTTGTTCATAAGCTTTAAATCAGCTGATGATAATTCACTGACTTCTTTTGATTCTACATCTAATGTTTTTGGATAGCCTTTTTCCCCTGGCTTCTTGGGTGCTTTTCCTGCTTTGCGACGTTTATGGATGTTTGCCCATAGTCCGCCTTCTTTAATAAAGTTGCTAAAGCTTTTATTTTTTTTCATTGGTCATCTTCCCGGTTTGTCCCATCCTTTTAGTATATCAGGCGAAAAGTTGTTGTACGAGAATTCCATTCTGTCAACGATCTTTACCGCGTCACCACCAAGTCTATCTATTGCTACGTAACCTTCAGGCCCTGTGGTCTTATAACCAGTACGAGTCTTTACAAATGTGTTAACATTAGATAGTCTATTGAGTATATTTATAATTTTTAATTTCGCTAAAACTATAATTTTTTGCAAATCGAACATTAATTTTAAAGATTTTTTATTGGCAGGTGAAAAGAATTTAAGCATTTCGTTACGTTTTGTAAGTTGTGCGCCTCTGCCAGCTGCAGTAGATCTTTGACTTGCGGTCTTTGCAAACTTTTTTCTTATGTTGAGAATCAATCCATTGACATGTGCAGCAGTATTACCTATGATCTGACCCTTACGAACAAAGCTATTGTTGTATGTTTCAATCATTTGTGCTAGTTGAGGATTACTTTCTAATTGACGTAGTGTAGTACCAGATATTTTATTAAACATTGTACCTGCTTGTGACAAATAACTATCAACAAGTTGTGTATCTTTCTTTGTCATTGTAAGGTTTGTCATATCTTTTAGCATCGCATCTTGAGACCATACGGCTCTTGATTTCTTAAACTTACTGACATCTACACCATATGAAGCTCTCATTGTTTCGAATGTTTTTCCTGTGTATGTAGTGTGCCAGACAATCCCCATCTTCGCTGATGTGATATCTTTCGCAGCTGGCGTGCCCGAGGGGACAGCGTACATAATAGTATTTGGATGAAACGTAACATACTTTTCTCCTTTAATCTTTTTCTTACTTATATCTGATTTAGAGAATAAGAAGTCACCTTGAATGACCCCTTTAATTCCGAGTGATGGCAGATATTTGAGTGCATCTTTGAGCTTAAGAGCAAGATCACCAGAAGTATCAGCATCAACGTCAGCTGCAGACTTGTAGACCTTAGGATTTTTGTTGAAGATCCCCTTCTTGGCCACAAAAAACTGACCGTCACTCGGATCAGTACCAGCAAAAATAGCAGGAGCGCCATCCCACTTAACAGAGACATTTCCATCTTTTTCTCCTCCGAGCATTTTTCTTAATTCACGCAGAGCGAGTATGGCTTGTCGTGTACCATTAACTCCACCGTAGATAACCTTATCTTCGATGTGAGTCATGTGTGTATTCTTTTGTTCAGTTATATGTTGATTAAAACTTTCCACTATTGATAAACCTTTAAGTATACAGTTGATTCTGGTAAAGTAGATGCTGCATAGTTAAAAACATAATCTATAAATTGATTTCTTTGTTGTCGATTAGCTTGTACTAATGCATGAATTATATAGATACATCCTAATTTTGAATGTCTAGTAACATCCTCTGTATCTTTCATTTGTTGTTTAAAAGATGCTGCATCTACTATTAAATTTGAAGTTCTTTGTGTATTAAGCGGAGAATTCTGGATTGTTTCTACCATTTTCCAAATTTTATTAATTGTCATTACGTGACCTTCTTTGATAGCACCATTTATTTGTTTTATTGTCTGATTGTCAGGTATATTTGATACTCCTAAATATTTTGCAGCAGCTGCATTCTGAAAAGTGTCTGCTATACCACCACCTCTTGCGGTTTTAAGTACTATATCCATATTACGTCCACTGAGACGGCCCTTACTTCTAACATCTAATTTTTGAGCGCCAGAAACATTAATCGTTGCACCACCAGCTGAGAAAAATGATTTCGCTCCTGATATTTTAAAGCCTTCCATTTCGTAAAGCTTTTTTGCTTGAGGATTATTATTGCTATTTTCTATTGATATCTTTGCCTGTTTTTCATCTTTTATTATTTTTAGAGAAATGCCAATAAGTTCTTTAGAATCAAATTTTGTTTGAATAACTTTTTTTAATTTCAGTACACTTCCTTCGCCGCCATCTAGCAACTTAGTTACATCACGTCCTTTTTTCAGTGCCCATATATCACCTGGATTCCATTTATCATCGCTCAATATAGGCACATTATCTGCAATAAAGGCTTTCTTTTTTATTTTATATACAGCGTCCATCACTTTATCGCCGCGATGAAATGTATAAGTTCTATCAATATAGTTTTCGTCAATTAATTTTTTAGCAGAATAATAAGCTGAATTATACCAATCGATAGTTACATCAATTACATCTTTAAATTTTGTTTTTCCAGTAAAAACCCGAACGTTTTCATATTTTTTTAAACTTAAAGGAGTTATGTCTTTTTGTTTTATATTTGGTTTATCTGTTAAAAGAGCACAAAAATAACATTGCAAACTTTCTCCACGTGCTGTAGTTATTGAGGCTGACAACTCAGTTGCATCTTTAGGACCGTATCCACCTCCAAATACTACGCTTTTATAAAGATCTGCAATTTTTTGTAAACCACCTGAAGTAGTACGTAATTTATAAAAGTTTCTATCAGGATTACTGTCTGCTTCAAAAATAGTTATCATGTCTTGATTTTCTTCAGTATTAAGAAAAACAACTTCTTTACCAGGAGAGATGTGCAATGTAGTTTTATTTTTAAGAGCATCTCTTAAAACTTCAAATCTAGTTTTACCAGTACTAACGCCTTTAGCAATTTTGCCATACTCAAAAAAGCTTTGTCTAAATGTCAAAGGCGTTTTGCCCATTGGTTCTACTGCCATATCATAGTCCTTTCGGTACTATTTATATGTTTGATTCGCTAAGCATCTGATCTTCTATACGGCGCACATTTGCCTCAATATCATCCATGAGATCTAAATATTCTTTACAGAATTTAATAGGAAGGCCGCCTTCTTGTCTTTTTATTGTATCATGAAACATTTCTACTAATCTAGACTTGATTGTTATAGCGTCTTGTATGTCATTTAAAACCATAATATTCTCCTTATCATATGCATACTATACAGCAATACATATCATATGTACACAGTTAAATGTATTTAGATTGAAACTGTAACTTTTATATTACAGTTTTAAAAGTGCTTGTAATTCTTCAACTCTTTGCTTGAGTTGTTTTAAATGCATGATAGGCCAGCTTGGACCCTGAGAAGCTTCAATGGCATCATTGACTTCATGCGTGAGTAAGTCAGCGACTCTTTCGAGACGCTTAACTCTTGGCTCAGGCCAGTCCACAAAGGGATCATGCTGCATTGGCATACTCCACTGCTTTGTTTGCTGCATTGATTTTGGCTTTTTCCATATAACCAAACCATTGATTGTACATACGATTATCGTTGTTTTTACCCTGTACATGATCAGTAACATATGTTACACTGTTCAGAGCTTGCCACCAGCTACCCTCAGCATAGTGAGCACCAGGTTGTACTTCAAGAGCATCATAACAAAGCTTAGCATTTTTAGATAAGTCGTTGTATTGTGTAACAGGTGCTCTTTCACCTTGCTTACGTGATGTGCTTGGAAATACATCGTTATAATACTTAATCAATGATTCTGCTGTAGTTCGTCTTGAACCAAGATGCAAAGCCATTTCTTTGTACATAGCAAACTTTTCGTGTGCAAGACCAAGTGTTTCTTTTACACTATCTGCATCGAATGCAACTCTGTGATTTAGCTTAGCGCTTGTTGAACGGTTAGACGACACATGCTTAGTGCTATCTTGCTCAAGTGATAATGTAAGAGTATTATTACAAACAACTCGTATCGGTGTAAACTTAACATCGATTGCTTTACCATACTGATGTGGGTTTGAAAACAATAAGAATGATTCGACTTTATCATCACCAAAAATATCAAAAGATTCTTTGACTTTAGCTAATGCCCATACCATTTGACCACCTTTGAGTGAACCAGCAGTATGCATCTCCATATCACCTGACATTACAAACTCATTGAAGAAGTTGAATGCTTCATAGTTTTGTACTGGATGCCAGCCATTACCAACATTTGTGAGTATTTTAGAGTCAGTAGATCTGACTAAAGATTTTTGACCTGTCGGTATTTGTACACCATTATGTTCTACGAATGATGGTACTTCATCGACTGTCCAATCAAGACCTGCTTTTTCAAGCATCATCATTGGAGTTAGTTCATTAGATACTGGAACACCAAGACCGTGCCATGGTAGTTCTCCTGCGTAAGCCATTGTTTCGACTTCATGTGACATATAATTTTCCTTTATTCATTTGATAGGTATATAATACCATAGTACTACTTATATGTACACGTTTATTTTACATTATTTTTTAGTGTAACATTTATGATACATTAGCTAAAGCAGCAGATAAAAGCTTTGATATTATAACTTGACCTTGGTCATTTGGATGTCTATCATTTTCTGATATAGTTAATTTATTTTTGTTCTTGTCGGTAATAGAGGCTATACAGTTATCATATTCCCAGAATGGATATACTATATTTTTTTTATAATATTTATTTAGCATTAAAGCATATTTGTTTGTATCACATAATGTATAATAATCTACTTCTTTCAGTTGATAATCATCACAAATATAACCTTCATCATAAATTTCATTCCATAAATTATAATCTAACAATACTACACCTTGTCTAAATACAAACTTTATATTATATTTCGCACATGCTTCTGCTACAAGCCACATATATCTGAATGATTCGTTAAGTAAATTTTCCCAAAACTTATTTTCACCTTCTTCAGAAAATAATTCAGCATATGTCGTAGCTAAAACGTGTGTTTCAATTCTATGAATAGATTTCTTTTTACCCCAAATACTTAATAAATCATGTGGAATGTTTATTACATTCTTTTTCTTATCATGAAAATCATGTCTATCTGCATTAGACCAAACAGCAACACATGTATCGATTTGATCTCCATATTCATATATTTTATCTAGTATTTGTTTTGCAATGTAATCATTGCCTCTGCCACTATCTCCAGTGTTTATTACTTTTAAATTTAGTTCTTTACCAAGAAGTTCGGGCCACATGGGCCAGCCACCTCTTAGTTTGCTATCAATAGATTTATCACTAGAAAAGAACTTTGGATCTGTGAAACTGTCACCACTTGCTAATAATATTTTTTGAGACATTTACTAAATCTTTCAGCGATTAATTTTTGACCTTCTGCATTTGGATGAGCATCTGAATCAGTTGAGTTATAATCAGATGCTAAATTTCCAGTTAATAAATAACCAGGCATATGTACTTTTAAATCATCTCTTACATGAAAGCCATAACCTACGGTTTGTTCCGGAATAATCAAAGCTTTAGGTTTAATAAACAAATGGCCGTAATCTTTCATGAAGCTTTTATATAATGCATTTGTTTCTAACAATGTCAACCATTCTTCTTCTTTAATCCACATCTCTTGATTAATATGCTTTTTTATCTCTGCTAATTCTTTATGCCACCAAAATAATAAACCCTGATCAAAGACGCATTTAATATTTCTATGTGTACACATTTCTGCAACTATATACATCATTCTTAAACTGCTATTAATCCATGTATTGTATATGTCATGACGTCTCCATTCGCCCATATCCCATTCAAACGGAATAGTGGTTAAATGATCGATATTAGAAGCCAGCATTTCTGCAAGCGTAGTTTGACTTGGATCGTTTTTTGCCATCATTTGAAGAACTGGAATTTGAGTAGAATTGTATATCTCAATTCTATCAACTTGAGTCCACAGTATAGCTACTAACTCAACTTGATCGCCGTACTTAATTATGTTATCAATTATACTTTGGCCAATGTATCCGTTACCTCTACCTTGCGCACCAGTATTGATTACTTCTAATCCAAGTTCTTTACCGATGATCTCTGGCCACATAGGCCAACCACCACGTTTTTTGTCAGGTAAAAATTCTAAATGAGAAAAGAAAGATGCATCAGTCCAACTGCAACCACTAGCTAATAATTTTTTCATTTTTTATCTGGTCTATTATCGTATATAAATCGAGGAGGTTTAAAACTTTTTTTACGAGTAAGTTTTCTCCATAATAATATGATTCGCCATTTTAGTTTGATCATGGTCCTGTCACCGTTCCTAATAAGTGTATACGTTCTGGTATACCACCGTTGATTGCTGTATGATGTATTGTAGTATCTATATAGTATTTTTCGCCAACTGGCATGCGATGCATCTGGCCCTTATCATCTGGATTAAATTTGGATTGTGTTATCATAAAGCAAGTAAATGGATCACTCACCACAGGTACGTGTACCCGCGGGTGCATGTCTCTATGCCAAGTGTAACACTCTTTTTCTTTTAGAAATGTAATGCGAGCTTTATATAGATCTAATTCGTCTATAATAGAATTGATATATGGAATATCGAATATCTTATATTTGTAATCAAAATCTAATCTAGTATCTGGTGTCCAACCGTTACGACCAGCTACATTTTCAAATGCATCTTGTGGTTCTGGATTTTCTTTCCAAGATTGAAGTTGGACGTAAGATAGATTATAACGTCTTGGTAATGTCTTTATTTCAGACAACATCTTTTCAATATTATATTTCATTTAATATAGTTTCTGCTATTTTTTCGTGGCCTAATTTATTTGGATGGCCATCTGTTTGACTACACCAATATTTCCAATTATTTTCTTCATGCGAATGTATAATATCTTGGAAACAAAAACCATCTAAGTCTTCCCATACGGGCCAACCTATATATTTTTCTTTATCTATCAAATCAAAATACTGAGATTTAAGTAATGCATCAGCGCATTTAGTATACCAATTTTCATCAAAAACGCCTGGAGAAATTTCTTTTTCTTCAGTAAGACCAGTCACAAAATGATAATCAACATTTAATTGTGTAAAAACATTTTGCAATGCATAAACTCTTCTTAACCAGCCGTTTATTCCAGAAGTTACATTTGGCCAACTTTTTTTAGCTAAATCTTTCACGACTTGATCGAAACCTTCAGGGTGTCCGTGTTCAGGTATGTTAGATGGATTTAAATGTTGCCAACCTAGTAATCGCAGACCATAAAGCGTTTCTAGATCTAATCTAAGAATTCCAGACCATTGTACTATAACTTTACTTATTTTTTTATGATTCTTAGAAACATAATCTAATACTTTACTAAAGATTCTTTCATTACCACTGCCGCTCATAGATAAATTAACTAGTTTTAAATTTAATCTTTCAGCTACAATTGTTGGCCATATTTTAAAGGGTTCTAAATCGTTGTAAGTAATATATCCGTTATTTGAGAATGAAGTCACTTCTCTATAACCATCAATCTCTTTTACAACATAATCGTGTGAAAAGCTGCATCCAATTACCACTAATTCTTTTTTCATAACTCTATCTATAATGTAAAAAGGGGACGCTAAGTCCCCTTGCCCCCAAGATATTTGACCTGAGGTTTTGTTTTTATTCTGAATAACTTTAGCAAGAAAACTTGTATCTTATCCATCATAAACTCCTGTTAGAAGCTAAATGCGACTCCGAGAGTAACATCGCTATATTTAAATTTGCTTGACATAGACAATTTTGAATAAGCTGATAGTCCGCCTGCTAAAGGCATAGTGCCTTTTACGCTGAATCCGTCAACTGCAAGTGAATTTCCACTTGAATATGACCAATCAGCAGCTGGTCTAACTGAAACACCAAAAAGGTTAGCAGTTACGCCTACGTCACCTGACCATTTTTTTGCTTCCAATGCATACTCAACAGATGCATCTGGTTTGATTGAAGACAATGGTCCGCCTTCAGCGAATGCAGCGGTGCTTGAGAAAGCAACTAGTGCAGAAGCTAGTAGTAAATTTTTCATATATTTTTTCCTTGTTATGAAATTGCGTGTGACTTTTCTGTTGCCAAGCAAGTCACCAGCTCCGTTAAATTATGCCGCTAAGGCGAATTCACGAGGTGCAAAATTTGAGTTTGCGTTTGTTTTGTTTGATCTATGCGCGATCATCCGGCAGTCTCCACTTCCCTACACCGTCCGTCGATTCTATTTCGACCCCATAAAAACACACTCAGTAAATGTGCTTATGGTGGAGTCGTTGGGTACCGCCCCCAAGTCCGATCCGATTTCAAGTTGCTTCAGCAACTGCAGTCTTATTTAGCCATTATAGACTAAATAAGACCACTTGTACACAATATATTCTTATTAAAATTCTTTGTGTGACATAATAGTTACACTATTATTTACGTTCCCATATTGACCATAGAATCCATACAGCTACTAAACCGATTAATCCTTCAGCTCCAAGAGAACTCATTATGCTTGATACATTGTCTATTACGCTTACGTCGCCCATGAATGGCATAACGCCCATTCCTAGAACTTCGACGATGATCGCTAATGCAGCAAGTGATACGCCTACGTCAGCTAGGCCAGCAGCCCAGTTTCTGACTTTAGTTAGTACGTCCATAGTAATTTCCTTTCATGATAGTTACTATGGGAATATTTATTACATCTAGGGTTTTAAGGGTGTGACAAATATGTTACTTTTTTAAGTTATCATGAATAGAAAGTTGAAGTAATGCATAGTGCATTATTTTTATTAGATCTTTACGTTGATCTGCATGGTTGCCTTTTTTACCATATCGATTCGAATACTTATCAATATTGCCCATACAAAAACCTGTACCATGACCACGTTCAATAATAATCTCTGTAGATTGAAAACCATTTTGAGAATAGTGTGAACTATATGTAGAATCAATATAATCTTTAAATTCTTTAATAAGATTAGCTTCGTTAAATTTGTAATTAATATCAGGTTGATATTCTTCAGTTGCCCATTTAGCTGCCATAATATATTCCTTGTTGTTTCAATGATATTATACTACGCTTTCATCATCTTGTACACCATAAATGTTACTATAATCGAAAGCGATTCGATGTAATACTCTCTTTTCCATATCTTCAAATGCCCAACGTTTATGTATACTCAACCATTGTTCAGATAGTACAACGTCTCCGTCATCCCAGTCATGATGATAAGTATATTTCTCTTGAGTCACATGAGCAATGGTTCGTTCCATTATCTCATTAAAATCTTTTTGAGATGTATTTTCCATACCGAACATCTGCAAGAAAGGGAAATATAATCCCTCATATCCACCTGCATTTTCCATTACAACCGGAAATAGATTGTCTTTATTTACATGGTTATGAAAGAATCGACTTGTACTATACTTACCATCTTCGTATCCGAAGTATGCTTTTTTATTTCGTAGTTCCATACGATCTTCGACACTTAAATCTCTACAAGCTTCAATCATATTGATCCAAGATGTACGACTACCCTGAGTGCCTTCTAATCCATACAACCATATGAGTGGCATACGCTTCTTACTACTCGCTTGATTTGAATGCCAGTCCAATGCACTTGTATGACCAAATAATCCTGGTTCACCTGCATCGTTCTTCTTACCTGTAACTCTAAGTATACCGTCAACTAATGATATGTGTTTAGTTCTATCGTATTCAGTTAGCTGTACATTACCTATTATCCAACAGAATCTCAGTTCATCTTCAGTAGTAAGCTTTTGTTTTTTAAAGACAACAACCATATTACTTACGATAAGTCTGCCTACTCGTAGTATATCTTCGGTTGATAAGTCATTTATATTTTCGTCAACAATAACGGTCCAGCCGTTATCAGCATAATGATATTTCATTTATATTTTTTTAATCCCTACCGCCCAGTTTTCTGCGGCACTATTTAAGAAGTGAATCG
>Ga0315330_10002417_pt1 | contig 12773 bp, 9 predicted proteins | sample M140m34915metaG_FD_203453 | JGI IMG/M metagenome (GOLD analysis project Ga0315330, IMG submission 203453) | Ammonia-oxidizing marine archaeal communities from Monterey Bay, California, United States - M1 40m 34915 | ecosystem: Environmental > Aquatic > Marine > Intertidal zone | place: USA... | reverse complement strand
ATCTTCCTTCCACGCGGAGAGACAGCTTCTCCTTCTCCGAGGGAACGTTAAACACCTCTCTCGTATTAAACGCTTCTCATTTGTGTTAACAGAGCGTTAAATATCTGGTAGCGGGTCGCGAGAGTCAGTGTCTGCGATCCAGGGTTCTTTGGGAAAAGCTTCAGGGTCCGTAGCCAACAGTGTGGCTCGGACCCCGAAAACTTTAGACAGGGCAGACGACTAACTATCGAATGCCCGAGGTCTCATTCGATTACGTATGCGGCCTCACCGTGGTCACTGGCGTCGAGTCCAGCCATTTCGGTGCTTTCGGTCACTCTTAACCCAATGGTTCTATCCATAATTTTAGCGATTATGTAGGTAGCTACGAATGAGAAGCCAGCTACAACGACTATCGACAAGATCTGGTTCCACAGGAGGATGCCTCCACCGAAAAAGAGTCCGTCGATAAAATCGCCGCCAGGTACTGCTGAGGAATCAGCCATGAAGCCAAGGAGCACAGATCCTAAAGCTCCGCCAACAAAGTGAATACCAACGACATCTAGGCTGTCATCAAAACCAAAGCGGAATTTAGCTTCGATGGCAAAGAAGCAAATAATTCCGGCTAACGCCCCAAATACAAACGAGTGCATTGACCCGACGAAACCAGCTGCACCCGTAATGGTTGCTAACCCTGAGATAATTCCTGATGCCATGCCGATGGTGCTGACCTTTCCTGTCTTCACCATTTCGATGATCATCCAAGCAACCATCCCTGCGGCACCTGCGATAAACGTATTAACAAAGGCCTGGGTTGCTGCCCCGTTGGCCGCAAGTGCTGAACCAGCGTTAAATCCAAACCAACCAAACCAAAGAATTCCAGCGCCCAACATGACAAAGGGAACGTTGTGCGGAGCAGAACGATTTTGGGGCCAACCTGTTCGTTTTCCAAGCACGATGACCAAAGCCAGCGCCGCGGCACCAGCGTTAACATGAATGGCCGTGCCCCCTGCGAAGTCATAGGCAGGGAGATTGAAAATCCAGCCATCCGACGCGTACACCCAATAAACAACAGGCGCATAAACCACCAAAGTCCAAATTGGTACGAAGATCATCCATGCTGAAAATTTCATCCTGTCCGCGACAGCTCCAGATATCAAAGCTGGAGTAATACAAGCGAACGTCATCAAAAACGCGAAGGTCGCTAGTCCCTCGGCATCATGAATGCCTTTCATTCCTACAACACTGAGGTCACCAAGCCAGCTTCGGCCACTATCACCCGACGCCAAACTAAACCCGACAAGTACCCAAACCACGGGCACAATTCCTAGACACCACATGTTCATGTTCAACATGTTCAGCGCGTTCTTTGCTCTGACCATTCCTCCGTAAAACAGCGCCAAACCCGGCACCATAAAAAGCACCAGAGCAGCAGACGTCAGAACCCAGGCAATATTGCCTTCCATCCGATCTTCCTTCCACGCGGAGTCAGCTCCGCTTCAATAGAAGTTAGGAAGAACAGGTCATCACACAGTTTCGTTTATGTTACGGCACAGTAAATTTTACTCAGCCGTTTGAATGTCTAAACGGCGTGGTCCAGTGCCTGAATAAGGTCGGCGACCAAGTCGTCTACCGACTCGATTCCCACGGAGATGCGGACAAGGTCATCTGGAACTTCTAAGGCCGATCCCGCCACTGAAAGATGCGTCATAACCCCGGGATGTTCTATAAGTGATTCGACGGCGCCCAGGGACTCAGCCAGAGTGAAAACCTTAGTGCTGGTCACAAGGCGTTCAGCCGCAGCTTGCCCTCCTGCTAATCGGAAGCTGACCATCCCCCCAAAGTCCTTCATCTGCTTGACCGCAACCTCATGACCTGGGTGATCTTTCATCCCGGGATATAGCACTTGGCTAACAGCATCGTGTTCGTTGAGCACGGAGACAATTTGTTGCGCATTTTGACAGTGCCGATCCATGCGAACCGGAAGCGTTTTAAGCCCTCTCAAAGCAAGGTAACAATCAAATGGACTAGGGATGGCGCCAACCGCATTCTGGATATATACCAAATCCTCGGCTAATGACTCATTGTTGGTCGCTACGAAGCCGCCGACAACATCGCTGTGACCACCTATGTACTTGGTTGCTGAGTGGACTACGACATCTGCTCCCAGTGCTAATGGTTGTTGCAGGTATGGGGTAGCGAACGTGTTATCAACCACGACCATTCCCCCTAACTCATGCACAACATCAGAGATTGTTTGAATATCAAACACTGAAAGCATCGGGTTTGTAGGTGTCTCTAACCACACCATTTTGGAGTCCGGCGTCCAAGCTTCCTTTATTTGTTCTGGTTTCGTGAGATCCACTGCAGCATTAGCCAGGCCGGATTTTTTGCCGTGGACGCTGTCAATCAACCGAAAGGTTCCACCGTACGCGTCATTCCCCAGCAAAATCTGAGACCCGGACGGCAGTTGCCGAAATAGGGCATCTTCAGCAGATAGCCCGCTAGCAAAGGCAAAACCAAATTGGGCGCCTTCCAATGAGGCTACGCATGCTTCATAGGCGTGACGGGTAGGGTTTCCGGTTCTCGAATATTCATAACCATTCTTTGGGGCGCCGGGTGAGTCTTGGGCAAAGGTCGTCGACATCGATATGGGCGTGACTACTCCGCCGGTTCTTTGATCGTGAGGTTGTCCGGCTCGAATGGCTCGTGTTTCAAAGCCGAATTCGTCCGGGTCTTCGAAACCCGACAGAAGAGGGTCGCCACCCATCATTTCGCGTCTACCTCCAAATGTTCTTTGATGACCTCAGAGTTCATCGCTTGCGATTGAGTTAGCAAAGTCCGCGGCTGACCAGCATCATGCACTAGCAACACCGGAGAAGTTTCAAGCTTACTTAGCGCAATCATCGCTGACTCTCCTAGTCCGACAACCGGCAAAGCTGGGTCCATCAACTCCTCGGCAGGTCGGTCAAGGATCTCATCTATTTGAAATGATTTTTGCATAAGGGACTCTTCCGACAACGACCCCATCACTTCTGCAGCCGCTATGGGCATCTCGCCTTTCGCCACCGGAATATGCGATAACTGGTGGTGCCGCATAGTTTCGATTGCCTCCCGCACCTTGATTTCAGGTGACACATATACCAACTCTGATTCGTTCGACGTAGATCCCAACAAATCAGCAACGCTGAGTCCCTCACATTCTGAGAAACCCATATTTGCCATCCAGGTCTTATCGAACACTTTGCTCAGATACCCGCGTCCGCTGTCCGGGATGAGAACAATTACAAGGTCGTCCGCTGTCAGGTTGCCCGCTGCTGATAGCGCTGCTGCAACCGCCGTTCCCCCGGAGCCGCCAATAAGAATCCCTTCTTCAACGGTAACTCGATGCGCCATCGAAAAAGACTCCGCATCGCTAATTGGGATGGTCGAATCAATTACCTCGGGGTCGTATGTGTCCGGCCAGAAATCTTCCCCAACTCCTTCGACCAAATATGGGCGCCCGTTACCTCCCGAATAAACGGAATTAGTTGGATCAGCTGCAATTATTTTTACGTCCGGGTTCTGCTCTTTCAAGAACTTGCCCACACCGCTGATCGTTCCTCCGGTGCCAGCTCCCGCCACGAAATGAGTTATTCGACCTTTAGTCTGTTCCCAAATTTCGGGGCCAGTTGACTCATAATGAGCTTTTGGATTCGCTTGGTTGTGGTACTGGTTCGGTCGATAAGCGTTGGGAATCTCTTTGACCAGTCTTTCGGCAGTGGAATAATAGGAACGGGGGTCGTCTGGAGCGACCGCCACCGGGCAGACAACCACCTCTGCGCCATAGGCCTCTAATAGCGTTACTTTCTCACTACTGACTTTGTCTGTCATAACAAAAATACAGTCGTAGCCCCGTTGAGCAGCCACGATAGCCAGACCTACTCCAGTATTTCCAGATGTCGGCTCAATGATGGTTCCACCTGGTTTGAGGAGGCCCGCCTTTTCTGCTTCGTTAATCATTGTGAGTGCCGGTCGGTCTTTCGAACTGCCACCCGGGTTAGTTGTCTCAAGCTTCGCGACTATTGGGCACGGAACTCCAGCTCCGATTCTCGGCAGCCTGACCAGCGGTGTCTCACCAATCAAATCAAGCACTGAGTCAGCGATGTCTAGGTCCCGCATGTCCATGCCTCTAGTCTGCTCGTTTTGAGCTAGGTTCACACAGCTAATCAACATATGTCGAACTGCGATGAGCTACCGCAGCACAGCTTTTCGGTTGTAAATATCTGACTATTAGCGTCTACAAGAATCAGTCTTCTTAGTGACTGGTCAACCCAAGATGTCCTTCGCTAGCTGACGGAACTTCTCAACGTTTGCTTCCTTGACAGTTTCGTAGCCGCGAATCATGTCTGGGAGTTCCGCCAACTGCACCGCTTTGTCGTAAGTTTCCGGACGCAGGTCAGCTAACGCTTGATCAACTATTTGTTGATATTCGTCGACTAGACCGCGTTCCATCTTCCGGTGGGCGGTGTTGCCAAACACGTCTAAAGGCGTTCCGCGTAAAAACTTCATCCGACGCAATACCGCGAAAGCAAGATCGCCAGAACGACCTAAGCCTATTTTCTGATCAAGCCCCAACCGTTTCATGGAAGGTGGATGCAGTTTGTATGTGATTTTGCTTCGATCTCCGAATTGCTTGCGAACGGCCTCGTGGAAATCTTTAGAGCGGTGCAAGCGCGCTACTTCGTATTCATCTTTGTAGGCCATAAGTTTGTATAGATATCTCGCATACGCTTCAGATAGACGGGTGTCTTGGCCGATAGAGGACTCTGCCTTTCGTACAGCGATCACCTTCTCCACGTACTTTTTGGCGTAATTATTGTTCTGATACTCGACGAGTTCTCCTGCACGAATTTTAAGCAACCTCTCAAGTTCTTCAGATGCATCAGGTACTTCTTGGATAAGGCTTTCCAGCGCCGGGGAAACTTTCGTTTGCCGTCGGGTTTTTCCTTCTTCCTGAATGCCCAGTGACTCGATGAAATCCGGCTCAATAACAATCTGCCGGCCGATTCTGAACGCTTGCGTATTCATTTCTACCGCTACGCCGTTTAGCTCAATCGCACGCTCTATTGCAGCTGCACTTATCGGCACAACGCCACTCTGGTAAGCAGAACCAAGCACAATGATGTTCGCTGGCATATGCGACCTAAAGAGATTGTCTGAAAGGTTGCCAGCGTCGTAGTAAACGTTCTTTTCTGCGATCGTTGCGCTGTCAATCGAGTCTTGAAGAGCGGACCACTCGGGATACTCAGCCGAGGTATCACGGACCATTGCCCCTGTGGGTACTTTGCTCGAGGAGACTAGCGCCACCGTTCGTCCAGGCATCGCTTTTTCTAGGTTGGCTGGATTCGTTCCGCTGAGAAGGTCGAAGACGATATACGCATCGGCTTCTCCGGTCGCGATTTTGTTGGCTTCTCCCAAATCAAGTTCACCGTCTGGGCGCCGAATCTTGAGATTAGATACAACTGGGCCACCTTTTTGTGCCAATCCAGTCTGATCGAGGCCATGCGCTTCTTTTCCATCCAGTAAAGCCGCTGTGGCTAGAAGTTGGTTGACCGTAACAACTCCAGTTCCCCCTATCCCGATCATCAACACATTGCCTTCGTCGAGCCGATCCGGTTCGATTTGATCCGCTTGAATTTCAGCGATCGCTAGGGTCGATTTTTCAGGAATCTCTCCCCCTGCAATAACTTCAATGAAGGCCGGGCAATCACCGTCGAGGCAGGTGAAATCCTTATTGCAAGATGACTGATGTATCGCTGTTTTTCGACCGAATTCGGTTTCCACGGGTTGGACGGAGAGACAACTGGATTTTTCGCCGCAGTCTCCGCAGCCTTCGCATACCGCTTCGTTAATGAACACAGCCATTGTTGGCTCTGCGACCTTGCCTCTTTTGCGGTCACGGCGAAGTTCAGCGGCGCAAGGCTGGTCATAGATAAGCACCGTGCATCCTGGAACGTCTCGCAGGATTCGTTGCGCCTCGTCGAGGCGGTCGCGGTGCCAAACTTCAGTTCCTTCCGCGAAATTTGCTTGCTCCCCATATTTTTCGGTGTCATGGGTTAGGACCATGACCTTCGAGACACCTTCTGCTTCCAAGGAGCGCGATAGTTCGGGCACTGCCATTCCACCATCAACGTCTTGTCCTCCAGTCATGGCAACTGCTGCGTTGTAGAGGATTTTGTATGTGACGTTGGTTCCGGCAGCTACTGCTTGTCGAACTGCTAACGACCCAGAATGATGGAAAGTTCCGTCACCAATATTTTGGAAACGGTGGTCCAGGGTGACGAATGGTGCAGCCCCGACCCATTGGACTCCTTCACCACCCATTTGTGTCGTGCCTTTTACGTTTCTTGTCGGCGTCATCGATGCCATACCGTGGCACCCAATACCCCCGCCCGCTTCAGATCCTTCTGGCACCCAGGTCGATCGATTATGAGGACATCCTGAACAGAAGTTCGGAGTTCGGTTTGACTGTTTCTTGCTATCCGGGTCGCCTAACGAAACGGGAATCGTTATGCGTTCCCGGACTGCTGGACCTACTGAATCTTCTCCTAGGTATTCAACCAAAAACGGCCTGATCTTTCGGGCTATGAGATCAGCATCCATCTCTCCGTGGCCGGGAAACCAAAACCCGTTCGAAGCATCACGTTTACCCATGATGGTTGGAGCATCCGCTGCTCCATAAAGAATCTCGCGCATAAACATTTCTATAAACGCTCGTTTCTCCTCGACCACGACAATGGTGTCGAGCCCGCGGGCGAATTCCTTAACTCCGTTAGCTTCAAGTGGCCATACAACTGCCGGTTTGTACAGTCGCACTCCTCGTTGCTTGAGTGCAGATTCGTCGAGACCCATACGATCTAGGGCTTCGCGAAGGTCGTAATAGGTTTTACCTGCCGCCACGATCCCCAACCGGGCATCGGAAGTCGCGCCACTAACCAAATCAAGATTATTGAGACGAGTGAAGGCATCAGTGGCCTCCATCCGACCTTCATGAATTTCAAGTTCTTGACGCACAGCAAGAGGCCCAAAAAGTGAATCTTGCTGGGTGTGTTGCCATGGGACCCCATCCCATTCGAAATCCGGGCGTTCTACTTGAACCCGTCCTGGTCCAACTTTGATAGTCGAATATCCATCAGCAACATTGGTAACAATTTTCAGTGACACCCAAAGTCCGCTATATCGCGAAAGCTCGTAGCCAATCCGTCCATAATCCGCGACTTCTTGGACACTCCCTGGGTAAAGAATCGGTGTTTGAAAATGAAGAAGTGCGAATTCTGATTCCGATGCCAGCGTCGAGGACTTAGAGGCAGGGTCATCTCCAGCTACAAGCAAAACCCCACCTTTGGGGTCAACGCCACACACATTGGCGTGACGAATCGCATCACCAGAGCGATCTACTCCCGGAGCCTTTCCGTACCACATGCCCAACACACCATCGAATTTGCCGTCGAAGTTACGGTTAGCCAGTTGTGAACCCCACACCGTCGTAGCACCTAGGTCTTCGTTGAGTCCTGGAACGAATTCGATGTTGTTATCGACTAGCTCTTGAGGGTTACCTAACATCAGTGAGTCGATGCCACCTAAAGGTGAACCTCGATAACCAGAGACCATGGCGGCATTGTTCAGCCCATCACGCCGGTCGGCGCGAAGTTGATCTACTAAAACTCTCAATAACGCTTGAACACCTGACATCGCAACGTCACCTTCATTGCGTGCAAAGCGGTCCTCAAGTTTGAAGTCAGCCAACGCCATAGTTTCCCCCTCGTGCTTCCTTTCTAGATTAGTGGGGACGACAGGGTGATTGCCTACACATATTCTGTAGAAGGTGAATCATTCATGTCTTAGCTGCCTACCAGGGCCTGATCAAGTCGTTGACTACCAAGCGAAGGTCGTCAATTTACCCAAGCATTTTCGGGGTCCTCCTACCTCTGGCAACGGTGGGGTAGCTGCGGGCCTTTACGCATGCTTGGGCGCCGGAGCCTTGACAGATGACGTAGCCCAACTACGCGTGCGACTCCACAAACCAATACCTTTGAACACTGATCTCGGTTTTCGAATAGAGAAAACAGGAGACTCCAAGGTCGCTGTATCGGTGAGCCAAACCAAAACTGATGTTCTTTCCGGCTGGGTGTCATCAACTGTCCAAGAGCCGTTGATGACAGACGAAACGCTGTCAGAGCTAAGAAGCCATTCGGTTCTTTCCCCCCAACAGCAAAGCCGCTACGACGAATATGTGGAGGTACCGGGCCCCTCCAGTGTCGACTTCGCTGAATGTTTTGTTTGCGGGCCTGAAGCAAAGCTCGGTTTACGCCTGAGACTTAGGCCCGTTACCGATGAAATTTTCTGGAAGGATTGGTATCCGGATCATCGCTGGGTTGATAACGGTTTTCTTGCTGCACTTCCAGCTGTAGCGGCTCTTGACTGCACTTCGGCTGCTGGCTTTCATCTAAACGGAGTCCTATCAGAATACGAGTCTTGTCTGCTGGGCACCTACGACGCTCAGTTAGGCCCTGCTGCTCCAATAAATAACTCAGATGGCCTAAGAATCATAAGCAAAACCCGCAAGAGGGAGGGCAGGAAGATCTTCACCGATATTGGCCTATTCAGCCCTAACGGCACGGCTCACGTTTTAGGCAAAGCCACATGGATCGTTGTTTCTCCCGAAGTCGCTAAAGGCGGTTAAGCACTTTCTGCTTGCCTAGGTAGTCTCATGGCAAGTACGAAAGCGAGGGCATTAGCCATCCCCGACAACAAAAACGGCCATCTGTAATTTCCTAGTGCATCGTGCAGCATTTGTGCAGCGTAAGGTCCAATAGCTGCCATAGTTCCGGCAGTGGCAAAGATGCGTCCAACTATTGACCCAGCGTGAGCCCGACCGAATAAATCAGCTACGAGCGGAGGGAAAACAACTACTCCTCCTCCGTATGCAAAGCCGAAAGCTGCGGCTGACGGGTACAGCAACCAAAGAGAATTGCTGCCTGCCATTCCGACAAAGGACGCTGTTTCAACAAGTAGCGCCAACATGACGGCATTCTTTCTCCCTATTCGGTCTGAAACAGGCCCCATAACCAATCTGCCAGCCAAACCCCCAATTCCTATCGCTGAGATAACGGTTGAGGCCGTCTGCAGCGAAGCCCCCAGACTCTGGGCGAACTGAACACCATGCACAAAAGGAACGAAAACAGCGGTGAAGGTAAGGGCGTACATCCCGAATACTTTCCAATAATTCGGATTCCGCCACGCTTCAGCAGGAGTCATACCTTCAGCAACATCGCGACCCAAGTCCGTTGCTACCTGAAGTTGTCCATCCGGTTGTTGACCTATCCCCTCGGGATCTCGTTCAAGAACAATCGAACTTAGAAGCATGCATATGCCGCCAACTATCGACATGGACAGAACTGCTATTCGCCATCCATAGGCAGAGACAAGTATTGCTGCAATAGGCGGAACCAATATGTTGGCCAAACTCCCTCCGGCAGTCGCTATTGCAGTGGCAAGGCCTCGACGCAACACAAACCATCTAACGACCGTGGCATTACACGGCACCCAAGAACAGCTCATGCCAAGGGGAGCGACGACGGCCATACCAATAGCTACAACCATCAGGCTGTTCGCCGTTGCCCACAGTAAATACCCGCTGGTCAACAAGACTGCGCCCACTGCAACGATAGGGCGCGGACCCAAGCGGTCTGTCAGCCAGCCACTTACAGCTGAGAGGGCGCTATACAGCCCAATGTAGATAGCGAAGATCAGCTGAAGTCGATTTTCTGACCAGCCCGTATCTTTAACGACGTCTCCGACGAAAGTTCCGAAGCTGAATTGAATTCCATAAACGACAAATAGGACTGTGAAGGCCGCTGAAACTATGCGCCAGCCGAAAAACCGCCGTTCGACCGGTTGGACCGAGAAGACCACAGCAGTAGTTAGCGATCTCCAGGAGCCATATAGAACCAAATCGGTTGCATCTCACCCGCATCGGCCATGGCCTGTCTTGCCGCCATAACTACTTTGCCGGCCTCAGTGTGGTCTAGGAACCAGCGAGTCCCAGCCCAAGCCGAAGGCGCGTGGTCCGAAAGCGCCAGTGCGGCTGTCTCGTAATATCCACGAATGTCTTGGCTGACTCTGGCAGGGATCCCAGGCACACCAGCTTCTTTCCATGGAGTCCCATCAGCAACTCGTATAAACGCTTCTATAGCCGCAGCTATGTCATCTGCTTGGACAGTTCTACCAGCTCCTACTCTGTTTCCATATTCGGATATGGCCCGTTCATACGCTGGCCGAAGACCATTTGCTTCATCAACCGCTGGGGGAAGGTCTGGGTCATACCGGGGCGGCATCGGACATGCCAGTACTTCAGTGCCGTCATCAACAATAGCTACGTCATATTCGGCAAAAATTGGCTCTGGACTATCCAACAATTCTAGGGCCTTACTCAATACTCGATGTTGGAAGTCCCGATCTCCTGGTACTCCGAGAGGCCGCCCAAGCGGGAAGTCGCACCATAGCCCTCGAGGCGGTGCTGTTGTTTCTATCTGGTTTTTAATGGAACCAAGGGCAATGGTTGCGAGACCTTCTGCTTCGAAAATGTGTGCAAGCGTACTCACGGTACGTGTGCATAGAGGTCAGACAGGCGTCAGCAGAACAATGTCGACCTCCTGCTCCTTCAAGAATTTGGCTCCTGCAGGCCCACTATCCATTCTTATTGCTGACAGGTCGAATTGGTTGCCCGCATAGGCAAGATGTTCCTCAGCTACGGAACCAATTATCCCGTCCGCAGCTAGCTCATCTAAACGATCTATTGGAAACACCGTGTTTATATCTAAGGCAAATCCTGTCGCGTCAAAATTTGGACTCCAATGTCCCATGACATAGTCACGGGGTTCTGACTTCAAAACTCGATATCCAGTGTCCATGGGGGAAAAATCTTCATCCTCAGGGTGGTGAAGTGAGGCGGAAGTAACAATGGCTACCTTTGCCTCAGCCAACGGAACCGGAACCGTAAAAACGGTTTCTTCAAACTCAACCGCATCGAGATTGGCTGTCATTGCCTTAACATCGCTATCTGCCATAGCCGTGAAGGCTACGCCAGTTATCGCTTGCTTGCAGATCTACTTAATGGCGATCAGTTGATAGCACCGCGACACCAACAACTACCAGCAAGCCTCCCAACATCTCAGGCCGACCTAACCGGTCCCCTACCAACATCCAGCTAAAGAGCACCCCGAAAAACGGTGTTAGATAAGCAACAGCTGCTCCTTGTATCGCTGGTGCTCGGCGCAAGACGCTCGCGAACAGATAGAAAGTGACCGCTAAAGACGGAATCCCCGCATACAGCAAGGGAATGGTTAATCCCCAGGTGAATGAGGTTTCTGACCAATCTTCGACAAAGGGAACCGCTGCGTGCAAACAAACTGCTGAAAATGTGATCTGTAGGGCCACGAGCATCAGAGGACTAATTTCCAAGGCGCCCGGGAGCCGTTTATTTAGGACCGCCCCTGCCGCCCAGCTCACGCTAGAGATAAGTGAGAAGACAATTCCAAGTTTGGTATTACCAGAACCAAAAGCCGGAACTGCTAGAAACACCGCGCCAACTACTCCAATAAGCAAACCCAAATAGCCTCGACGGCCCGGAAATTCAGCGATAACCACCACCGCGATCAAAGCCGTAAAAAGGGGCATGGTCGCTGACAACATCGCAGACAATCCTGGAGATAGCCGCGAAATACCTAGCACAAGAAATCCACTAGAAACCGTCGTTATCGACAGCGAAATCCACCATACGGCCATCCATTGCCGTCGGGTTTGCGGCAGTTTTTCCCCCCTTAACAGGGCTACTGCAAGAAGGAATGGTGCGCCAACGGTTGTCCGGAGGGCAGCTAGGGCCAAAGGAGTGGTGTGGTCCAAAGCCCATTTCATCACCGTGTAATTCAGACCGATAAGTAACGCTGTCAAAACAACTAGGGCAACTGTAACTTTGTTAGAGGTAAATCCTGACTTCGGATTAACTCCGCCTTGATGATTCACGCTCCCTCAAGAAGATCGATTGACCTTCTTCGGAGGCGACGCATTCCTTTGAGCCAACGATCCGGATCAGACGCTTTACGTTCCGTGTAGGTCTGAACCTCCGGGTGCGACAGAATCAAGAACTGTTCTTTCGAGATGGCTTCTGTAATCTTGTCCGCGACATAGTCAGCCTCGACGATTCCATCAGTTCCGCCATCCCCTAGTTGTCGTGGCGCCATTGCGGTATTGACTCCTTGAGGGCAGAGAACCGACACTCGTATGCCGTCGTCTCCATGACTGATTGCCAACGTTTCTGCCAATTTGATACATGCAGCCTTTGTCACCGAGTACGGCGCCGAACCAACCGCTGCTAGAAGACCAGCAGCGCTAGCTGTATGCACAAGGTAGCCCTCCCCACGTGCCGTCATTGATGGGACCACCGCACGAGCCGCGTACACGTGTGACATCACGTGCAACTCCCACTGGGACTGCCATGCTTCATTTGAGGCTTCCACTCCGCCTTCTGCACCTGCGCCCGCGTTAGAGAAGAAGATGTCAACCGGTCCAATCGTAGTTTCGGTCTCTTCTACCAACTGACTGACAGCCGCTTCATCAGTTACGTCTAGTCCGACTCCCACGCATCCCAATTCCGCCGCAACTGAAAGCGCTGACTCGGCGTCATAGTCAGCCACCACGACACCACGTGCGCCCTCTGATATCCATTTACGCGCTGTCGCGGAGCCAATACCTCC
>Ga0315330_10002416_pt1 | contig 12780 bp, 10 predicted proteins | sample M140m34915metaG_FD_203453 | JGI IMG/M metagenome (GOLD analysis project Ga0315330, IMG submission 203453) | Ammonia-oxidizing marine archaeal communities from Monterey Bay, California, United States - M1 40m 34915 | ecosystem: Environmental > Aquatic > Marine > Intertidal zone | place: USA... | reverse complement strand
CCGCAACCCATCGGGTTTTACCTTTAACGGCACGGGCACCTACATTATTGGTCACGGGAATGTGGCGGTCATCGATCCAGGACCCATGATCGATGAGCACATCAAAGCTCTGGAGCATACACTCTCCGGGGAGCGAGTTACCCATATTCTGATTACTCACACGCATATGGATCATTCTCCTGCGGCTGAACCTCTAAAACAGATCTGGGGATCACCAACCTTCGGTTTTGGGCGTCATGGCGCCGGAAAAATTGCGGAAGGAACGCCGATAGAAGAAGGCGGTGACATGGCTTTTGAACCGGATCATCATGTATCGGATGGTGAGATCATTCAGGGAGATGGATGGACCATTGAATGCGTTTACACCCCTGGACATACCTCTAATCACATGTGTTACTGCCTACAGGAAGAAAAGGCTCTGTTTACAGGTGATCATGTGATGGGTTGGTCGACAAGCGTCATCGGACCGCCTGACGGCGACATGACAGCGTATATGGACAGCCTCAAAAAATTACAACTTCGAGATGATCAAATCTACTGGCCGACCCATGGGACAGCGATCACCGATGTCCAACCGTTTGTTCAAGCGTTCATCGATCACCGAGGAGAGCGAGAACAGCAGATTATGGCGTGCTTGAGAGATGGTATTACTCAAATCCCAGACATGGTCCCGGTGATGTACACCCAAACCGATCCAAGAATGTTCCCGGCCGCAGAACGATCGGTTCTCAGCGCCATGATCCGGCTTATAGAAACCGGGGAAGTGTTGTGCAGCGAAACGCCCACCACCCAAACAACCTTCTCATTGCCCGAGTAGGGGACTTTCTTGGAGTAGTACTTCTTGAAGAAGCTCTTCTTGTAAGAGAGCTTCGTGGCGGAGGGCCTCTTGTAGCAGAGCCTCTTGTAGCAGAATTTCTTGTAGCAGAGCTTCTTGTAGCAGAGCTTCTTGTAGCAGAGCTTCTTGTAGCAGAGCTTCTTGTAGCAGAGCTTCTTGTAGCAGAGCCTCTTTCAAGGAACCCTCTTAGCAGCATCATCGAAGCATGTCGCCTCGCCCTTGACCTGCTCACTGCCCAGCCCCAACGTTGATGGAGCAGCCTTCAGTTTTGCGCGCTTGCCAGTATAAGACTTGTTATCGTAGCGCGTGTTGACGCGCGCTTAGACACACTGCTGGCGTCATCAAGTGCAATCTCGGGGATTAACCCATCGCAGTGATTTGCTGCCAAAGATCTGTTTTCGTATCTGCCAGCAACTCACGACCTAAACGCTCCTGCCAATATCCCTCATGCCCAAATTCATCGCGCCAAGACCAAAGTCGACGGGTTAGGTGATTTAACCGATGATCCTTGGTGTACCCGATTGCGCCGTGGACCTGGTGAGCGATTTCAGCCGACAACCCTGCCGCTTCCCCAATCCTGGCCTTAGCAATGGCGACATCCATGAGATTCAGAGGTTGTGTAACCATCAAGGTCTCTGCGGCCCGAGTACTGGCAGCCACTTGAGTTGCAAAAACAGCTAATTGTTGTTGAACAGCCTGAAACTTAGCAATCGGTTTCCCAAACTGGCTTCGCTCCAACGCATACCCGACGGTCAGACTCAAGGCTTCCTCTAAAGCACCCGCCATCATCACCGACCGCATAGCCGCTCCGCGCATCTCAATAGCCTGCAGTCCCTCACCACTCAAAGCGATCTGATTTGAGGTCTCGATCTTCTGATCGATTACCACAGCATCACTGGACTCTCCCGCAAGATTCACTCCGGGCTCAATTTCAACCTGGGAGGCTAGAACCTGACATAGAACCGCTTGATCATCGCGTTCAGCAACAACGAGCAACGTTTTTGCATCACGACCAAATCTGATTTTCGCGCCTCTTCCCACAAGACGATGGCCCACATCCAAAGAGAACTGCCCGGACGCCATCACCAAAGGACCGTCTGAGAGCGCCACACCGAGAGCGGACAACACACTCACACCCAGCAATGTTTCAGCCAGGGGTAGCGGCAGTGCATAACGGCCCGCCTCTCGAAGCACCACCAAAACATCGCAAAAATCACCGCCGCCTCCGCCCAAAGCCTCAAACGCGCCGAGGGTTGTAAGACCTTGCTCTTCTAGGAGCGTCCAAAGCGCTTCTGGATATTGCCCCTGCTCTGCTTGATCCAACAACTCGGTACTGCAATGGTCACTGAGAATTCGACGCGTCACCGACGCCATCAATTGCTGTTGTTCGTTCATCGTCTACCTCAGTCCCAAGCCACGGGCGATCATCCCACGCAGAATTTCCCGTGTACCCCCGCGTAGCGTGAAAGATGGCGCATGCAAAACACAATCATTGAGCGCCTGAGCAAAACCTTCGGAGACCTGATCCGGTTGCTGTAATCGAATCATCTCGGGGACCCACCGCTCATAACTGTTACCCAAATCTTTGATCAAGGCAGCCTCATTATCAGGCATTTCACCCGCCTCCAGCAGACTCGCAATCGAGATGGACATCCGGCGCAATACCACCAAGTGAGACACCATCTGCCCGTAGAGCCGGATTTGGGCCTCGGTGGGATCCGGCGCGATGCTCTTACCAAACTCAACTAATACCCTAAAAGCACTTAAAAACCGCTCTGGACCACTGCGTTCATAGGCCAGCTCACTCATCACTTGAGCCCAGCCGTTGCCTGGCTCTCCCACCACGTGATCATCGGGGATAAACACGTCGTCGAAAAAGATCTGATTAAAATCCTGCTCTCCGGCCAGGTTTTCAATGCCCCGGATCGTGACGCCCTCGGCCTGCAGGGGCACGATAAATTGACTCATGCCCGCGTGACGCCGCTCCGACGGAGGGGACGTTCTAACCAGCGCCACCAAATAATGATTCAGGTGGGCGTTACTGGTCCAAATCTTACTGCCGTTGAGTTTCCAGCCGCCTTCAACTGCAACCGCACTGGTTCTGATCGACGCAAGATCTGAACCCGTGTCGGGTTCAGACATTCCGATGGAATAAAAATGGTTGCCTGCCGCAATCTCTGGTAAAAACTGCGCCTTTTGGGCCTCGGTGCCAAATCGCAGAAGCAGTGGACCGCTTTGCCGATCAGCAATCCAGTGGCAACCCACCGGAGCACCCGCAGCCAGAAGCTCTTCCGTCACAACGTAACGCTCTAAAAAGGATCGCTCCCCTCCCCCGTAGGCCTTTGGCCAGGTCATGCCTATCCAGCCTTTGGCTGCGAACCGCTTCGAGAAGTCAGGACAGGCCCCGGCGTTAAAGTCGGAATTAGGTACCCAGTCCTTTTCTTGATTGAGAAAATCACGGACCTCTTCTCGGACCCTTGCAAGCTCTGGAGGAAGCTGCGCCGGTGCAAAGTTCATTCCCTGAAACATTTTTTCATCCTCTTTGGTCGCTTTACCCCTCGCACTGCAATGGAAATGGTGGCCTTAAGCCACCAGGTCCTCTGCAAAAGACTCCGCCCTTGAAGTTCAGTGCAACCGCTTGACTCAGGCAGAGAAGCAGGGACGGTCTTTTACCCGCCCGTGCCAGGCGGCGATATTGGCATGATCTGGATTCATAGGTTGTCCGACTTGTCCGCCGAACTCCAAAAACACAGCCAGTAAAATATCCGCCAGAGAGAACCGGTCACCGCACACATAGTCCTGACCTTCCATGAGCGCATCAAGCCAACTCAGACCTTCTTGCGCCATCGCTTTAAGGTCATCCGCGGCCTGGGGCAAAATCCGCATTCGGTCTTTAAACATTGGCGCACCCTCTGCGGCCCTGAAGCCATTAGTTAAGGGTTCAACAATCTTCAGATCAATTCTACGGACCCACATTCTGGTGATCACTCTGTCTTCAGGAGTTTCTCCGATGAGCGCGCTGCCACCCGCCACTTCTGTCAAATATTCACAGATCGCAGTAATCTCTGAAACCACTCGGCCATCGTCTAACTCAAGCGCAGGTAACTGCGCGCCTGGGTTGACCCCTCGATAGGCTGCCTCACGATTCTCCCCGGCCATAATATCAATAGTAGTTTGAGGGACTTCAAGTCCCAATTCAGAGGCAAATACACGAACCACCCGGGGATTTGGACCGACAGAATTGTAGAGTTTCATGACACATCCTTTTTGATTGAACGATTGTTATACCGGAGTGGTCCCTGGAGTGCCAGCAGAGCACGGATCTATCCTTCTTGGAAAGGTATCGGCATAATGGCCGTTGATGGTCTAACACCCTTATCACCCTGCAATTCAGCCATCACACAGATCAGTTCAATCGGGCGATATCTTCAGGATCCAGTATGCTGCCAGCGCAACAAAGCTCTCCCCGCACGCTTCAACTTTGGCCTTTATTTTTGAAAACATCTAAAGGCTTTAGGGGCCAGTTGCTGATTGCACTGACGTCAATGGTCGCTTGTTTCATTTTTTTATTTACGGTGCCCATGATTACCCGATCAATGCTGGATCAACTCAGTGGCGAGCCGCCAGATACTTATTCGCGCTGGATTTCAATTTTGATACCGGCTGACTTTGACGGTGATGCCGTTTTGTATGCGAGTCTAGGGATCTCAGCGCTGCTTATTGTGATGGTGACTGCGCTTGCCGGCGGATTTATATTCCTTCGTGGACGTGCAATCGCGGCGGCGGCTGAGGGAATGGCGAGAAGACTTCGCGACACCCTCATGGATCATCTCAATCACCTCCCAATGGGCTTTCATCAACGTTTTGACACCGGCGATCTCATTCAACGCTGTACTTCAGACATCGAGACCTTTCGGGTCTTTATTAGCGGTCAAATTATAGAAATCGGCAGAGCGGTTCTGATGCTCATCATTGTTACCCCGATTCTACTGAGCCTGGACGTCAAAATGACCGTCATCGCCATGATCACCATGCCGGTTTTACTGATTTCCGCCGTCTTATTTTTTGGCCGGGTTAAAACCATGTTCCAGAAGGTCGACGAGGCTGAGGCGGCTCTGACAACAGTTCTTCAAGAAAATCTCACAGGTATTCGAGTCGTTCGCGCTTTCGCCCGACAGGACTTTGAGCGTCAAAAATTTGGAGACGCCAATGCACGCTTTCGCGATGAAAATCAGCGCTTATTTCGGTTTCTCGGCGCGTATTACGGCGCCAGCGATATTGTCTGTTTGTTTCAGGTCGGGCTAATTCTCATTATCGGCGCTCAGTGGGTTTTAGCCAGCGAAATGACCGTGGGTACGTTGTTTGCTTTTATCACCTACGAGAGCATGATCATCTGGCCGATTAGACATATGGGACGGGTTTTGACCGATTCGGGAAAAGCGGTGGTGGCACTGCGCCGTCTCGCAGAGGTTTTATCCGAACCGGTCGAGAGCAGTACCGAAGCCACTCTGACCCAACCCCTCAACGGCAGCATCAAGCTCTCCAATGTTAATTTTCAGTTTGAACCCGACCAGCCCGTGCTCTCCAACTTATCCTTGACCATCACACCCGGGGAAACTGTTGCACTGATGGGACCACCGGGATCAGGGAAGTCGACCCTTTTGCAATTGCTGCTGCGGCTTGAAGATCCAGACAGCGGGGCAATCTGGCTCGACGATCACCGGCTTGAGGACGTGTCACGCAAATCAATCAGGCGCCAGATCGGCGTTGTACTTCAAGAATCGTTTTTATTCGCGGGCACCATTGGCGAGAATTTAAGAATCGGTCGAACCACCGCTGACGATGAAGCCTTACGTGCTGCGGCCGCCACTGCCGATATTCTTGAGACCATCGACAGTCTGCCCAATGGACTATCGACCCAGGTTGGGGAGCGTGGCGTGACCCTATCCGGGGGGCAGAGGCAGCGATTATCAATTGCCCGGGCCCTACTGAAGGATCCTGCCATCTTGATTCTTGATGATGCTTTATCAGCCGTAGATACCGATACCGAGGCAAGTATTTTGGCAAATTTGAGGCAGCAACGTCAGAACAAGACGACGATCATCGTGGCCCACCGTCTCTCAACCATCATGCAGGCTGATCGGATTTTTGTTTTAGAAGACGGCAAACTCTCCCAAGCAGGCAATCACGCGAGCTTGTCCCAGAGCAAGGGCATCTATCAAGATCTGTGCGCGCTACAGGGCCAAGTTCAGCAAGAGATCTTGAACCATCGGGATACCAAGGAGCTGCCTGTATGACCGATGCCTTTTATGATGATGACAATACCCTTGACGAATTCAGTCCCGATAAGGACCTCAAGTTGGGAGTTTGGTCGCAGCTAGCCCGTTATGCGCTGTGCTATCCCCAGGACCTCATGATGCTCGCATTATGTGCTGTTTTGGTCGGCATTTGCGAAATCACCTTTCCCTTGGTCACCCGTTGGGTCATTGACGACATTGGGTCCCTCGGCGCAGCAATAGATCTTGTCTTCTACAGCGGGCTCTATGGATTGCTTTGCATAGGTCTCGGTGTGGGTGTTGTGGGCTTCCTTTGGTTTGGCGGAAAACTCAGAAGCCACATGAGTCACGACATTCGCCGGGATGGTTTTGAGAATCTACAGCGACTATCTTTTTCCTACTACGATCAACGTCCGGTGGGATGGCTGATGGCTCGAATGACCTCAGATTGCGAACGGCTATCCAATATTATGGCCTGGGGTATCTTGGATTTGGTCTGGTCTTTTACCATTATGCTGGGCATTTCTGGCGCAATGTTAGTTATGGAGCCCCGTCTCGGATTCATTATTTTGCTCAGTTTGCCCGCACTCGCCTATATCAGTCGCTATTTTCAGACGCGTATTCTCAAGAGCGCTCGCGAGGTTAGACAAACAAACTCAAGAATTACAGGCGCTTATAACGAAAATATTATGGGGGTTTTAACCAGTAAAGTCTTCGTCAAAGAAGCCGACAACCTCGACAAATTTGGCAAAATCACCGACCGAATGCAAGGGGCTTCTATTCAAAATGCTGTGCAGGCAGCCATCTACTTGCCGATCGTCTTGACACTCTCCGCTCTGGCCACCGGGATCGCATTGGTCATTGGCGGGATCGAATCAGCTTGGGGCATCATTACCACCGGAACGTTGATCGCCTTTTTGACCTACACCCGACATTTTTTTGAACCAATCGAACAGCTCGCACATTGGTTTGCTGAGATGCAGATGGCTCAGGCATCGGCAGAGCGCGTCATGAGCCTCATTCAGGCCGAGTCTGAGATTCGCGACAGTGAGCAGGTTGAGGCTCAAATCGCCGCTCATACGGGCAGCTCCTCGTTGGCTGCCGATGGTTATGAGCAAACCATTGATTCGATCACCTTCGATCGGGTCGGCTTTTCCTACGAGAACGGCCCACCCATATTGAGAGATATCAACCTCGTCTTAAAGCGAGGCCAAAGCGTTGCTGTGGTTGGGGCAACCGGCGGGGGTAAAACGACCCTGATCAGCCTGCTAGCGCGGTTTTACGAGCCTACCGAGGGCAGTATTCGGATCAACGACATCGATTACAGAAATCGCAGCCTTCACTATCTGCAATCCAACCTTGGGGTCGTACTGCAATCATCGCACCTATTTAAAGGCACGATCTCCGACAACATTCGTTATGGTCGCCTTGACGCGACCATCGATGAGATCCATGCTGCCGCCCTCAAAGCTGGCGCTCACCCGGTGATTACAGAGATGCCAGAGGCTTATGACACACAAATCAGCGAAGGCGGCGCCAGCTTGTCTGCGGGCCAAAAGCAACTGATTTCATTTGCTCGAGCACTCCTGGCTGATCCTCAGATCCTGATTATGGATGAAGCGACATCCTCTGTAGATACCTTGACTGAAGCTCGAATCGAACAAGGCCTTCGAGTACTACTTCAAGACCGGATCAGCGTCATCATTGCGCACCGGCTCTCGACCATTCGTCACGCGGACGTTATCTTGGTGATGGAGCACGGCCAGATCATCGAGCAAGGTAATCATGAGGCCCTCATTCAACTGAAGGGGCGCTATCACCATCTCTATCAGCAGCAGAGCCTTAACAATTTATGGGGAGAGACTGCCCCCGAAGTGGATGCAACATGACCCTAGAATTTGACTGGAACCTACCCTACCCCTCAGTTCGGTCACCGGTCTTCGCCGACCACTGCGTCGCGACCTCTCAGCCTCTTGCCACCGAGGCGGGTATCGCCGCAATGAGATCGGGCGGTAATGCTGTTGATGCAGCGCTCGCCAGCGCAATCACGCTTACAGTGGTGGAACCATGTAATAATGGTCTAGGCAGCGACGCTTTCGCACTGATCTGGGACGGGAGTGCCCTCCATGGTTTGAATGCCTCGGGACGGAGCCCTCGGCTGCTCGACCCCGGGCGGTACTCATCGGCCGCGCAGATGCCCAGTCTTGGATGGCACAGTGTGACGGTCCCGGGCGCAGTCAGCGCTTGGTCTACACTGTCGAGCCGATTCGGCGTGTTGCCCTTTCACCAGCTCTTTGAAACCGCCATTCATTATGCTGAATCGGGTTTTCCCGTTGGTCCTAAGACGGCTTACTTCTGGGACCGCGCTCAACGGTACTATCGAGACTTCCCACATTTTTTAAGCACCTTCTTTCCGGATGGCAAACCCGTAACTCCAGGCAGTCGCAGATTTTTAAAGGACCATGCGGAGAGTCTGAGAAAAATTGCGGAATCCAAGGGGCGGGCATTCTATGAGGGGGAACTAGCCGAACGCATGGTTGAGGATGCCCAGCGCCACGATTTTCCTCTAGCCTTAGACGATCTATCGAGTCACCGCCCAGACTGGGTTAACCCGATCAAAATGGACTTTGAGGATGCCCAACTCTTCGAAATTCCGCCAAATGGGCAGGGTTTAATGGCCTTGATCGCGCTCGGCTTGCTCAAACATCTCAACATTAAGCAACATCCTCTGGATTCGGCTAGCAGCATCCACCTACAAGTGGAGGCAGTGCGTTATGCATGGCAACAAGTCGCTATGCACCTCAGCGATCCAGCCACGATGCGTCATAGCGTTGATGACCTATTAGCGCCTAAAGCGCTAAAACAAGCAGCCATGGCCATTGATCCCAGCCGAGCGCAACCCCAGCCTTCGCCGATGAGTGCCAGTCCAGACACGGTTTATCTTACGACCGCCGATCGCTCCGGCATGATGGTCTCTTTTATTCAATCTAACTTCCGGGGTTTTGGCTCGGGAGTCGTTGTTCCTGGTACGGGTATTAGTCTTCAGAATCGCGCTTCAGGCTTCTTGACAGACATCAGTCACCCCAATGGTATCGGTCCGGGTAAGCGTCCTTTCCATACCATTATTCCCGGATTTGCTTTCCATCAGGGCGAGCCGTTTATGAGCTTTGGGGTAATGGGCGGACACATGCAAGCCCAGGGTCACGTGCAGATGATGATCAGAATTATCGGGCACGGACAAAATCCCCAGGCCGCATCTGACGCACCCCGCTGGCACTTAACAGAATCAGGCGCCCTCGCGCTTGAATCTGGTTTTGACGCAAGTACCGTTGAGCAGCTCCGGGCCCTTGGACATGATGTTTTGCTCAATCAACCCGAGCATCTCTTCGGCGGCGCCCAACTGATCGCTCGCCATGATACTGGCTACTGCGCTGCCTCAGATCATCGCAAGGAAGGCTTCGCTGCAGGTTTTTAGACTCTGCAGTTCCGACCGTTCGCGAATCCATGCTGGCTTCATTGGCAGCCTCACCCAAGCAACAGCGCCTTGCAAAATGCCTCTTGAGCAATGCATCACGCCTTCAAAGAAAACAATTCGAACCGGTCAATCTCGTGGTACTGAGGTGGAGATCATTTTTTGCCATGCCCATCTTTCAGGCTTGTCTTTGGCGCCTTTCACCCTTGCGTCTATAGGTCTTTTGCAAGGTGCTAAAACGTCCACTGACAACCACGCAGGGATCAATCTCCGCTTAATCGATAATCAATCCCAGGCTCAGCCAAGGAATGTAAGTAATTAAACCCAGAGCGACCATCAACACAGCCATGAACGGGAGTGTCGCCCTGTAGAGTTCAGACACCGGTTTCTTAAAGCGATAGCTGGCGATGAAGAGGTTCATCCCGACCGGCGGTGTGAAGTATCCGATTTGCATATTCGCCAAAAATATAATTCCCAAATGAACGGGGTGGATTCCAAACTGTAAGGCAACTGGAACAATTAAGGGAATCATAATGATCAACGCCGAGAAGATATCGAGAATCGCCCCGAGCGCTAACAAAATAATATTGAGCAACAACAGGAACGCCAGAGGGCTTTCCACAACGCGCTGAACTTGATCAAAGAGCCATTGCGGCACCTCAGCATCAACTAGAAAATTAGTGAACGCCAGGGACACCGCCAAAATAAGCAAAATCCCCCCAACCATCACCATCGCATCCCGGGTAATTCGGGGTAATTCCTTGAAGGCAATCTCACGATAGATCCCTACCTCAACAACCAGGACGAACAGGGCCGTGATCGCGGCGGCTTCTGAAACGGCAAAGAAACCCGAATAAATTCCTCCAAGAACCACCACGGGTAATGGCAGCTCCCAACGCATAGCCCAAAGTGCTTTTCGTACCGAGGGGCGAGGACCATCCCGCACTGGCGCAACCCTACCCTGGGTGACCACTGTGTATAGCGTCAGCAGCACAATCATCAAAAGCGCTGGCATCAATCCCGCTAGGAATAAATCTTGAATCGTGAATTCCACGCCCAGATCCATCTGTTGAACCAAAACACCATAGAGAATTAAGGGTAACGATGGCGCCAGTAAGAGACCCAAACTGCCAGAGGTCGTTACAAGACCTAAACTGAATCGCTCAGAGTACCCGCCTTGTTGTAAAGCCGGGTAAAGCAACGCACCTATGGCAACAATCGTGACGCCCGAGGCACCTGTGAATGCAGTGAAAAAAGCGCAGGTCACAAACGCAACCAGGGCGAGTCCTCCGGGGAGCCAACCCAGCGCGGCTTCAGTCAATCGAACCAGTCGCGTCGACAGACCGGACCCTGCCAAAATATAACCGGCAAAAGTAAACAGCGGCAATGCAAGCAGCATCGGGGTCTCAACAATTCTGTACATTTCTATCGCGATGACCGTCAGAGGGATCTCTGACCCATAAAACCCCAGCATCGCCGCTGCAAGAATAACAATGAAGAGCGGCGCACCCATCAATGCGAAGACTGCAATCAGGGCTGAGCCCAAGCCACCCATCAAGCGTTTCCCCCACGAACCGTTCGCACACTTTCCGCTAAAAATCGAAGTCCCATCACCGAGAAGCCGACTGGTAAGATCAGCTGGCATACCCAAATGGGGACCTCACCAAAGGCCATTAGGTTATCCTCCATCTCAAATTGCACCAGCGACACTGAGGCGTCCGCAGCAAGACCGCAAACCCCGGCCGCAAACAAGGAAACAAGGACTTTCGAGAACTGAGCGTGGCGACCGGATACAAAGCGCGCTAATAAATCAATTTTGATGTGCTGCCCTTCTCGACTTGCAACCATGGCCCCCAGCATCGCTAGCCAAAGTACCTGAATTCTCAAGAAACTCTCAAGCCACAGAAAACCCATATCAAAAACATTGCGGAACGCAATCTGCAAGATCGCAAGTGAGAGTGTACTGACGAAGGTGAGACTCAGTACCCAGTTTTCAAGAACGGCGAAATAGCCCGCAAAGCGGAACATCATGGGAAGACAACCATCAACAAAGCCTTAGGGTTGGCGCGCGCGATGAGTGCGTAGAATCGATGTGAACTCATCTAAAATTGGTTGAGAAACCTCTTCTGCTTCAAGCATTGCCCGCCGCGCATCAACGGCGACCTGACCCCAGGCCGCTAGATCATCCGATGTTGGCTCAACTGCGGTCACACCTTGAGATAAGATTGCCTCGAACGCCTTTAGATTGTCCGTTCGATTGACGCGGTCAATTTTTTGCATCAAAGGATCGAGTTGGGCAGAGACCAAGGCACGATCAGAGTCACCCATCTTAGCCATTGAGCGCGCATCGATAGCGAGCACCGAGTAAATGTACATCAACGGCAAATCCATCATGAAGTCGACGTGGTTATGCCATTGCAATGCAATCGCAACTAAAGGCGGCACAGCAACCGCGTCAACCAATCCAGTTTGGAGGGCCGCCAACACGTCTGTAATGTTGAGTGGCACAGGGCTCACTTTAAAAAGCTTTACCAGCTGCTCTCCAAGCGGATCGCCGTCGGGAACCCAAACTTTCAAATTAGTAAGATCACTGGGATTAGCCACCGGCTTCTTCGAGAGCAGATAAGCAAACCCAGTTTCGATCAGCGGAAAAACATGCAGACCACCCTGCCCAATACCCTCGATGATTCCCGGATCCATTTTTTCTCGAACAACATCGACCTCTTCAAAATCTTTTAATTGCAGGGGTAAATTATAGATTTGCAGGTCCGTGTAGTAGCGAATCAAGGTTCCGGCTGCCAACGCTCCGCCGTGCAGTTGACCAATTCGCATCTTTCTGAGCACAGTAAAATCGTCGCCCTGCACGCCACCTGGATAGAGCTTAAATTTCACTCGGCCATCTGTTTTCTGGCCAATCACCTTCATCGTTTGGCGAAGTTCCTTGATCCACCCAAGGCCATCTGGCGCGATGGTCGCCATCTTAACCGTCTGCGCATTGACGCCGACACTGCCTATCAACACCACCGCACCCAAGAGTCCGGTAAAAAGTATTCGCAACCGCATTTTCATCACTTCAGAAATAATCATTAGACTCTGCCAACAGTTCGACGGCCCGCTCTTGAGCCAAAGTGTTTATGAGGGTGAGATTGGGTGCCACTGGGTTCGCCGCAATGACGCTTCGAAGAAGCTCATCGTGC
>Ga0315330_10002414_pt1 | contig 12781 bp, 7 predicted proteins | sample M140m34915metaG_FD_203453 | JGI IMG/M metagenome (GOLD analysis project Ga0315330, IMG submission 203453) | Ammonia-oxidizing marine archaeal communities from Monterey Bay, California, United States - M1 40m 34915 | ecosystem: Environmental > Aquatic > Marine > Intertidal zone | place: USA... | reverse complement strand
GGATGAAGAAGAAGATGCACCTGCTGATGAAAACTATCATGAAGAAGAAGAAGCTGTTGCTGAAGAAGATGATATGGATGAAGAAGAAGAAATCGATTTAGACGAAGTTATTAAAACTTTGAAAGAAATGGAAGATGATTCTGAAGAAGTATCTGAAGAAGAAGGCGAAGAGCACAACGAAGAAGAAAAAGTTGAAGAAGAAGAAAGTGAAGAATTAGAAGAAGCATATAGAACTATTGAAAGTTTACATAAAACTATCAACGAAGTTAATTTGTTAAACGCTAAACTACTTTACACTAACAAACTATTCAGAACTTTTGACTTAAACGAAAACCAAAAGGTAAAAGTTTTAGAAAACTTCGATAGAACTTCATCTGTAAGAGAAGTGAAATTAGTATTCTCAACTTTAGCTGAAAACTTAAACGTTGCTAAAAAGAAAAGAACTGTTGTAAAAGAAGGTTATGCTTCAAAACCAACAAAAAGTTCTGCACCGAAGAAAATAATTTCTGAGGGTAACGAAATGGCCGCTAGATGGAAAAAACTAGCTGGTTTAAAATAATTAATAAGATTAATAACGGAGAAAAAAAATGGATTTAAAAAACATTTTAAATGAAGGTTCTTCTCACACTGCAAGACTATCTGAAGCTACAAGAGCTTTAGCTGGTAAGTGGGAAAAGACCGGTCTTTTAGAAGGAATCGATAACGAAGTTGAAAAAGCTGGCGTTGCGACTCTTTTAGAAAACCAAGCAAGACAATTAGTAAAAGAAGCTTCTTCTACTGGTACTTCTGCAAATTCAGAAGAATGGGCTGGAGTAGCTCTACCATTGGTAAGAAGAATTTTTTCTGAAATCGTAGCAAAAGACTTTGTGTCAGTTCAACCAATGAACTTACCATCAGGTCTTGTATTTTACTTAGATTTCAAATACGGAACAGGTCAAACTGGTTTCGCAACAGGTAGTGGAAAAGATTCACAAGCTGATAGTGTATTCGGTGTAACTGATACTTCTTCAGACCCATCAGGTGGTTTGTATGGTGCAGGTAGATTTGGATATTCAATCAACGATGCAACATCTGCACTACAAACATTAAATGCATCAGCTGCGGCTGATAAATTCGTAACATCATCTGTATCTTTAGCAGACGTAAACTACGATACTCAATTTACATCATCTAATGGTGCATCAATCGTTAACGGAACTATCGTTAAAGTAGCAGTACCAAAAGCATCTATCCCAGGATACGATGATAAAGGTATTAGAGGATTTAGATTAGAAGGTTCTGAAATTACAGACCAATATCCACAGTTTACTGTAGAGAGCGGTGATGATATCGTATTTGTTGCTAAAACTTCAGGGTTTGCAACTGCAGGTAATGCTGATGAGTTAGTGGTAAAATATCACAAACAACCAACTGATACTTCAAGAGGTGATTTCGAAGCATCTGGAACTTCACTAAGTGGAAACCCAGAAGTAGATATCGACATTCCAGAATTGAATGTTGAGATGAAATCTCTACCAATCGTTGCTAAGACTAGAAAGTTGAAAGCACAATGGACTCCTGAATTCGCACAAGATTTAAATGCATATCACTCAATTGATGCTGAAGCTGAATTAACTTCAATGTTATCTGAGTATATCTCACAAGAAATTGATTTTGAGATTTTAGATATGTTAATCTCTGGTGCTAAATCAGTAGGATACTGGTCATCACAAGTAGGTAGAGAGTGGAACGGTTCTGCATTCGCTGATTATTCAACAGTTGGTGCTCAAGCTTCTGCATTCAATCAAGGTGCATGGTTCCAGACTTTAGGAACAGTAGTTGCAGGTGTATCTAATAAGATTCACCAAAAAACATTAAGAGGTGGGGCTAATTTCTTAGTTGTATCTCCAGATGTTGCAACAATAATTGAATCTATCCCAGGATACGCTTCTTCAGCGGATAACGGTGATGCTCAATTTGCATTCGGTGTAACTAAAATTGGTTCATTGAACAGTAGATTCCAAGTATATAAGAATCCTTATATGAAAGAGAACGTAATTTTAATGGGATATAGAGGAACTCAATTCCTTGAAACTGGGGCAGTTTACTCTCCATACATTCCACTAATTATGACTCCATTAGTATATGACCCGAAAAACTTCACTCCAAGAAAAGGTGTAATGACACGTTACGCTAAGAAAATGTTAAGAGGTGAGTTCTACGGTAAGATTTATGTAGATGGTTTACACAAAATTCAGTAATTAATTACTAAGTTTTAAACATTAAATTAAGGGGAAAGAAATTTCCCCTTTTTTTATGCCCATTTGATATTTATATTAAAGAAATTATGAAAGGGTATTGAATGGCAGAAAATATTAAAAAAAATCCACCAAAAGGAAATGTACGATTTTCCATATCTTTATCAGAAGAACAAAAGTTAGCAAAATCACAAATATTAAATCACCCATTCAATTTTGTAATAGGTAAAGCTGGTAGTGGTAAAACCTTATTAGCATGTCAAATCGGATTGGATATGTTTTTTAAAAGAAAAGTTAATAAAATTGTTATAACTCGTCCAACGGTTTCAAATGAAGATAACGGATTCTTACCTGGTTCATTAGAAGAAAAAATGGAACCCTGGTTAGTTCCAATTAGAGCCAATATGCGTAAAGTTTATAACAAACCTAACATTTTACAGAAGATGGAAAGTGATGAAAGTATAGAATTAGTTTCTTTATCACACTTTAGAGGAAGAACTTTTGATAACTCCATAGTTATAGTAGATGAGTTTCAAAATTTAACTAAACAACAACTATTAATGGTATTGGGTAGAGTAGGAAAGGGTTCTACTATGATACTATGTGGTGATAAACAGCAATGTGATTTGAAATTTAACAATGATTCGGCAGTACATGAAGTTCCGAAATTAAAAGGTTCTAAATATGTATATGATATTATGTTAAAAGATAATCATAGACATGAATCTTTAGATGAAATTTTAACTTTACTAACTGATTACTAAAAGATTGTATATTTATTAGTAGTTGATAAAAAAAATGGGAGAAATACGTGCCAGATTATACAGGTTCATTTAGCGGTAGTTTTAGTGGGAGTTTTTTAGGAAATGGTAGTAATATAACAAATATTAACTATAATTCTCTTTCTAATAAACCGACAACAGTAACTCCATTTCAAGGAAACTCTATTTTAGCTAATAGTGCTTTCAGAAGTAACTTTAACACAAATGTTAAAGCAAGATTAGATGCAGAATCTGTAATTAGTTCATCTGCACAATTAACTACTGAGTTCGATGCTAGATATGGAAACGAAATAGGTGATAATTTACTTAGTGGTTCTGTAGATTTCTCTAATCTTACTAATAAACCAAGTGGATTAGTAAGTGCTTCATCTCAAGTAACAATTACTGAATCACAAATCAGTAATTTAAAGAATTATTTAACCGCATTACCAAATGTAGGTATTATAAGTGGTTCATCTCAGATAGCATCTGATATAAGTGGTTCGATAACTGCTTTATCCGCATCAATTGGAACTAGATTTGAAGGATTAACAACGGATTATAACCAATTAGATAATATTCCAGCTGGTATTGTAAGTAGTTCTTCCCAAATAACAGTTAGTGAATCACAAATTAGTGATTTAAAGAATTATTTAACAGCATTACCTAATGTTGGTATCATAAGTGGTAGTTCTCAACTTCCAAGTGGAATAATTAGTGGTAGTTCTCAACTTCCAAATGGGATAATCTCATCATCTCAAACATTAGGTTTTAATCAAATATCAAAAGTATTAACAATATCCGATGGTAATTCTGTAAGTTTATCTACTCTTAGTGGTGGTGGTGGCGGTGGTGGTTCATCCATCTGGTCGACAGGTTCTGATTATTATAACGTATCAGCCAAAATACAAATTACAGGTTCATTGGGGATAAGTGGTATTCCAAATGTATCATCATCTATAGCACAAGCACTCGCAGGTAATGTTAGCCTTCCAAGTGGAGTAGTGAGTAGTTCTAATCAAATCACATCTGTAATTACAAATACATACATATCTGCATCAGCAGCTGCTAGTGGATTTGGACAAGGTGGTGGTGGAGATGTATCCTCACTAAATACGTTTACAGGTTCAATTAATACAAAAGTAAACTCACTTACATCAGCAACCTCATCATACGCATCGGCAACAACGTTAACAGCATTAGATGGTGAAGTAACATCTCTTATGGCTGCAACCTCATCATATGCATCGGCAACAACATTAACGGCATTAGATGGTGAAGTAACATCTCTTATGGCTGCAACTTCATCATATCTTACATCAGTTCCAAGTGGAACAATTAGTTCATCTAATCAACTACCAACGGGATTAGTATCTCAATCATCAGGTGTTGTAGATTTAAAAGGTATTAAGATACAATACTCAAATGTGTATTCTACTTTAGGTGATTTACCATCAGCAACAAACTATCATGGAATGTTTGCTCATGTACACTCTGAAGGTAAGGGTTATTTCGCACATGGTGGTAATTGGATAGAATTAACAAATGCTAGTGTTTTTAATTCTTTTACAAGTTCAATAAATACAAAGGTAAATTCGTTAACTTCTGCAACTTCATCATATTTAACTTCATTACCAAGTGGAGTGGTGAGTAGCTCTAATCAAATTACATCTGTATCAACTGCATCATTCGTAGGTGGTAATTTAAGTTCATTTAATGGTAACAGAGTTGTATCTAATACAAACTTACCATCAAACGTATATAATGTTAACTTTGGTACAAGTGGTTCAGTATCAAATTTCATAGAAAAAATATTCTTCCCTAATACTGTACCTGTAATTAGTACAACAGGATTCACAATAGGTGAATTTGTAGCAAGTGGTTCAGCGGTTGGTACAGTTTCTGCAACAGATGCAGAGGGACAATCAATTACATTTAGAACTGCAAGTTCTTATACGGCAGATAAATTTAGAATCGCATCAAATGGAGCTATAACAGTAAATGTAAAATCAACATCTTCAATAAATACTGATAATACACCAGGTAGTGGTTCACATCCTTTCTTAGTAGAGGCGGTAGATACATTCGAAGGTGTTGGTTCAAAAACAATATACATTAGGGTAACACCTAACACAGCTCCTAATTGGAGACAAACATCAGTTGGTGGTTCTATTGTAAACAGATTTACACAATCACTTAACGAAAATTCAGTAGCTGGAAACAATAAGGTAAGAGTTTACTATACGGATTCAGAAAGTGATTCAATAACAATAGGAAGTGGTTCAAATGTACCATCTGAGTTTACAATCACCAATGGTGGAACATATATACAACTAAATCAGGTAACTGCTTCATTAGATTTTGAAACAACTACTAAATATGAGTTTGTATTAACCGCAAGTGATGAACATAATGTAAGTGGTGATGATACTACCTCAAAAACATTCTTACCGTTCCAAATAGCAGTGGTAGATAACACAAGACCATCTGTAAATGACCAAACACTAAGTTCTATAAACGAAAATAGTTCAAATGGTACAACTGTTGGTTCAATAACTGCAACAGACCCAGAAAGTGATACAATCACATTCATTAACTTTTCATTGAAAGAGGCAAAACTAAACGCAGGTGCTAACATAACATCATCTTTAGGTGGAGCTTCACTATACAACCCACATTCAGACCCATTCCAATGTAGTTCGGCTGGTGTTGTAACAAGAAAGAACGGAGTTTACTTAAATTCTGATATTGCAAACAAATATATCTATCAAGTTACAGTTAAAGATTCATTTAACAACACTACAGATTCAGGATTGATTACGATTCCTATTTCAGATGATGCATCTTCGGCAATATCTGATAACTGGTCAACACCATACATTATAGAATCAGCAGTTACAGGTGCTGATGTAAAAATAAGTTCTAATGGTAGAACAGGTACAAGTGCACAATGGTCATCGGCTGCATCTCAAAGATGGAGTGTAACTTCTACAAACAATTTAATAACAGTAACAAATCTAACAGGTTCATCAACAACTTTAGAGTTAGGTGCTAATGTAAGTGGTTCAGGTATAGTATCTGGCCAAACAATATCAGTTGCACTAACCGCATCAGAACATGGATTTGAAACAACTAAACAATTTATAGATACAACAATCTCAGTTGCAACAAACAACCCACCATCAGGTTCATTTACACATAACTCATCAAATTTAAATACAAATGGTGGTCGTTCTGGTAGTTTAGTATCAACATTAGCTTGGACTGATACTGAAAGTGATTCAATAAATCATTCACAATTTACATTTACTGATGCAAGTGGACAACTAAACGCAGTAAAGAGTGGTGATAATTATTTAATTCAACCAAAAAATAATTTAAGTGGTTCTACAGTTTATCATATTACAGGTTCTATTAAAGACCAACATGGGTTTAGTACTGGAACTACAAAACAAAAATTTACAATTGCACAATCAGGCAATGGTTCATTAGGTGGTGATACCACATCATATATTATAGAATCAGGTCAAAGTGGAAACCCGATTAGAGATGCGAGTGGATTTAATGCAGGTAATCAATCACAAGTTACCGTATCATATTCACCTAACTATAATTCTCAAGCGGTTTCATCGTTTAGTTCATCACATCCAGCGATATCAATCAATGGTAGTGGACAATTATCATTAGCAACTCATGTAAGTGGTTCACCTTCATCAAGTGGTGATACCTTTGTATCAGCAATCGGATTTACAGACCAATATGGAAATAGTGGAACAGGTAATGTTACTATAAACGTATTTGCAAATCAAGCACCACAATTATCATTTAGTAATGTGGTTGCTAATTTAACTGCATCTATATCTGCTAATACTAATTTAGTTAACCTAACAATTAGTGATACAGAATCAGATACACCATTTTCAGCATCGATTGGAGATAGTGGGGCAACATTATTAAAATTAGTACCTCAAAATGCTAATTCATCATCATATCAGATTCAAAGTAAAGGAACTATTAGTACTGGGCAAAGTATTCAATACGATATTCAAGTAAAAGATAACTTTGCAAAAACAACTAATGCAAATAATAGAACTGTAACAATCTTAGACCCAATATCATTAGTATATGGGTACGGATGGAACGGTGGTAGTGCCGCATCTGAAGCAGCTACAATATCATCAATGGGTGATGTTGGTGGTGATGGAACTGATATAACAAGTGGTTCTGTAATTGCACATTTCCAAAGTGGTTCAATTGGTTTATCATCATTTACAAACTCAGGAGGACCTGTTGGTACTGTAACATTAGTTACATCATCAACATTAAGTACAATGAGTGATACTGCAGGAAATGGATTATCATCATTAGGTTATTTTAATTTTAGTGGTGGTTCACAAAGATTAATAGTACTATTTGCATCTGCATCTAATCAAGGTGGAAAACCAAAAACAATGTATGATGGAGTACCACCAGATTCAACAGGTACTGCAAAAGAATACTATGTATATGCGAAACAAGCATCTATACCAGGAACAATTGGAACAGGTGTTTACTACTTTGATACTGAAACACCAGTACAAGGATATTCAAGATGGGGTATGATATTTGCTGAAGGAGAAAATACTAACAATACAAAATATTATCTGATGCCAGATACAGCATCAGCACCATAAAAGGAGAAAATTAAATGGCAACTACGGCAGGTGATATATATGTAAGGAGTGGTACGACTGGAGCGTTTACTAAGGTAGATTTCGTACAAGGTGGGTGGATAACTGTACCTTCATCTTCTAACATGACAAGTCTTGATGAATCAAGATTAAAAGATGGCCAAATTGTTTGGGTGGAAAGTGATACTCAGTTATATGTTACGAGAAAATTTGTAGCATATGAAACCGCAGGATATGATGGTACTGATGATTCATCATCTTTCCATACAACTAATTTAGGTATTAGTGGTGGTGGAACAACTGTAACGGCGAATCCTGGTGGAAGTCCTGGCCCATCACTTTCTACGATTACAATAGGTGGAACAAGTTATCAAGTAACAGGAACAACACCAGCTGGAACTGTTAGTAGTTCAGCTCAAATTATGACAACATTAAGTACTAACACCACTAATGCAAATATGATTGTATCGGGTTCATTAACAGTATCGGGTTCATTAATATTTACAGGTGAATTAGATGGTGGTAGTTTTTAAATAAATAATATTTATTATTAAATAAGAGGAATAGGGTTTGGCTCAAAAAATAAGATTAAAAAGAAGTAGTACTCAATCAAGTGTACCATCAACTGGTTCTTTATCATTAGGAGAATTGGCTGTAAACACATATGATGGTAAATTGTTCTTTAAAAAAGATGCAGGTGGAACTGTGTCTTTAGAAACAATAGTAACTACTAATGCCCAAATCACAGGTTCAGTAAATTTGACTGGAGCTATGACATCATCACTATCTCTAATTACAAATACATCCCCATCAGGTGATTTATTTACCGTAAGAGTGGGTGGAGTAGATAAAGTTACCGTAAACTCACAAGGTACGTTGATAATAAAACCATCAACTACATTACCTACAGGAGCAACAGGCTCATTGGCGGTTAGTGGAAGTAACTTTTTCGTATTTTTATAAATTATTAAAAAAGATTTACATACTTATTATAGTAAAAGTGTAAAAGTAGTTATGTATTAATTATTAACAATCATTTAAACCAAAAGAGGAAATAAAATGGCAGAATGGAAAAAAGTAATTGTCTCCGGGTCGGTAGCAGAACTCGCCGCAGTATCCGCATCAACAGGTATTGATGTAGATGGTAGAGTAGCAGCAACCAGCTTTTATGGAGATGGTTCAAACTTAACAAATGTTCCAGCGGGCTCGATAAACATTGAAGCTTTTACGGATGGAACGTCAATTACAGTAGCTGGTTCTGATAAACTTATATTATCAGATGCAGGTACAGAAAAACAAATTACGGTATCTCAGTTACCGTTTACTAACAATTCTGGAGATATTACAGGCGTAACTGCTGGTGATGGTCTTTCAGGTGGTGGTTCATCAGGTGGTGTAACATTAGCAGTACAAGTTGATGATTCATCTGTTGAAATAGATTCAGATACAGTTAGAGTTAAAGCATTAGGTGTTACTAACGCAATGCTTGCAGGTTCAATTGCAGCTTCAAAATTAGCTGGTTCAATTGGAGATTCTAAATTATCAACAATAACAACTGCAAATAAAGTAGGTTTAGCCGCTTTAGATTTAGATGGTGGTACTGATATAGGTGCTGCTTTAGTAGATGCAGATTTGATGATTGTAGATGATGGAGCAGGTGGTACTAACAGAAAAGCTACAATGAGTAGATTAGCAACTTATATGCAAGGTGCTCTTACATTTACAACTAATACTGATACACAGTTATCAAGTGAACAAGTACAAGATATCGTTGGAGCTATGGTTACAACAACTAATAGTGAAAGTGGTATTACAGTAACATATCAAGATAGTACAGGAGATATAGATTTTGCAGTTGGTACTCTTAACCAAGATACAACAGGTAATGCAGCAACAGCTACAGCTTTAGAAACAGCAAGAACAATTGCTGGTGTATCTTTTGATGGTAGTGCAAATATCTCATTAAATAACAATGCAATTACAAACGGAGCAGGATTTATAACATCAGCAGGAAATGCTGCAACTGCTACGGCTTTAGCAACTGGTAGAGATTTAGCTTTAACTGGTGATGTTACGGCAACTTTATCAGGATTTGATGGTTCAGGTAACGTAAGTGCGGCGGCAACGATTGCATCTGCTGCTGTTCATCATGCAATGTTAAATGATGATATCATTTCTGGACAAGGAGCACTAACATCAGGTTTAGCAAGTACAGATGAACTTATGATTAGTGATGCTGGTACTGTTAAAAGAATGGATGTAAGTGTATTACAATCATATTTACAATCAAACTTAACATTTACAACTAATACCGATACTGATGTATCTGTTGCAAATCTTAAAACTAGATTAGCTGGTGGTTTTGGTTCAAATGCAGTACAGATTGGTGATTCAGATGATGTTGTAACAATTGGAAACAAACTTGTTGTAACAGGTGATTTAACTGTAAGTGGAACAACTACTACTGTTGATACGGCAAACTTAAATGTAACAGACCAATTCATTAACTTAAACGATGGTGGTTCTGCTGCCGATGGTGGTTTAGTTGTTGAAGGTGCTGGTGTATCATTTGGTTGGGATAATTCAGCAACTAGATGGGGATTTGATGCCGCTGGTGCCGCTGAAGGACAAACATCAATTACAACAGATGCATTTGCAGTAGCAGCAGTAACATCAGATGTTGCGGCTTACAGAAAAAATGGTAACATCAGAGTTGAATCAGATGAAATTTATATTTACGTTGAGTAATAGGTAAATTGTGTTAAAAAAGTTATTTAAAAAGATTATGGCAGATTTAAAAGAAATTAGACAGAAAAATAAAACAGTTGGCAAGAATAAACAAGAGTTAGAACTAACTTCAAATGAGATAGATTTCCTCTTACAAACTATTGCCTCATCTAAATTTGAAGGAAAGGATGTTCAAATTGTTTATGAGACGGCTGTGAAACTTCAACAACTTTTAAATACCAAATAACTTTAATTATAAACCCCTTACAGAAATGTAGGGGGTTTTTTTATTTAATAAAAAAAAATTACATATTTATTGATATATATCTTTGGATATTGGCCCCATAGTGGGGAAGTGGGCTCATATTTTTGAGTAACCAACCGTAACTAAAAGGAAAAGAAATTATGCCAAATTGGAAAAAAGTAATAACATCAGGTTCTGCCGCTGTATTATCAGACCTAACCTTATCAGGTGTTACACAACCCGAAATAAAATTTAACGGAAGTTCAGATGCAGGTGTGGATATGGCCATTAGGGCAACACCTGAAGGATTGGATTTCTACGAGCCAGAAGATTCTAATAAAATCCATATGCAAATCCTAGATGATTCAGGAGTAGATGCAAAATTTGGATTAAAAATAGGTGGTACTTCTGTACTAAGTTCAGGTAGAGCATTAAGTAATGTTACAGGTAACATATCAATGTTTACCAACAATTCAGGATATATAACAAATTCAGGTGATACTTCTGGTAATGCTGGAACGGCAACCGCATTAGCAACAGCAAGAAATATAGCAGGTGTATCATTCGATGGTACATCCAACATATCACTTAATAATAATGCAATTACAAACGGAGCTGGTTATACAACCAATACTGGTACTGTAACCTCAATAGGTATAAGTCCAGGTACAGGTTTAGATGCTGGTAGTGCAATAACCACAAATGGTACAATATCTGTAAGCTTAGATTTATCAGAACTAACTGATATGACTGCAACGGTAGATACTTCAGTAGATGAACTAATTCTTTTGGATAACGGAGCAGAGAGAAGAAAGAGATTTGCAGAAATCTTTGGAAGTAATGCTTATAATTCTACAACAATTCCAACCAACAACAATCAATTAACTAATGGTGCAGGATACATTACATCATTTACAAATACCGTTGATATGGGTGATGGTTTTGTTATAGAAGATGGTGATGGTACAGAAGTAACAATTACTGAGAATAAAGAAATAAAATTTGTTGAGGGTGGTGGTATTGATATTAACTTTACAGATACATCAACTGGTAGTGATGGTGACCCATTTGACTTAACATTTACAGTTCAAACTCTTAACCAAGATACAACAGGTAATGCAGCAACAGCTACGGCATTAGAAACGGCAAGAACAATTGCTGGTGTATCATTCGATGGAACAGGAAATATCTCATTAAATAACAATGCAATTACAAATGGTGCAGGGTACATTACAGGTGTTACAAATATTTCAGGAAACGCTGGAACGGCAACTGCTTTGGCTAGTGCAAGAACAATCGCTGGAGTTAGTTTTGATGGAACTGCAAATATTTCATTAAATAACGAATCAATTACAAATGGTGCAGGATATACTACTAATACTGGTACAGTAACTCAAGTTTCAACTGGAGCTGGTTTAGATGGTTCATTCACAACATCAGGTACAATAACTTTAGATTTATCAGAACTTACTGATATGACGGCTGATGTAGTTCCTACAACCGATGAAGTAATCCTTTTAGATAATGGTGCAGAACGAAGAAAAAGATTTTCGGAAATATTTGGCAGTAATGCTTATACTTCTACAACAATTCCAACTAATAATAACCAACTTACAAACGGAGCTGGGTACATTACAGGCGTTACAAATATTTCTGGTAATGCAGGAACAGCAACCGCATTAGCAACAGCAAGAAATATTGCTGGAGTTAGTTTTGATGGAACTGCAAATATTTCATTAAATAACAACGCAATTACAAACGGAGCGGGTTATACAACCAATACTGGTACAATGAGTAGTTGGATAATTAAAGAAGGTAATGGTAGTGAAACCGCAACCGTAACAAATGGTGAAACTGTTACTATAGAAGATGGTACAGGAATTCAATCAGAATTAACATCAACATCAAGTGGTGGTACAATTACAATCACCAATACAGCACCCGCAGGTTCAACTCACTTAAACTCAAACACAACAGCAACTGATGTTGGTTTAGGAAACGTAACAAACGAATCGAAATCAACAATGTTTGCATCAGCGGCACTAACTGGAAACCCAACGGCACCAACACAAGCCGCAAACAATGATTCAACTAGAATTGCAACAACTGCATATGTACAAGCAGAACTTACTGCTTTAATTG
>Ga0315330_10002411_pt1 | contig 12790 bp, 12 predicted proteins | sample M140m34915metaG_FD_203453 | JGI IMG/M metagenome (GOLD analysis project Ga0315330, IMG submission 203453) | Ammonia-oxidizing marine archaeal communities from Monterey Bay, California, United States - M1 40m 34915 | ecosystem: Environmental > Aquatic > Marine > Intertidal zone | place: USA... | reverse complement strand
GATGACACCGCTTGGTCTTCTCGCATCGAAGACCTCCACCATTCGCCTTGCAACTGGCATTGTGCAACTCGGTGCTCGCACTCCTGCCATGTTGGCAATGCAGTCAATGTCGCTGCAGATGCTGTCGAGTGGGCGATTCGTACTTGGCGTTGGAACAAGCGGGCCACGCATCATGGAAGGTTGGCACGGTGTTCCATTTTCAAAGCCGGTGCAACTCACCCGCGAAACTATCGACATTGTGCGCATGATTGCGCGAGGTGATCGCCTTGAGTACGAGGGTGAACTCTTTCAATTTCCCCCAGACGGTTTTGGTCGAAGTATTCGATCGTTGGCCCCCGCCTGTAAACCAATTCCGATGTACGTTGCGTCGCTCGGGCCTCGCAATCTTGAACTCACTGGTGAGATTGCTGACGGTTGGCTGGGCAACGCAATGATGCCCGAGGCGGCTGAAGCCTTCTTCGAGCCGTTGCGCGTCGGCTGTGAGCGAGGAGGACGTTCGCTCAACGACCTTGATCTCGTGATGCCGGTCGCCGTCGAGTTCACCGACGACGTCGAAGAGGCATCGAGGCGTCACGCCGACGGATATGCGTTCACAATCGGCGCAATGGGAGCCCCGGGGAAAAATTTCTACAACCGGGCGTTCGCTGCTCAGGGTCTAGGTGACGACGTTGCTGCAGTTGCCGAGTTGTGGCATGCCGGTAAACGTGACGAGGCAGCTGCGCGGGTTCCGATCGAACTTGGCTTCAAGACCAATCTGCTCGGTCCCGCTGACACGATCAAGGAACGTTTGCATCTGTATCGGAGCGCCGGCATCACGTCTATGCAAGCCAAAGTGTCGGGGCCACACCGCGTCGACATTGTCGCTCAATTGATCGACGTGGTGAATGAACTCAACGCTGAGCCGAGCGAGATGAAGTGAGTTTCACCTGACAGACTGGTTCATGTGAAGCACAACTTGTCGCAGGGACGTGAGATCGTTGCTATTCCTGGCCCGAGCATCATTCCCGACCGGGTGCTGTCAGCGATGCATCGAGCAATGCCCGACATTTATGAGGGCGCCCTCACTACGGTGATCGATTCGGTGTGGGCTGGGCTCCCCGAAGTCGTGCAGACATCCGGACGGGTGTTTGTGCCGATTGGCAATGGCCATGCGGCATGGGAAATGGCCTTATCGAACACCTTGTCTCGAGGTGACCAGGTGCTCGTATTGAATTGTGGCCGTTTTGCCGCGATTTGGGCCGAGATGGCTGAGTTCAATGGTCTGAACGTCGAGGTGATGGAAGCCGAAGAAGGCTTCGCGAATGATGCATCGGCTCTTGAAGAACGCCTTCGTGCTGACGCCGATCACGAGATTGCAGCGGTGCTCACCGTTCACGTCGATACTGCGACCTCCGTGCGCAATGACGTTCCAGCGCTTCGCAAGGCGATGGATGCCGCAGGCCATCCGGCACTGTTCATGGTCGATTGCATTGCATCGATGGGTTGCGAACGATTCGAAATGGATGCATGGGGCGTAGATGTCACAATCGCGGCAAGCCAAAAAGGCATGATGACACCCCCGGGGCTGGGCTTGGTGTGGGCAAACGAGAAAGCACTTGCCGCTCACGAGAGTGCAGATCTGCGCACCCGCTATTGGGATTGGACGTATCGCAGCGAAGACGGGCCGTATTACTTGCGGTTCTGTGGAACCCCGCCGGTGTCCCACCTCTTCGGATTGGCTGAGGCACTGGCAATGATGGCTGAAGAGGGTTGGGAAGCTCGTTGGGAGCGACATCGGGTGCTTGCCGATGGTGTTCGTGCTGCAGTCGATGCGTGGTCGACACCAGGTGGCATTGGGCTTATTGCACAGCGGGAAGATCAACGTTCGCATTCGGTGACCTCAGTGACCACCGGTTCAATCGATGCGGTCGAGTTGCGCAGGCTGTGTCGCCAACAGATGGGTGTCACCCTTGGCCTCGGTATCGGCAGTGATGAATCAGCCTCATTCCGCATCGGGCATATGGGTCATGTCAATGCGCCAGCCATTCTCGGTGTGCTCGGATCGGTCGAGACGGCCCTCACATCGATGGGTGCTCCGATGGGAGCCTCGGGAGTGCAGGCTGCAACTGCGGTGCTGTCTCAGTAGTTCATAGAAATCGGTGTCAGCCATTGGTCATCTGGCTCGACGACTCGTCGTGCTGTGAGTCGGGTTAGCGTTTGACGATGGGTTTCTTTCAGTGGGTGTTCGGGCGCCACGAGTCTCGACCGCCTGATGCGGAGCGTTCGATTGAAGCGGCGTGGTTACCGCTCTGGCAGGCCCAGTTGGTGTTGCATGAGTTGTGGGAGCGCGACATTCCCGCAGTGCAGTCTGAAGACTTCACTTCGCATTTACGATTTGGCGCTCGAGAGCCAATGGCACGAATTTTCGTGATGGAACCCCGTCTTGCAGACGCGCTAAATGTGATCGAATCCGTGATCGGTGAAGAGCCTGCAACCTTGCACGGTCACGATTGGCCAGGGTGGATTCGCCACCGAAACACATCGATTGATGGTGACTCGCCGTCAAATGATCGTTCACCTGGGGCGCCTTCTGCGGGAGATCAGTTGTGACCTCACCCCGTCCACGTCTCGCAGTTGGTCTCGGTGCCGGAATTGGTGCTGCCGGGGTCTTGCATTTTGTGCGCCCCGAGTTTTTCGACGCAATTGTTCCACCGTGGCTGCCGCCGTCCCCGCGGTTTTGGACGTTAATCAGCGGCGTTGCTGAGTTGGTTGTTGGTGTGATGCTGTTCGTTCCGAGATGGCGGCGATCAGGAGCGACGGCGCTATTTGTTCTTCTCGTCGCCGTATACCCGGCAAACCTCTACATGACGTGGGATTGGCGTGACCGTCCTGCGGGAGAACGGGTTGTGTCGTGGGTCCGACTGCCGTTGCAGTTTGTGCTGTTTGCGCTAGCGCGCATGGCAAGTGGCCCGTGGCGCACGTCCCCTCGTCGGGGCTGAGTGCTCAGAGAGATTGAAGGAATTCTCGGATCGCGATGTTGACCTCATTGGGATGGGTCATGTTGGGGGCGTGAGCGGCACCCACAACCTCGACCACACCTCGGCTGTCGCGAACTCCGTTTGCCAACAAGTAGCCACGATCGAGCGAAATCGCTGCGTCTTCGGTGCCGTGAATGACTAAGGTCGGGCACGAGATTTCGCCGAGCCGGTCAACGAGGTCATCTCGACCGAGCAAAGTCGCGCCGGCGAGTTCAACCTGATCGATGTCAAGTTGTGCCCAGATCGGTTTCCACTCTGCCTCGAGGCGTTCGTCGCCGAGAATCATGTTGCCGACAATGTCGAAGACGAATGAGCGGGTCTCGTCATCGCCGTTGGCAAATACATGAACCATCTTTTGGTTGCCTTCGAGTGTTGCAGGGTCGTCCAGGTCGGCAGCGGAGTCGATGAAGATTAAGCCCGACACTCGCTCCGGAGCGGTGAGGGCCGCTCTCATCGAAAGAAAGCCACCCTGTGACATTCCCGCAAGAACGGCCTGTTCGATGCCGAGATGGTCTAACAGCGCGAGTGCATCATTTGCAGAATCCCAATAGGTGAACGGTCCGGTGGCTCGTGTTCCTCCGAAACCACGCTCGTCCCACGCGACACATCGGCAGTCGGGAGCAAGGGCTTCCAACTGGGCATCAAACATGGTGTGATTCATCATGAACCCGTGGCTGAACAACACAACCGGCCCATCGCCGCCTGTGTCTCGGTAGTTGATTTCAATGCCATTGACCGCTGCAGTTGCCATGTGATGAACGTAGTTCGTTCACAACTGCTCTTCGATGGTCGGCGACTATGTTGTGAGAGATGTCGACCGCTTCGGGACACCTTCTTGCGATATCAAGCGGGCAGAAAAGCGTGATGAACAATGGTTCTCGAAGCTTTGAGACGGCGTTTGTTAAAGAGCGGCTGGCGGGAGCGGTGACGATTTCTTCGCTCGGAATCGAAGGCGATGAGCACGTGTACGAACACCATGGTGGCCTCGATATGGCACTGCTTATCTACCCGTCTGAGCATTACTCGTATTGGCGGTCGATTGGTCTTCAACTGCCTGATGCCGCAGCGATGGCAGAAAACTTTACGACGGTTGGTCTGCTCGAGACCGGCGTCGCAATCGGAGATTTCATTTGCGTTGGCTCAGTCGTCGTGCAGGTCGCTCAGCCACGGAGCCCTTGCTTCAAGTTGGCGGCTCGCTTCGGTCGTAAATCACTGCCCGTCGAAATGCAAACGACGGGATACACCGGTTATCTCGTGCGGGTGATCGAACCCGGGGTGTGCGAGGCAGGCGATGCTCTCGTACACGAAAGCGGTACTGCTACTGAACGAATTTCTATCGCTGATGCTGGCCGAATCGTGAATGTCGATCGGCACGATATAGAGGGAGCGCGACGACTGTTATCAGTTACCGAATTAGGAGAAACCGTTCGCGCCACGTTGATGGCGAGAGTGGCGGCTGGTGGACAACATGGTGAAGACGTTGACCGCCTTTACCTTGACTAATTCGTTGTGGCTGTGACTTAGTCGCAACAAGAATCGCGCCACCCGCAGCCGCGGCATTTGAAGTGGGCATGTTCGGGGTGAAGTTCTGAACCACAGAGCGGACAGTCAGGAAATGTTCCGAATTTGGTGCGGCATTCGGTGGCCGCACCGTCGGCCTGCTGGGGCTGAGATGGGGAACCCAAGATGCGGGTTTCGCTTGCCATCAACACAGGCTGGCATGGAAGACCCTTCCAACATGGGATTTCTTCTTAATTTGACCGGTAGTCGAAAACCCGATGCTGTTTCTCAGTCCACCTCATCGGTGTCATCGTCAAAACGTTGCGCGCCGCCCGCGGGCGAAACGATCCATGCGTCGATGTCGACTCCTGGTTCACACAGCGCGACGACACAACCACCGAAACCCCCACCGGTCATCCGTGCCCCGTAGACGCCCGGGATTTGACATAACTCTTCGACCGCTGCGTTCATGGTCGGAGTCGACACGTCGAAATTGTGGGCGAGGCTGTGATGGCTTTTGACCATCATCTCGCCTGCAGAGCGGTAGTCGTTACTCGCCAATGCCTGAGCAAAATGTGCTACTCGTTCGTTCTCGCTGATGACATGTCGAGCACGCGATCGCACTGTCAGATCATTGATCTTCTCGATGTCGGCAAGATTCGCAAGACGAAGCGGGCCGATCTCGGCCTCTGCATGTGAGCACTCGCTGACCCTTGTCGAATACTCCGAACCTTCGAGTGTTCGATGCGCAATAAATCGAACTGCAATCTTGACGTCTTCGGGTACTGCGACCTGATCGATCGTGAGGTCGTTGCAGTTGATGCGCGCTGCATGCCCTGGTGTTGCGCTTGCGATGCAGAGTTGGTCCATGATGCCGGTCGGCACGCCAGTGGCGGCAACTTCTGCGCGACGGACGAGTTGGGCGAGTTCGACAGCGCTGCCTTCGAAACCGAGAGCGACCGCAATGGCGACCATGAGCGACGCGCTCGACGAGAGACCGGCACCGATCGGCAACGTGGTAGAGATGGTGCCAGAGATGCCGTCAACCTTCTGTCGGTGTGCGAGTTCGTTTCGAACTGCGGCGACATATCGGCCCCAAGGGGGTGTGGCTTCGTGGGGGTGTGCGGGTTGAGTGGCGAGGTCGACGGTGGCAGATTCGTCTTCAGATAACAGTGTGATGCGTTGAGATGGTTCGCCTCGAATTTCTGTCCATCGATCTATTGCCATCGGGAAGACGAGCCCGCCGGTGTAATCGGTGTGATCTCCAATCAAGTTGACTCGCCCGGGCGCTCGGACGCGAATGCTCATTTGAGATCTCGCAGTTTCTGAGCAACCTCCGATGGGTTCACAGGGTTGAAGTACTCCTCACACGCAACCTCTGCAGCAGCGATATATCGCGGCACGCCTTCACTGCGCCATGGCGAGACAATTTCGATGTTGAACCAGACCGACTGGTCGTAACTGGTGGTTAACGGCGCTTGATAGAGCCACATCATGTACGGAAGAGGAGCGTCATAGATGCGGTCGAGTCGTGAAAGCACGTCGACAAGAACTTCGGCGAGCCCGTCTCGCTCATCAGTTGACGCATCACTGAGAGTTGCGAGATGTGTGGTTGGAGCGATCGACAGGGCAATTGGATACACCGAGGCAAATTGTGCCGAGACCTGCCAACCCTTGTGTTCAAGAATGAATCGATCGGTCGGTTGAGCGTCGGGTCTCCAGCCAGCTGCGAATCGACGATTGGGGCGCGGCGGCACGTGATCAAATGCGTAAATCTGGCCGTGTGGGTGAGAGATCGTGGCACCAACTTCGGCACCTCGGTTTTCAAAGATGAGAACAAACTCAACATCGTCGAGTGCCGAGAGAGCAGTTGTTCGATCAGCCCAAAGGTCGATGACCCGACGGGCTCCATCTGCGCCGAGAGAAGAAAATGTCGCATCGTGCTCTGGCGTGTAGAGAACGACCTCACATCTACCTTCTGCGAGCGCGGGCCAACGATTAGGAAATGCGCTGACGGAATAGTGGTCTGGAGCCTCCCGCCCCCCGATACAAAACGGGCACTCATCGCTGGGGAGATTCGGCCGGTCTTGGCGTGTCGTCACGACGTGAACAGGTGTGCCAAGAAATGGATCGACTCGGCGCTCACTTGTCATTGCACATCACAGTAGGGCGCGGGCAGAGTTGTCTGACTCATTGATGTTTGGGTCACTTTGGTGCAGGCTTTCCGACTCCTGACAGCGCCCATGTCCATCGGTAGTCGCCTGCCGGCACGACATAGTAGGGAAGAACATCAGGCCCGCATGCGCCGGTTCCGACACCGCGCATCGCGACGTCAACGTGCACTTCGGTGGTCGTTGCCGGGTGAAGGTCAACAAGTGTCGTTGCGTAAGTCAGGTCGCGGTCGTGGTGGGATCGAGCAGTCATGATTAGCGCCGTTGCTGCGTCAATGCGTATTCCCTGGCCCGAAGGTGCGCAGAGTTGCATCCAACGACATCCCATGTGAGCCCCGTGCTCTTGGGGGACGACGTACGGATGAAACTGTTCGTCAACGGTCGACTGCCAACGACTCAGCGTCGAGCCCGAACACCTGTCTGGGTATGACTCGGTGGGCCCGAGCCCGAACCATGACAGTTGAGAGAAGTGAGGCGGGACTTCGAATCGGATGCCGACTCTTGGAAGATCAGTCCAAGGTGCCGGCAATTGAATGTTCTCGTCGAACACGGCAACTCCGTTCGAGACGGAGATACGCGTGGTGTGTGTGGCGTGATGAGAGGTGCCGTGCAGAGCTCGTGAGATGGTGATTACGCAATTTTCGTCTGACTGGTGTTGAGAGATATTGATGAGTTCGTATTCGAGTTGATGAAGTCCCCATTCCTCCCAACGTTGCTGGGCCCCGCCAAGGCTGTGCACGCCGTGAAGAAGTGACTGCCCGAACCCGTCATTGTCTGTTGGGGCTCTCCAAAGTGAGGCGCAGAGCTTTGTCACGAGAGGGTCGTCACCACCGAAACTGACGGAGATTTCTCCTTGGTCACCGGTTACGAGATTGAGCGGCAGATGTCGTTGCGTCAGTGGTCGTTGTGAGCCGCTGATGGCGAACTGTTCCCACGCAACGATATGAGATTTCGGCGCCCATGACGTCGCGGTGCGAAGACAGAACTCGATGGAGAGATGGAGTTCGCCGCTGACGTCAGGTCGTGACGACGAAAGATCAATCGTGATCGATTTTCCTGGTGGGATATCGATGAGTTCGCGTCCTCGACACGTGATCTCACCGTCAGCGGTGAAGGCCCACTCCATGGCGAGGTCGGTTGTCGCGGTGAACGACCGGCGGTTGGTGACGCGCACCTTGCAGTCGTCAAGGTGTTCGGCGATCAGGGGTCGGGCGCCCCAAGCGAACTCTTGAAGCGCGGGGTGAGGGGTGAGGTCGGGAGCGGTTAGGCCGTTGATGCAGAAATTTGCGTCGTTTGGTGTGTCGCCGAAGTGGCCCCCGTAGGCCCAAAAAGGGCGTCCATTCTCGTCGTGCTCGAGCAGGCCTTGATCGCGCCAATCCCAGACGAACCCGCCGGCGATTGCGTCATGTTGCCAGAACGCCTCGAGGTAACGGTCGAGAGAGCCGTTCGAGTTTCCCATGGCGTGGGAGTATTCGCAGATGAGAAGTGGCCGGTCATCGAGTGCGGTGGTTTCGGCCCATTCCGCCCATTCGATCAGTGTCGACACCGGGGAATACATCGCAGAGACGACATGCTGGCAGCGTTGCACCGACGGTGGGGGAGGTTGTTTCCACTCGTCGGTAGTGGCGGTCGTGCGCCAACGCTCTGCTCCCTCATGGTGAATAAATCGGGTGGGGTCGGCGTGAGAGACCCATGCAGCTGCTGCAGAGTGAACCGGCGCGTGACCCGATTCGTTGCCGAGTGACCAGCCGATGATGCAGGGATGATTTCGGTCTCGGGTCACCATGCGCGTGACACGACTCAAGAGTGCTGTGGTGTAACGAGGGTTGTGCGCGAGTGTTGTTTCGCGGGCGTGACATTCAACGTTTGCCTCGTCAACGACGTAGAGACCGACTTCATCGCAAAGGTCGAGTAGACGATGGTCATTCGGGTAGTGAGCGGTTCGAATTGCATTGACGTTGTGTTGCTTCATCAGCACAAGTTCTTCGCGCATCTCATTTTTGGTGACCGTCTTTCCGGTAACCGGATGATGATCGTGTCGGTTGACGCCGAAGATCTTGATCGCAGTCCCGTTGATGTTGATGCGGCGGTCAGCTACTGCGACGCGACGAAAGCCGGTGAGCGCAATAATGACTTCGACCGTTTTTCCCTGGGGGTCGATGAGTTCGGCAACAACTCGATAACGGGTCGGTGTTTCCGAAGACCACGGTTGCACGGAGGGGATTTCAAAACGTTCCAACGCCGAGATCTCGCAGCGAGACCTTGCACGGTTGTCAGCGCTTGTGAAGGTGAGCATCGTGTTGCGAACTCTGGAGACCCTTTTCCCCCCCTCAGTTTCGACCCACAGGTTCGCCGTGAATGATCGGTGTGGAATGTTGAGCCCAATCGAGATATCGCAGGTACCGAGTTGAGTCTCAGGGTCATAATCAGCATCAATGACGAGCTCGTCGAGCCGCACCTTTGGGCGAGCCTCGACGTAGACCGATCGGTGCAGGCCCGCATGCCACCAGTGGTCTTGATCTTCAATCCATGTGGCGTCACTCCATCTGATCACCATTACTGCGAGGAGGTTGTCGCCTTCTGTGATGAACGGGGAGAGGTTGAACTCAGACGGAAGTCGCGAATCTTTTCCCATTCCGACGAATTCACCGTTGCACCACACAGCGGCGAGGCTCTCTGCCCCGCCGAGGTGCACGATGACATCGCGAGATCGCCAGTTGCGCGGAACGGTGAAGTTTGTTCGGTAGAGGCCTGTCGGATTGTGATCAGGAACATAGGGCGGTTCCTTGCCCTTCCAAGGCATCTCGACGTTGGTGTAGTGGGGGAGGTCATCGAAGCCTTGGCGTGTCCACACACCCGGTACGGTAATCGTCGTCCATCGGCTGTCATTCGTGGCCGGATGCTGCCAGCGGCGCGGCGCAGATGAGGGTGAATCGACCAATTTGAAGCGCCATGTTCCGTCTAATGAGCGGCGGAAGCGTGAGGTACCTAGGCGTGCCTGTTCAACATTCGCGTAACTCTCTATCGGCTGGCGCGCAGGAAGACGATTGACCTCGACAAGTTCGGGTTTAAGGAAATTCGTGACATCCATGAAGAAACCGGTGTTGGAACCACGTAGGCGAGATGAGATGACCGAACCGTTCAGTCCGAACCCGGCGCTGAGAACCTCAATGGAAGTAGCCAGCTAAATGGCGTTGTAGACGAAGCGCGTGCCGCAATTTTTGAGATCTGGGTACGCAGCAGCAACGGCGCTCATCATGGTTTCGAACCATTCGCTGTTCATCATCGAATCGGTAAATGCTCCGCATGCTTCAAAGGAATCGAAATCGATCATGTACTCAACTCTGTCCATGTCGCCGCCAGCGAAAGAACGCATAAGACGCGGGTTTCTCGCTCCAAGGCTTTCATGAATTGGTGCGGCAGCTTTTGAACCTGCGACGACTCCTTCAAGAGCTGCCGGTGTGCCTTCCCATGTGGTGATTGCTGTGACAAGCATGTGATTCTCCTTTATGTACCTTTACTCATTCACAGTATCTCGCAGGCGTCCAGAGAAGTGAGGCGGTGACATTCATGGCGGGTCGAGCTCTCGGTGCGATCGACGTCTGTTCCGTACCGCGCAGGTGTTTCGGAATCGCTCCGTGGGAGATGAGTCTGAGCGGTGTGTTGGTTATTGACCGCTGAGTACGGTACTGCGAAACTATGCCATGAACGTAAAGCAAAATTTTGATCAAATCACTGAAATGTTGTCGGCGCTCATCGAAGGTACCGATGCTGCGCAACTTGATGACTCGACACCGTGCAGCGACTTTGCGGTGAGAGACCTCGTTGGCCACTTCACACTTGGTCGGTTCTTATTTGCCGCCGGTTTTGCAGCTGATAAAGATCGAGGCGACGAATTGCTCGCGGGAATGCCGGCTCGCATGGGTGACGTTGTTGCAGATGGACATAAGGAGACCTATCGAGACGCATCGGAGCGGCTCGAACACGCCCTCGAGGGTTTCCCCGATCTCGATCAACCTGTGTCGTTAGTGTTCGGCGAAATGCCCGGCACCTACGCACTGCAGATGCTGTCCGCTGACAATTTCATCCACTGTTGGGATCTTGCCACTGCGACCGGCCAGCAATTTGACCCACCAGAAGATCTCATCGAGTCGACACACGCATTCTTCGAGGGTTTCATTACCGATGCATCGCGTGATGGTGGCTCGTTTGCTCCTGCGGTTGATGTTGCTGACGATGCGTCATCGCTTGATCGGCTGTTGGGCCTGTGCGGAAGGCAGGCCTAAGCACTCTTCCCACATGATGATGACGCCTTCGGGTGTTGTCGCTGCTCGGTGAGGGAACTAACGATCTCCTCCCCCTTCGGCGTGAGCGTTCATTGACGCTTTCTTCTCGCAGGGTAAGAAACGAGTATCGACTTAGGGCGACGTTGTTCGTGGTGACGTTCGAGCCGTGAGCCGACCCCATACATACTGTGCGGGGCGAGATGAGAGGAATGGGCGCGTTAGTCGGTAGGCCCTCCCCGGTACACACACGACGCGATTGCGACGAAGGGCGCGCTGAGTTTCCTCGACGACATCTTCAGGGCTACACCACAAGAATTGCGGGACTTTCCGTTCGAGGTGGTGAAGCCCGGCACGAGCGTGAAGGTTGGTGTGTACGTAACCCGGGCACACTGCGACAACATTGACGCCGTGGACGGCAACCTCAAGAGAAAGGCTTTTCGCATAGGAGGTCGAAAACGCTTTCGAGGCCGCGTACGGACCGGACTTCCTCATCGGTGTGAAAGCCGCAATGCTGGAGACAATGACGACCGTTCCGCCTCCGCGGGTAACCATGCCGGGGACGACGCCTTCGCAGAGCCGAACGATGCCCGCTCCCATGAGGTAGGTGAGCCTGTCGATCTCTGGGCGTGGCAGCGATCCGGTTTCGGCTGCGGATGTCACGCCCGCATTTGCGATGAGGACGTCGACGTCGGCGCAGTTCGAAATGAGTTGTTCTACCCCTTCGGCTTCAGAAAGATCGGCGGAAACAACACTGCACTCACCGGGGGTGTCATGCAATGATGCGCGGGCTTGTTCTAACGCGCGGTCATCGCGACCAACCAAGGTGACCTTGTGGCCGAGTTCGGAATGGTGACGCGCAAACGCAAGGCCAATTCCTGAGGATCCTCCGGTGATGACAACGTTGATGCCGCAATGATGTCACATCAGACTTCAGTGATGATGTGGTGAGCAGGTTGGCAACGACTCGCACGTTGGGTTCAACCGTGCGAGTTTGTTAGTGAGCGACGGGTCGGCGCCACGCCTCAAGGACCTGTTCAACAGTGTTCGTGCGAATCACGGAGTGGTCGTCGGCGAGTACGTCGGTGAGAAGGCCGTCGGGTGCGTACAGATTGAACACAGCGATCGCGCCGTCGGGGCCGCCTCGTTCCATATGAACATCTGGTTCGACGGTGTGGCTGTAGTCGCCAACTCGCCGAATGCGAACACCGGTTTCGTTGCCGTCATCGTCGAAGTCGGTGACGTGAAGTTCACCGGCGATCACCGTTGACGTGGTGGAGCAGAGATGACGATGAAAGTGGCAGTAACTGTTGGGTGCCCAGCGGTAGGCAAAGTCGAGATGGCCATCGTCGCTTACATGCAAGATTGCACCCCAGTAATCGATTGGGTAGCCAAACCTCGGCGTGCCGGTGAAGTGGCTCCAATGAAGGTCAGGGTCGTTGAGCAAGTCCATGAAAAACGGTACCTCATTGGTGCACCCTCGTCGTTCAGCGGAACGTGTGGAGAGATCAATCGCTGGGGCTGGCGGCCCCTCGGGGCCTCAATTATGTCCCACGTGTGCGAAGAGGGGTTTTAGAGAGGTGAGGCTTACCGCCTGGTGACTCAACCAGAAAAAGGCGGATGCTCGTAGCCGATCCCTCGCTGGTACCACGGAGGGTCACCCAGTGGCTGTAATTGTTGATCTTTGAATCATTGGCATCAGTATCACCCCTGCATCAGCTGCCAAGAGGCCAGCTCCAGCGAGGAGGAACTCGGATCCGACTTCGTCGATCAAGACTCCCCAAACGAGGAGGACGATGGTGGTCGACGGTGTTCGGGT
>Ga0315330_10002410_pt1 | contig 12794 bp, 9 predicted proteins | sample M140m34915metaG_FD_203453 | JGI IMG/M metagenome (GOLD analysis project Ga0315330, IMG submission 203453) | Ammonia-oxidizing marine archaeal communities from Monterey Bay, California, United States - M1 40m 34915 | ecosystem: Environmental > Aquatic > Marine > Intertidal zone | place: USA... | reverse complement strand
GAACCTGTTATCCTCAAAGTGATCAAACATGTCTTCTTGATACGGGTAGAGGTTGAATGGAACGAGACCCTTGTCTAGATGGATAACCTTGACGTACTGTTTGCAGAAATACGAAGGATCCTCCATGCACTTCTTATACTCACGGAGTTTCGTGGCGTCCCATTCTTCTGCGACACCATCTCTTTTAATCTGAGGATTGCCTAGATAGGAATTCTTACTATAACTACTCATCGTCTTGGTCTATGACCTTCTCATCCTTGTCCCCCAATAGGAAACGCTGGAGTTCAGTTGTCGACCCGATGAATAGATTATTGTTCGTGGTGTTTTTCTCTTTGGGTTTGTCGTCTTGCAAGAGTTCTTTTTGTTTCTTGTTAAGTTCCATCAGCTTGTCATTGACGTTAGCGATGTCCTTGATCATATTAGACAACACCTCGAATGCTCGGGGATGTTCTGATTCACGCGCGACCTGAATCATTAGGTCAAGCGATTCTCGACCCTTCTCGATTAGATCATAGTAGGTATCACGGGAGTACTCATAGTCCTGTTCGTGGACAAAGTTCTTTCGGTCATCGTCCGTGATAATTGTTGGGGGGTTATGACTGTCTGTCATCGGTTATCTCTATATTAAAACCAAAGTCTCCGTTTGAATTTACATCAATCGGATCTGGTGTCACACGTACATTACTTAGGAAATCTGTATCTCCAATGTCGGAGACTATTGCGTTAAGTTCTGTATTTACTTCGCGAATCTCTGTGCCAGTTTTTATTGGACCATAGAAATTTGCATTCATATCAAAGGATAGAGTGTATATGATGGTTCGTCTTTGTTCAACCGGACCTTCAAAGTCATCTGAGAAATTGACTCCCGTTAAAGTAACAGGAATGTCTTCCTTGATTTCTGGATAATCAGAGAATGGTTTTACCGACAGGGAATACTGCGGAGCAAAGTATGGTAATATCTGTTCTACCACCTGCAACGCGTCATCTTGTGACTTCGCATAAATGTTTAGTTCAAAACCAATCTTATATGGAACACCACAAAACACATCTTGACGATTACCACTAATTTTACTTTCTACACTTACTTGATTTACTTTTGGTAATTGTCTGGCAGAATCATATGATATTGAAGAAACCTCAAAGGACATACGAGGTAACTTTAGTGCGACCTTACGTTCGGACTGTTCTCCCTTACTCATCTCCTCTAGTCGTGAGATGAAGTTCCTGCGAGGCGCGTATGTCAGAGGCAGTTTGACCTGAGACAACACCTTACCGTCCGCAGCGGTTCGCAGTATGTGCATATCGTTAAACATAGACCCAAACAAAGCAACACAAGTGCGCATACGTTTATGATAAAAATGACCACCCATCATTAGATTATATCTCCAAACGGATTAGATTCACTGAAATCAAGGAAGTCCCCTTCCCAATCATTGAATATTTTATTCTGCGCATCGACCTGTATCTCATTGACACCTTCGTCTTGTGAGACTGGAGTCATAGACGCGTTCGGTCCAACGACTGGACGATCCGTCGCCCACTCGTGATACTTACCATCGGTCGCACCTGTGTGTGCAATCTTTAACATACGAGTGTCACTGTTCCATGAGGTGACCTCGCCATTTAGTATGTAGTCGTCGAATACCTGTTGGACATCTTCCCCAACTAGGTAATAGGATTCATCGTCTGCGACTCTTGGAGGCATCTGTAGTTCGTACTGGAATGCACCCTCGACCTCGACATTATCAATGTCTGGGATACCAGTGTCGAAGTCTTCGTCTGAGAACTCGAATAACTCGCATTGCATACGGAACGTAGGTAGTTGCGACAACTGGTAGAACGGAGTTTCTGTCTCCACCTTCATCACTTGGAATAGTGACTCTGATAGAGGTAGGTAGATTACGTCACCCTCACGTGGGCGGAACTGTGCATCAGCAAGACGATCACCGACCAGTTCTCTCCATCGACGACGTGCGATGACAAAGGTGGCTTGGTCGCGGATCTCAATACCGAACTTGGTAAAGATGTCTCCCTCTCCATCGAACCCTTCTGCGTTCTCGATGTAGACCTCAACCTTGTATGCGTCACCGAACTGAGACTGGATGCTGTCTAGGAAGATGTCTTCCTTCTCCACGATCTCACGAGGCAGGTAATAGACATCCTGTCCGTAGAATTTGATAGACTCGATGATCAAGTCCTCATACAAACTCTGTTCGGATCGGTTCTTTTGACTTATGTATGGATTAGTCGCCATGGTTTACCCCATAAAGAACATTGGACCTTCGTCCTCTTCCAATCGGAACTTCTCCATAATCTTGTCGATGTCTGCGATTGCGTCATCATAGATTTGACGACCATTGATAGTAACCCCGCCAGGTAATGACATACCGTCAAACTTGATTAGGTTGATACCCCACTGACGTTTAATCAGTGCGGTTGTGTATTCTTTCAGGAAGCGGTGGTTCCATAGATTGTTGTATTCGGATACCGTATCGTCCGGACTGCGAATACCGTAGACTTCAAACACGACGAAGTCTCCCGCTGTTAGTTTCGTTTTAGAAACAAGTAGGTTCACACGATTGTACTGTCGATCAAAGGTCATCTGTGGTTGACCCATCAACTTCATGTCGAGTAGCGATAACTGTTGTTGCATACCTTCATAATATGCCAAATCACCCAACACACCGTTTGCACGAGTGAAGTCTGATATGGTATACTGTAGATACTGCCACGCGTCACTAAACCACCCCTGAGAGTTCGACAGGGTGACTGGTAGCATACGTACCACCGCAGTCAAATCAAGGTCGTCCGGTAGATCTACGGTCTGTGTGTCGACATCCTGTTGTGTTAGTTGGTGTTTGAGATAATATCTCTTCGACCCGTCTGGGTGGTTCTCGCGGAACCATTGAAGTGCCTCATCAACACGATCATCTAATTGTTCGTCATCGATATTGATCTCAACAACTGGATGTCCCAGTGCACGTAGGCAATACTCGATTAGTTCTTCTCTGTCAGTAGCGTACATCTAATGTGTCTCGAAGTTACGTGTGTGTCTCTCTATTTATACGATTTTATTTATAGACATAAAAAAAGGGAGTCCGAAGACTCCCTCTTTCATCGAAGTTCTAAGAACTTGGATTAGTTGACAACAGTACCGTTGACATCGTAGACATCGATACGGTAGTGTGAACCGTGTTGTCCGTCTAGTTTGTCCGCGTTAGTTGAGTTGTCTGGTACTAGAGCACCGGCAGTCTCTGTTAGATCTAGTGAGAACTTACCAGAAGCCTGGTTGTAGTCTAGGCATGAACCGTTGTCCGCACCGACACATGCTTTACCACGTGCGTCTGTGAAGTATAGGTTAGTTGAACCTTCTGATACGTTATCAGTGTTCCATGCAAGGACAATCGCCTGGTTTGTCTCTAGGTTCGCAATGCGAGATGTGTTAGAGTTAACAACACCTGTGATCGAACCATCAGCAGATTGGAATGCAGCAACGATCTCTGTTAGAGAATCTAGTGCGGCTGGATCTGTGTTAGACACAATGCTGTTGATCTGAGTTTGCAGACTTGAGTCAGCAGCGTTACGTTGTTGCGCTTCCGCATCAACCGCAGCGATACGTGCCGCAATCTCATCATCGATGTCTGACTGTAGTGCAGCATCAGCAGCTTGACGATTAGTCGCCTCACCGTCGATATCATCTTGCATTAACAGGTCAGCAGCTTCACGTGCAGATGTTTCTGTCGCAAGTGCAGTCTGTAGTGAAGAGATGTCACTATCGTTAGATGTGATCTGTGCTTGTAGGTTAGACTTGTCACCAGTTGTTGAGTTGTCTAGTGCATCGATCTGTGACTGTAAACCATTGTCCGCAAGGATGCGAGCGTTAGTTTCAGCAGTGATCGCGTTCTGACGAGCAGTTGTTTCAGCACTTACCGCAGCTGCACGAGCACTTGCCTCTGCATCTATTGCGTCTTGTAGATCATCGTCTGCAGCTGAACGAGCAACCTGTTCCGCAGTGATCGCAGATGCGTTAGATGAAGTCGCAGTTTCAGTCGCATCCATCTCTGATTCTAGGGTTGATACACGACCTGTTAGGGCAGATGCGTCACCACCTAGGTTATCGATCAGAGTTTGTAGACTTGCATCAGCACCTTCGTATGCAGCAACTAGTTCTGTCAACTGGTTCAGTGTTTCTGGTGAACCGTTTGTGATTGCAGATACTGCCGCAGATACTGTGTCGATGTTAGACTGTAGAGTGTTGTCTGCACCAGTACGAGCACTTGCTTCTGCATCGATGTTTGACTGAAGTACTGCGTCAGCAGCGATACGTGCAGTTTCTTCTGCGTCGATTGCGTTCTGTAGTGACTGATCACCACCGATACGAGAAGACTGCTCTGCGTCGATCTGTGACTGTAGAGAACCTTCTACCGCAACCGCACGTGCAGTCTCAACGTTTACTTCGTTTGAGTTTGCAACGTCACCCGCGATACGTGCATTTTCTTCCGCAGTAATTGCAGCACTGTTGATGTTGATGTAACCTAGAAGTTGTGAACCAAGGTCAGAACGAGTTGATGCTTCTGCATCAACATATGCCTTAGTTGCCGCATCTTGTGCAGAACTTGGATCGGCCAGGTTGTTGATCGCATTGCCACCCATATCAACATCAGCAGTCATCTCAATATTAGATGAACCTGAAGAAGTGCTGATACCAGATGTACGTGCGTTTGCAGCAGCGATTGCCGCGGCGTTAGCTGCGATGTCTGTATCGTTAGAAGTTACTTGACTTTGTAAGTCAGCAACGTCTGTTGGTGTTGCAACACCGTTCGTTAGGGTAGTGTTGATTGTTGCGATATCTGAAGCGTTCTGAGCAACAGAACCTGTCAGAGTGCTATCTGCATTCTCAAATGCAGCAACAATTTCTTGGAGCGTGTCAAGTGTTTCTGGAGAAGTTCCCAGAATAGCACTTACCTGCGCCTGTAGGTCTGCGATATCAGAAGAAGTCAGACCTGCAACAGCATCGGCGATCGCAGCAGGTACAACCTTACCGTCCGCACCGATTACAGTTACGTCGTTGATTGAGATGTCACCATTCGATACGTCAACGCCGTTCTGTATTCTAAATTTCTTATTTGTAGACATTTTGTTTACCTTTTAGAATTTTAATGGATGGGGGAGAGCTGATCCCTCCCCCGACTATTATCACGTGTTCCTTATGCGTCAACGTATGTTACTGAGACAGAAACTACCGCACCTGCTGATTCAGCGGTGTATAGTAGTTCAACACTCTGTCCGTTTACACGAACGTCTGTATCACCTAGGAATGATGAACCAGTGAATACGACACCATACTCAACGATGTAAGCAGATGTTCCATCGTGGACAACTAGTGCCTCACGAGTTTCGAATTCACCACCAGACTCTACTGTTACAACATACTTAGCAGAACGGTAATTTGTCTTGTTGAATGCAGAAACCACTGTAGCAGAAGTTCCAACAACAACATCGTTACCTTGTTCAAATACCTTGATATTGTCAGCAAGAGTTTCTAAACCAACCGACTTAGGATCTAGTACACCAACTGAGTTAGTAGACTGTGCGATAATAACCGCCTGTGTACCAACTGGGATTGCAGCGTTGAATGTAATAGTTTGTGCCTGTGCATCGATGGAGTAGTGTACGCCTGGATCCTGAATAACACCACCAACAAAGACGATTGCGTTCTGGTCTTGTGTGTAAAAATCTATCGCGAATGTAGTCTGCGCACCGTCACCAGCCATTGTCTGGCGTTGTGCGTTGTTGAATGCCAACTGAGTTGGATCCTGTAGAGACATTCCGTCTAGAGTGTTGTTTACACGTAGTACATAACCATTCTTACCGTCGTATGCAGTATCAGCAACGTCTGCAAGTTCCAACATGGTCTTTGCAGTATCGATTGAGAATGCACCTGTCGATGGGTCGTAAGATACCTTACCTTCACCCGCAGTGTCTACAGCAGATACTGAAGAACGTGCGCGAGCAGTTGTGAAGTATAGGTTATCACCTTCGGTTACATCTGTAGTTGAGAACTGCGAGATGTGTTGTGCAGCAAGACCTGCATCCAACTGACCCTTGTTTACCGCGTCTTGTGGGTCTGTACCGTTAGCGACTGAAGTGACTTTGTTGCCACCCATTGATAGAGCACCAGACATGGTGTCTCCAGACTTAGCGACTTTACCGTCGATCTGAGTCTGTAGGTTTGCGTCCGCAGCAGCGAACTCACCACGAATCGCTGTACCCTGTGCCGCACGATCAGTGATCTCTTGTGCAAGTCCAGTAGCGTTAGTAGCGATGTCTGTTTGGTTAGTTTGGATTAGAGTTAGTAGATCACCGTCTCCAGACTGTAGTGCAGCAACGATCTCTGTTAGAGAATCAAGTGCGGCAGAGTCTGTGTTAGATACGACAAAGTCGATCTGAGACTGTAGTGATGATTCAACACCCTGTGCACGGTTAGACTCATCTACGATTGACTGTGCGTTGACATTGATCAATGCAGCCAAATCTGATTCTACACCAGTCGCACGAGCAGTCTCACCATTGATTAGAACGGTGTTTGCATCTTCCGCAGCAGTCGCACGTGCGATCTCTGCGTCGATCTGTGACTGTAGGTTACCCTTGTTTCCGTTGTGAGAGTTATCAACTGCCTTGATTGCCGCGTCTAGTTTTGCAGCAGCATCTGACAATGAAGTAGATGCATCAATGTAGTTGGAACCTGTTGGTGTGATGTAAGTACCATCAGCGTTTACACCAGCAGCAAGTTGAGTTGCAGTCATCTCTGTCTCAACAACTGTTAGACGCGAGTCTAGACCGTTGTCAGCGATTTGACGTGCAGTTGCTTCTGCGTCGATGTTACCCTGTAGAGTTGCGTCAGCACCTGAACGTAGAGCAGCTTCGTTTGCAACGATACCGTCTGCGTATGTCTTAGCAGCAGCTTCTGCGTCGTCCGCTTCTGCTTCTGCGTAAGTCTGTGCAGATGCAAGGACAACCGCGTCACGTGCGATGTAGTCTGCTTGATCAATTGTACGATCAGCAGCAAGATCGATACGGATCTGCGTATCTGCAGCAGTACGATCAGCGATCTCTTGTACTAGAGCGTCACTGTCAGCGTCTGCACGTGCAACAGCAGCAGCAAGACCAGATGTATTAGTGTCTGTCTCACCGTGTACTTCGTTGATTGCACCAACAAGAGTTTGTGCAGTTGTGTCTAGAGTTTCAGTTGAAGAACCAACCTTAGTTTCTAGTGCATCGATGTCTGCTTCGTTAACTGTTAGACGACCATCTTGTTCGATGTCCTTCGCTTCAGTTGCGGTTGCACGACTTTCTAGTGAAGTTGCGCGACCTTCGACTGCGTCCATCTCACCTTCTAGAGTAGAGATACGACCTTCGTCTACGTCTGTCTGAGCGTGTAACTCGTTAACAGCAGCAGTAACAGTTGATGCAGTTGTTGTTAGTACCTGCGTACCCATCTGACCTTGTAGAACGTCAACGTGACCTTCTTCTGTAGTCATACGAGTTTCTAGTGAAGTTGCACGATCTTCTACCGCGTCCATTTCAGACTGTAGAGTATCTATTTCACCTTCAGCAGTTGTTACGCGACCCTCTAGAGCAGTTAGATCACCAACTTCTACGTCGATTTCTGCGTGTAGTTCGTTGATTGCGTCTGAGATGTTAGTAGCAACAGTTTGTAGAAGTGCAGAACCTTGCTTAGTTTCTAGTGCAACGATATCTGCTTCGGCAACGTTTAGACGACCGTTCTGAACTAGTTGATCAGAATCTAGACCGTTTAGACGGTTTGTGTGAGCAACGTCTTTCGCTTCTAGGTCAGTAGCACGTAGTTCAACTGCGTCCATCTCTGTTTCTAGAGTAGTTAGACGACCACCGTTAGCATCGATAACACCTTGTAGATCTGAATCTGCTTCTTGGAATGCACTAACGATTTCTGTTAGTGAATCTAGTGCAGCACCATCTTCGTTAGAAACGATGAAGTCGACACGACCTTCTAGAGTTGTTAGGTCAGTACGGATACCACCTTCAACGCCAGTCGCACGTAAAACTTCTGCATCAATCTGGTTCTGTAGATCTGTGTGATCAGATGATTGTAGGTTTTGTAGAGCAAGGATGTCAGAATCGTTTGAAGTGACTTGTACCTGAACACTATCTACGTCAGTACGTAGACCGCCTTCGATACCTTCAGCACGGTTCTTCTCAGCAACTACAGCAGCAGCGTTAACTCCCTCTGCGACAGTAGCACGAGTGATTTCTGCGTCAAGTTGATCTTGTAGATCTTGTACGTCAGAACCAACTAGTCCTTGTAGAGCAAGAATGTCTGAATCGTTGTCTGTGATTTGACCCTGTAGATCAGTTACCTGATTTGTTAGGACAGTTTCAGCACCGGATGCACGAGCGACTTCTGAGAAGATCTGAGATTGTAGATCAGAGTCAACGTTTGTGAAACCTTCTTCTAGGTTATCAACACGAGTCGATAGTGCCGCATCTCCAGCAATACGCGCAGCTTGTTCAGTAGTGATGTTACCTGCGTTCGTAGAGATGTTGCCAATGTTTGTATTGATGTCTGTACGTAGACTTGATTCTACACCTTCTGCACGTTGACGTTCTGTAACGACTGCAGCAGCGTTAGTCTGTTCTGCACCTTGAGCACGTAGAACTTCAGCAGTGATCTGATCTTGTAGATCATCAACTTCAATTGTAGTGTTCGAGTTTAATGCATCAACTTGCGCCTGTAGATCAGAGTCTCCAGAAGCACGAGCGACTTCTTCTGCACGTAGGTCAGTTTCGTTCTGTGAAGAAAGAACCTGAACCGCATCCATCTCACCTTCTAGTACAGTAGTACGTAGAGATAGTGCGTCGTCTGCAGCGATACGAGCAGATTCTTCTGTAGCAACGATTGAGTTTGCGTGTGATACAGCTTGTTGTTTCGCAGTTGCGATACGAGCAGTGATAGTGTTTCCACTAGTTCCGTTTACGGAAGCGTCACCGATTAGTGCAGTATCTTGTGCGTCAGCGTGTTGTTTCGCTTCCGCCATGTGTGAATCAGCTTCTTGATCCGTGTATGCTTTTGCTTCAGCAAGAACATCATCTTTCTCAACTTGAATGTCAACGTTGATCTGGTCAATCTGAGATTGTAGACCAGCGTCAGCAGTTGAACGAGTTGATGCTTCTGCGTTGATGTTGCCCTGTAGGACACTGTCAGCAGATGCACGAGTTGTTGCTTCACTTGAAATCGCAGTTGTGTTAGATGCGATAAGAGCAGACATATCTGAATCAGATGCCTGATATGCACTGACGATTTCTGTCAATGAATCTAGAGCAGCTGGATCAGTGTTTGATGTGATGAAGTCAACCTGTGATTGTAGGTTTGCTTCAGCAGCAGTTGCACGAGTTTCTTCTGCATCGATGTTGTCTTGTAGGACACCTTCAGCAGCAGTCGCACGGGAGATTTCTGTATCAACGCGAACGTTTAGATCAGAATCGCCTGCGATACGTGCAGCGTTCTCGATTGCAACAGAGTTGCTTGATTCAGTGATTGCTTCTGCCTTTGCAGTTGCAATACGATCTGTGATTGTGTTGCCTGTAGTACCGTCAACAGTCTCATCACCGATCATTGTTTCGTCTTGTGACTCAGCGTGTGCCTTAGCAGCAGCTTCTGCCGCAACAATGTCTGCGCCTAGATCTGTACGAACTTGTGTATCTGCAACAGCACGTGCATTGATTTCGTCTTGGATGTTCTGTGCGTTTGCAGCTTCTGCACCAGTAGCACGAGTGATTTCACCGTCAAGACGACCTTCGATGCGTGACTCTTCGCCACTAGCGCGAGTAACTTCAGCAGTGATCTGAGACTGTAGAGAAGTAGACTTAGTCTCTTCTGTGTCTAGTCGTGCAGATAGTGCGTTGTCACCAGCGATACGTGCAGTCTCTTCCGCACCGATTAGACCAGCAAGTGAAGTTTCTGCTGATTGTGCGCGAGAGATTTCAACAGTAAGACGATCGTTGATTTCTGTTTCTTTTGCAACAGCACGGTTAACTTCGTTCGTGATCGCAGTAGCGTTTGCGATGATAGAAGCAGATAACGCGTCATCAGCGTTTTGGAATGCTTCTACGATTTCTGCTAGAGAGTCTAGTGAATCGCTGTCTACGTTGTTGATGAAGTTGTTTAACTGTGACTGTAGATTTGCGTCTGCTGACTGGTATGCAGCTTCGATTGAATCTTCACGTGCCTTTGCGCGTGTCTCTTCCGCAGTGATGTTAGCCTGTAGGGTAACGTCTGCTTGAGCACGAGCACTTGCTTCTGCGTCGATGTTGTTTTGTAGTAGTGTTTCTGCAGCTTGTGCGCGTTGTGTTTCTACTAGAACGTCTGCGTCGATTTGAGCAGCAACATCAGCATTAGCACGATCAGCGGTATAGTATAGGTTAGATCCTTCGCTTAGATCAGATGTACTGAAAGATGCGAAGAATGCGTCTGCACCAATCTTCTTTAATGAGTCGGAACCCACATCATAAAGAAGAGTGAAACAATCCGCAGGGTTTACCATACCTTGAAGGGTTGATTGTCCCTGTACCGCACTCTCGTCAAGTTTGGTATTAAGTACCGCCTTGTCCGCTAATGCAGGGGATTTAATCTGCCTAAATGCCATTAGGTTATCTCCTAGTTGGTTAGTGTTGGAATTAAACGTTTAATAATATACTAACGAAATTTTATGTAGATGTCCGTCCCAGAAGGGGGGATCTCAAAAAACTGTATAGTATCTCCGATGGTTTCATATACTTCTTCAGGATGTTGAAGTACATCATTTACCCATACATCAATTAAGTCATCACGTGCCGGATTACCGTTCAATGTAAATATGGCGGTGTCGCCAGGAGCAATGAACGCCTGAGATTCTGGGATCACAGTACGATCATTAGTTGATGATGAGGTACCTTCGATAAGTTCAAATAACTGAGTTTCTTGGCCAGGAGTAGAAGTCACTTCGTCTTGTTTCTTCTTAGCCAGATTGAACAGACTTTCGGCAAGCACCCTATTAAAGGACTTATTATTGATCATATTTGGAGTACTAGGATGGTTAATATACTGTCTTTATTTATACTAAAAACAAACTTAACCAGTGGTTTATTTTTACGATCTAAATTGAAGTAATTCTTGTATTAAATCGGTAACGTCTTGTAGGTCACTATCTAGATTATTAATTCTAGCATGTAATGCATCTACTTCAGTTTGTGTAGCGACACTTTGTCCATTCAATGTATAGTTACCCAGAAGTTGAACACCCGCGTCATCCATAATAAGTTTGTCATCATTCTGGTGTTGTATCTTGAACTGACTATCATTGAAACCTAAATGTTTGATGATAGTGTCAGTACCATTATGATAAAAACGAGTTTCTTCGTTGGTGCCTACAATAAAGGCAAAGTGGTCATCTATGATGAGGTCGTTTCCAAAAGAAACGCCAGTAGAATTGTAGGCGGCAACTTGTACAACTTGTTCTGCGTCTACAACATGTGTTAGGGAGATAGTACTCCCGTCATTCGCAACGTAGTCTATTCCTTGATGGAGTAAGACACCGTTCAAATATACTTGAATTCTTGACGGACTGTTTGGGTCTGGGTCATACTGTAGTACGTTCCCAGCGTCGTCTGCACCCGTTATAACTTCTAACGTTCCATCGGAAGTATAGATGTATGCGTTGAATGTAGTTGTCGCAGAGAGATTTCCATCTCCTACAGCGCCAATCTCTACAATCGACTGAACTCCACCATCATACTCTCGTTTGATATAGAGTTTGCCGTCCTGAGTATTTATACCAATCTCGCCCAGTTTTAACTCTTCGATACTGGGAATATCACCAAGGCCATCAAATGTCTTAATGTTTCCACCAATACTTTGGGCAACAGTACTAATAGGACGACCAACAGTAACTCTTTTGACTTTGGTACCAGAACCAAAACCACTTATTGACGCTACCCCTGTGATACCACCTACTCTTCTTATTGGCATTTTATTACCTTGTGACAGAAGGGTTGACTTTTATCTTTCCTTCTAGTATTCTTTCTATGATAGTGTGTCCGTCTTCATCAATGAAACTGATCTCTACATCATAGACATATCTACCGCGTGTGGATAGACCATCGGTTATTAAATTAGAAAGGGATAATGTGACGATACCTTCGAGTGAAGGTTCAGGGATCACGGCAGTAAAATCAATTGACTCGATACTTCTGTAAGTTTTTTTCATCTTTGCAGAAGCGGAATAACCAGTGAGATCTTTCTTAGATCCGTCCGGATTCACTAACTCTATCTGTAGAGCTAAATCTGCACCTTGATCAATTGTAAAATCTTCGTAAGTTGCCATAGTCATCAAGACCCTAAGTGTATAAACGTTCTGTTTCTATTTATACACTTAGGATACGTGATATTTTGTTTTATTCTGAAGCGATGTCTTCTAAGACCATCTCACGGAATTCTTCTGAAGTCTCAGACCAGTCGAAGACGTAAGAAACTGTTACACGCCAATCATCTTCTGAAGATGCAGCGTGGTACATTAGTTTCTCTTCTTCACCGTAGTGTCCGAAGTATGCCGCCTTGCAAGTCCACTGACCTGGCTTGTCTTGGCAACGGACAACTTCTTTAGTTTCCGGATGGATGTAGTCGAACCAACCTGAACCACTCTCTGAGTAAGAGAAGATTAGGTTGAAACCTGGCGCGTTAGCGTTGTTGTGCCATGCAATGAAACCGCCTGGTGGGT
>Ga0315330_10002404_pt1 | contig 12806 bp, 12 predicted proteins | sample M140m34915metaG_FD_203453 | JGI IMG/M metagenome (GOLD analysis project Ga0315330, IMG submission 203453) | Ammonia-oxidizing marine archaeal communities from Monterey Bay, California, United States - M1 40m 34915 | ecosystem: Environmental > Aquatic > Marine > Intertidal zone | place: USA... | reverse complement strand
TCCTTATTATATGGGAACAATATTATATCAGGAGCAATAGTTCCAAGCTCCAACGCAATAGGACTGCACTTTTACCCGATCTGGGAAGCTGGCACTTTGGACGAGTGGCTTTATAATGGCGGACCATATCAACTTATTATATTCCACTTCTTAATAGGTGTTGCAGCCTATGCGGGCAGACAGTGGGAACTATCATACAGGCTCGGAATGAGACCGTGGATATTTGTGGCGTACACAGCTCCATTGTCAGCAGCCGCAGCAGTATTTCTTGTCTACCCTTTTGGTCAGGGATCATTCTCTGATGGTATGCCTTTAGGAATCAGTGGAACATTTAACTTCATGTTTGTCTTCCAAGCGGAGCATAACATTCTCATGCACCCATTCCATATGCTCGGCGTTGCGGGTGTATTTGGTGGTGCTTTGTTTGCTGCTATGCACGGAAGCCTTGTTACTTCCTCGATCCTTCGGGAGACTACGGAAGATATCTCACAGAACTATGGCTACAAGTTTGGTCAGGACGAGGAGACTTATAATATAGTAGCTGCACACGGATACTTTGGGAGATTAATTTTTCAATATGCTTCTTTTAACAATAGTCGCAGCTTACATTTCTTTCTGGCTACTTGGCCCGTGGTTGGCATATGGCTTACCTCTATGGGGGTCTGTACCATGGCTTTCAACCTCAACGGTTTTAACTTTAACCAGTCCGTTGTCGATGCTAATGGAAAGGTCATCCCTACATGGGCTGACATAGTAAACAGACAGAACTTAGGCTTTGAGGTTATGCACGAACGTAACGCTCACAACTTCCCATTAGACTTAGCTGGTGAAGTATTATCAGCTCCTGCATTAGCGTGAAGCTTACTCTCACAGAGGAAGAGTGGGAATGTATCAGGGTGTGTGTATCAAACGCACCCATACCCTACGACATTAGAAAGAAAAAGATACCAGCTAGTATACTACAAAAGATAGGGAAACCTATTTGGATAGAAACAGATGGTATGCCTAATGTAGATTATGATTTAACACAACATTTAAGATAATGACAATAAAAAAAAATCTTGATCGAGTAATCAAGGAATTTAATCAAGGATATGGTGGAGCTACCTCCTCAAAGGAATCACTTCCTAGCAAAGGTGCCGAGAAAGATGAACCATCTAAACCAGTCAAAAAGCGTAAAGGGCAACGAGTACTAAGGAAAAAGAACACGCTCCAATATTAAGTAACATTGGAGTACCACCCTTATTTTTATGAGTATACTAACAGCTTTTAAGGTCGACTTTGATGTAAGTATTCTTGATCTCGATTTTACAAGTTTAAGAAAAGAAACAAACATACATCAAGATAACGTCGCTCACTTATATAAAACAGACAAGAGAGTCTTAGAAAAACATACTAAGTTACGTGATGAATTAAATAATCATGTTAATAAATTTTTTCAAGACACTTATAATTTTGGTTATCAAGAAGGTGATGAATATATAAATCAGGAATTTATTATAAGCACTTCTTGGCTTACCAGATTAGATGAAGACATGCCACGTATAAATCCGCATAGACATACTTGTGCTTTTTGGAGTGGCGTATTATATTACGATGATAAATACCATTGGAACCCTTCCCCCTTAAAGTTTCAGTCACCTATACCTTGGTCATCCTTTGACTTTGGTAGTCCTGTATTTAGCAGGAACATTCAAATACAACCTAAAACAGGTTTGTGTATTTTATTTCCAGCAGACATTTATCACTGGACAGATACAATAAAAAAAGATGAAGTAAGAAAATCTTTAGCATTTAATATTATGCCGAAAGGACTTACAGGATTTCCTAGTTCAGACAGTTACTATCACCCATCATGGCTAAATTAATACAAAACGGATACCAGAAGTTGACTGGTTTAATAACACCAGAAGAGGCAGAGGAGTTAGCAAAAATACTCTGGACAGATGTAAAAAACTATCCTCCTCAATACTGCCCAGACAGGGGTTTTGTATGGCAGCTACACCAGTCTGCATGTTTAAAAAGTTTAGCAACTAAGTTTCATCCAATGATGGAAAAAATAGTCGGCGAACCTTTAACAGAAACCTATTGGTTCACAACTATTTACACAAACAATTCCTATATGGCTAGACATAAAGATAGAGATGCCTGTGAACTAAGTTTGTCATTAAATTTAAAATCAGATTGTAACTGGACATTTAACCTACAAGATCTACAAGGTAAAGAACATAGATTAAATACAAAAGCTGGCGATGCCATATGTTATTTAGGTAGAGAGATCGCACATGAAAGAGAGTTACTGGTAAATAAATATCGACAGATATACATACAATCTTTCTTTCATTGGGTTAGAACTAATGGGGACTTTGTATGCGAAACGGTATAGAAAAATTTAATGACATACTATCTAAGGAAACTTGCGAGCTGTTGATTAACCATCTAGATGCGAATATAGATATAGCACGTAATGCAACTTATAGCATGGTTAATAATGTTATGTGTTATGAACTAATTTTAGCTCAAGGCTCAGATTTAGATAATCGTGTGTTTAAAGGGATAGAAAAAGTAATCCAAAAGTATTGCGAAATATACCCTTTTTTCCATGCCGGTCACGATATGGGATATCAACTACGAAAGATATATGATAAGACCAGACTTCATATTGACGGAGTACACAAACAGTTAAGAAATTGCTCAATCATATTAGGTCTAAATGATAATTTTGAAGATGGGGAATTTAATTTTCCTAATCAACAATACACTACAAAATTAGGAAAAGGTGAAGCTCTTATCTTTCCTGTTTATTTTATGTATCCACATTATGTAGACAAACCAAAAGGATTTCGATACACAATTAATACATGGATAAGAGAAGACGAAACCGCTTCCAAAAAAATAGATTCTGAAATTAAAAAAAATGTCACACCAATCATCAATAGCTAAAGCTTCTGTTACTAGCTATTCACCTGAACCAGAAGCAAAGCAACCTGAAAACAAAACTGAAGAAAAAGAGTATGAATCGCTAGAGGAAGCTCTTACAGGAGAATAGCAATCCCGTCCGTTCATCCCACTAGGGACGCATGACTCCTAAGCATGGAACGGGGCTTAGGTATATGGAGATTACAATGCAAGTAACTTACGTATATCGTGGCATTGCTTACAAAAAATTTGTTAAGTGAAATTAAATTCATGTTGGGCTGCAATCATTTCGATTGTAGCTCTTTTCTGTTTTATAGAATGGACACACGTTCTATATCACATGAGACAAGAGGCACCTCAGAGTCGGACCTCTTCTCTATTGGCTTTTGCCCGGTACGCCGGATACCATCAGCCGTCTAGACGGTGGGATAGACCACAACAATCTCGAGAAAAATTTGTACAAAGCAATATAAACTTTTAACAATCCATATCAATGGCACAACAAAATAGCACACTAACCACGAGCTTAACTAGCCCGGGTGCTGATAATGGTGCTGCTTCTACAACTACTGCTAGAAGAGCATTATTTTTAAAGTTGTTCAGTGGAGAGATGTTCAAAGGCTTCCAGCGTAATACAATCGCTAGAGACCTTGTAATGAAGAGATCACTTACTAATGGTAAGAGTCTTCAGTTCATCTACACAGGTAGAACAACTGCGGAGTATCATACTCCAGGAAACAGCATACTAGGTAACTCCGATGGAGCACCTCCAGTAGCTGAAAAAACAATTACATGCGACGATTTATTAATCTCAAGTGCATTTGTTTATGAGCTAGATGAAACACTAGCACACTACGACTTACGTGGTGAAATATCCAAGAAGATTGGATACGCTCTTGCTGAGAAGTACGACAGAAAGATCTTCAGAGCTATCTCTAAGGCAGCTAGAAAAGCTAGTCCAATCACAAAGGCTAACTTTGTAGAGCCCGGTGGTACACAGATCAGAGTAGGAACAAACAACTCAGGTGCTGACGCATATGTATCAGCTTCACTAATTAACGCATTCTATGATGCTGCTGCTGCTCTTGATGAGAAAGGAGTATCTACTGAAGGCAGAGTTGGTGTTCTTAACCCAAGACAGTACTACGAGCTTATCCAAGCTGTTGGTTCTAATGGTCTTGTTAACAGAGACGAGCAAGGTGACTCATTACAATCAGGTAATGGCATCATCGAAATTGCTGGAATCAAGATTTACAAGTCAATGAACATTCCTTTCTTTGGAAAGTTTGGTACTAAGTACGGAACTGCATCTGCAACTGCACCCGGTATAACAGATCCCGGAAACTCAGGCTCTTTCGTAGGCGAAGCAATGGGTGACGATCATAACGCTACCGTTAACGACTACGGACAAGAAGCTAAGTTCAACAACTCATGTGGACTTATCTTCCAGAAAGAAGCTGCAGGTTGTGTTGAAGCAATCGGCCCACAAGTTCAAGTAACAAGTGGAGACATCTCAGTGGTTTACCAAGGTGATGTAATCCTCGGAAGACTTGCTATGGGAGCAGACTACTTAAACCCAGCTGCTGCTGTAGAACTGTACGCTGGTACAGGCACTGCACCAACAGCATTTGGTTAATTTTTATTTTTTATACGGGAGCTTCGGCTCCCTTTTTTTTTCATGGCTTCCACAACTATTGACATCGACACCGAACTGTCCGCAGTAAATAATATACTGGGGGCTATTGGACAATCACCCTTAACCACTCTTAATTTTGATAACCCAGAAATATCATTAATATATAATCTACTCCGTGATGCGAACGTAGACACGCAAGCAGAGGGGTGGCATTTTAATACAGAAAAACATGTAAAATATACCCCTGATTCCACTACTCATAAGATCGAGATAGGTAACGATGTACTATCTTTAGATCATCATGATAATCAGTCTCGCAGAACTTATGACTTTGTACGTCGTAACGGGTTTTTATATGATAAAATAGATCATACTAATTTATTTGAAGATGTAGATAGTATTGATCTTGACGTTGTTAAGTTATATAATTTTGAAGATCTACCTATTATATTTAGAAGGTATATAGTCTATAGAGCATCTAGAATGGCTGCTACAAAATTAGTATCTAACCCAGAACTTGTTAAATTATTAGCCCAGCAAGAAGCACTTGCTAGAGCAGCTCTTATGGAGTATGAATGCAAGCAAGGAGATCACAGCATGTTTGGGTTTGAAGATGATACCGCATATCAAACTTATCAACCTTGGAGAAACCTTAGAAGATAATGACAACAATTACACAAACTATCCCTCAATACTCACTAGGAATGTCAGAACAGCCTGACCAGCTAAAATTTCCCGGTCAGGTACAAGAGATAACAAACGCAATACCAGACATAACTAAAGGTCTATTTAAAAGACCGGGTGCTAAAAGAGTTGGCACAGCTCCTCTAGCTAACGTACAGGGTGGTGGTTCGTGGTTTCATTATTTTCGTGATGAGACAGAAGGATCATACATAGGACAGATTGCAGCTGACGGTCAAATCCGTGTTTGGCGTTGCAATGATGGTGTACAGATGACCACAGCTTACGGTACTGGTGGCCAGACAGCTATAACAAATTACTTAGCTACAAGTACACCAGAGAATATACAGACACTTACGATTAATGATACAACTTTTCTCACTAATCGTGATGCTACTAATGCTAATACTCTTATCGGAACAACAGGAACAACGGATGCTACACCAGATGCTCATTTTGGATATGTAGAATTAATGCGTACTGAAAACGGTAGGCAGTATGGTATTAATATAAACAATGGTACAACTGTTACAACTGTTAAGCGAGCTACTAAAATAAAAGTTACTGGAAATGACTTTGATGAAGGAGACGGATCAGGACATTGTCCCGGTATAGGTACAGAAGTTTATGCTGCCACAGCTGCTAATAGTTACACCAGTTCAAGTAATATAGTACATGTTAAAAACAGCAGTGGTACAACTTTAACTACAGGTAGAGATAACCTAACATTTCGTATAACAGCTTTAGGTCAGCAAGGTGTTAGCCCTAACTACAGTGCTTCAAGCGACGGACCAGACGGACAAAACTACAGATGTAGCTATAATATAGAATGTGTCTTACTACATGGTGGTGAAGGTTGGGAAGTTGGTGACGTTGTACGAGTTAATCCAGAGCATGCTGATGAAGCAAGTAGTTCTGATGGACAATCTTATATAGAAATAACCGTAACCGAGATAGAAAGCACACAAGTTAACGCTACTGTGTCTTCTAATGGGGATGGTTTAATACGACCAGCTCCTACACCTTTTGATGCTGATACAGCTGTAACTGCTGATACTATTCTTGGTGGTATTACAGCTAACTTACCTAGTGGTATTACAGCCAAAGTTATAGGACCGGGTATATATTTTTCCAGTACTAGCTCGTTTAGTATAGAGGTTGTTGAAGAGGATCTGATGCGATGTTTTCAAGGCTCTGTAAACGATGTACAAAACTTACCTAATCAATGTAAACATGGGTATATAGTCAAGATAGCTAATGCTAGAATGGCTGAGGAAGATGATTATTATTTAAGATTTGAAGGAGAAAATAGTAGAGATGGTACTGGTTCATGGGCAGAATGTGCTAAACCGGGTATAGCCAAATCTCTAACTAATATGCCTTTAGTTATACAACGTACAGCTACTACTACATTTACTGTAAAACAATTTACATATGCTGATCGAGAAGTAGGTGATGATATCACTAACCCTCTACCTTCATTTGTAGGTCAACGTATTAATAAAGTTTTATTTTTTCGTAATAGATTAGCTTTATTATCAGGAGAAAATGTAATAACATCTAGACCGGGAACATTTGGTACTCCCGATTTCTTTGCTGAATCAGCTCTTACAGTATCCGCTGCTGATCCTATAGATATATCTGCTGCTTCTATATTCCCATCTGAATTATTTGATGGTATAGAAATAAACACAGGTTTAGTTATATTTAGTACAAACCAGCAATTCTTATTATCATCAGATGATACAGTTTTAAACCCTGATACAGCTAAGTTACGTAGTGTCTCAACTTTTAATTACAACGAAACCATACCCCCGATATCTCTAGGAACGACATTAGCCTACCTAGATAACTCTGGTAAGTATAGTCGATTTAATGAAATGGCTAATACTCAGAGAGAAGGTGAACCTAATATAGTTGAAGTAAGTAAGGTTGTCCCTACTTTACTACCTAAAGATATTGATTTATTAACTAACTCAAGAGAGAACGCTGTTGTCTTAATGGGTAAGACTGATTCTGATATTGTTTATGGTTATAAATACTTCCAAGTATCTGAAGAGAGAAAACAAGCTGCATGGTTTAAATGGAAACTTAATAATCCATTACTATATCATTTTATTATTAATGATGAATACTTCTTTTTAGATAGTGATAAGTTTCTACAGTCTATTAAACTTGTACAGACTACATCAGATCCTAGTATAACTCAAGATGAAGTTGAGTTTCTATTACATGTAGATAATTATACTACTATAAGTGGTGGAAGTTTTAGTGCATCTACAAATCTTACAACCTTTAGTAGTGTCAGTTGGTTGCCTAGTGTAACTACACCTAATCATGACTTAGTGGTTGTTGATACAAATACTAACGCTGCACGACTTGGAAGATATGCAAAACCTACGAGTACAAGCACAACTAGCTTTACACTACCCGGCGATTGGTCAAGTGCTACATTAACTATAGGATATATTTATCCATATGAAGTTAAATTTCCTACATTTTACTACACTAGACAAGAAGGGAATAGTACTCGATCAGATGTAAATGCTTCATTAGTCTTACATAGAGTAAAACTTCACTTTGGAAAAATAGGGCTTTACGAAACCACACTTGAACGTGTAGGTAAAACAGATTATACGGAAGTATACGAGTCAACTGAGCTTGATGAATATAATGCTTCTGATGCACCATACTTAGAAGAGTTTATTAAAACAATTCCTGTATACGAAAAGAATACAAACGTAGATGTTACGTTAAAATCATCACATCCCGCCCCAGCTACATTACGTGCAGTATCTTGGGAAGGTAATTATACACCTAAATACTACAGACGTGGCTAAATATACACACCCACTAACATTGGAGGCTGCCAAGGAGGTGGCCTCTAATCTCCGTCCAGATGACCTCAGAGAGGTCGAAGAAGGTCATGGGATAGATCATAACGAACTACCCCTTCTCATGACTCACAACCCTTCCTACGTGTATTTCACAGTGCCTGACGGCAAGACTGCTGGCATGGCCGGAGTAGGAGAAGATGGTAATATATGGATGCTTTGCACTCCTGATATTAACCGATATCCAATTACATTCGCAAGAGAAGCCAAACGGTATGTCGATAGCCGTAATGAGCCTCTCCTTTGGAATATAGTTGATAGTAGAAACAAAGTACATTTAAAATTACTTAGATTTCTAGGTTTCAAGTTCTTACGTAAGTTTGAATACGGACCAAATAAAGTACAATTTATAGAGTTTTGCCATGTGCATGGATCTTAATGCCGGTCAAAGAGCGGCCGACAAACGAGAAAATGAAACTAAGGTGGTCACTCATTGGCAAAATGGCCTCATATTTGCTAATAAAGAATCCACTTTTAGACGAAGATTAGATACAAGTGTATTAGGATTCACTAGAACACTTAGTGATTTCTATGCTTCTGCTCTAACAAATATAGGTAAAGGTAGAGGTGTCATAGAAGATGCTACAAAAGCTTTCTTAGCTTCTAAAGCTGTAAATGAAGGTGGACGTTCTGTTAAGTTTGGTCTTCAAAAGTATCAAGCTTTACTACAGAAGAGATCCGAAGTTGATAGTGTTGTAGATAATATATTAGGAAGAAATATGGCTTATGCAAACACTGGAGCCTTACGTAAGCTGCAAGCTTCAAGAGCAGCAGCAAGAGAAGGATTAGGTTTACCAGCTATGTATGGAGCACCTACTATGCTAACTCCAACTAATAGACTTGGTGGTGCCTTAAAGATTGGTACGATGGCTTTAGGTGCAGCAGCAAGCATATACGGCTTGGGAGGTCTAGGAGCAACTGGTGCGAATTCATTAAATGCCGGTCCAATGTCTTGGTTCTTTGGTGGAGGTGCCTCTGACCGTAGATTAAAAGATAATATTAAACAGGTTGGTATATCACCTAAAGGTTATAAGATATATGAGTTTAGCTACAAGGGTGCTGATAGACGCTTTCGTGGAGTTATGGCTCAAGATGTTGTTAAGGTTAACCCTATGGCTGTAGGTATCGCATCAACTAACAACCTAAACTTCTTAACTGTAGATTACGACCAAATTGACGTAGATATGGAGTTAGTATGACATCATCATATTCAAATATAATTGGTACACCACGGGATCAGATACCTGATATCAGTGATACCAACTGGGAAGATACCTCGGCTGATTTATCAGAAGCAGCTAATGAGAGTATTACTAATAATCAAAATGAGCTAAAAGAGTTCTTACAAGGTTTAGGTCAAATTGAGAAGCAAATGGCTACCGATAATATTGAGAATGCTTCTAAGTTGAAGGATTTTCTTGGTGAAGGTGCTAAATTTAAAAAAGTTCTTGATGCTGATAAAGACTCTCGAGAAACTCTAAAGAAATTTAGAAAGTTAGATAAAAATGCAAAAGATAAGCTAAAGGAGTTAGAAGATCTTAGTGAATTAACCGATACTGAATTAACCGAGCAGCTTAGAAAAATAGCATTTAATGAAGAGACAGGTGAAGTAGATGAACAGGCTCTTGAATTTTTAAAACTCCAATATTTTCCAACAGGTGAAGAGATAGATCTTGATGGAATAAATGATGCTTATAACAAGCATGCCGCCTCAGCTTATAATACTAAAATTGAAGATAACTTTATATACTCCGCAGCAACTCAAGATCAAGCAAACGGCATTTCTGATAGAGCTGTTACAAGTATCCTTACTAAATACTATATAGATCTAGACGCTAAAGGTATAGATAGAAACTCAAGAGAAGCTCAGAAATACGTTAACAGGCATCTATTACCTGAGCTAGCAAAGGAACAAGCAGCTGCTATAGCTACATATAAACAAACTACTCTTAGAAGGTACTACGCTGGTACAGAAAAAAAGAAAAAGAGTATAATTTTAGATGCTGCTACTAGCACGACAGTAACAGAACTTGAGGATGGTACAAAAAGGGTAGTTCATGATGGAAATTTCAATAACGCAATATTAAAAATACAAAAAATAGATGGTGTAAATGCACAAGAAGCTATACAAATTTTTCTTGATACATTACCTAGCGTAAAGAATAAACTGACCAGAGGTGGCTTAGAGTATTTATTACATGACGTGAAGATTGCCCATCCAGCAGCTAAGGATGGATTCATTATAGGATTCGATAGCCCCGAAGCTGATGACTTACTTAAAGGAAATATAGGAAATGTAGTTGAGTTAGAGCGATTACAGTCTGAAGTTACACAGACTAAAAAAGCTATCAAAGAAAGAATTGATGGTGGTTTTGAAAATTTTTTCCGAGAAAATACAATAGAAAATGGTGGTACTCATTTAATAAAGACTGCTAATGGTAAGAACAAGGTAATGAAAAAGGTAGATGAATATATAAAAGAAATGGAGTCAAAGGGATTTGATGTTGATGGACTAGAAATTCCCGGTTTCTTCTTCGGCGATGAGACGGTTGATAATAATGTAGACTTGACAGCTAAAGCGAATACATTTAAAGATATAAATAATCAATCTTGGATTGCTGACTGGCAGAGTGAATTAGATAAAGACGGAGAATTACCTCTGGAAGGTACTAGAGATATACAAGTTCTTAAAGCTAAACAATACCTTTACGCTCAGCTAGAGCTTGCAAGAGCAGATACACCCTCTTTAAATGTAGCTGGATGGATGGACAAAAATTATCCATTAGTAATAGCTAAGCTCGTAAAAGGTGACTTTAAACCTGATGAGAATGACATTCTTATTTTGCCTAAAGCTGAACGTATTAAAGAAGAAGCAGATAAGTTCAAAAAAAATCCAGAAAAATGGCTGAACAACACAGAGGTTAATTCGATAGAAGAACAACAAGGAATGTTAGAAGGCGTAAAGTGGAGAAATAATAATTTTCAAGGACCTATGCCCGGTTATCTTAAAATTGTAGGTGCAGCTAACAGCATGTCCGGTATTCTATACTTAGAGACAAGACTAAAAGCTATGAATATGTGGAATGAGAAAGATGAAAACTTTGTAAATCCAGAAGATGGTTTAAAATTAAATGATGAAGACTTAAAGAAATTAACTATTAGACCTAACTTTACTAAGAATCACTTAATTCTTAATTCCACTGACGAAAATCGAACATCAGAAGAAAATGTATTAAGGATTTTACGTAGATCTACCCCGGGTAGAAAAGTAGATCATGTTGGAGAAAAAACTGGTATGTTCAAGGGTGCTGAAATGCTACTTGGATGGGTTACACCCGGTACGGAAATACGGACCGTAGAAAGAATGTACGAGATGGCTAAGTCAGGAAAGTTTGATGATTTTGGTATTTATGGATTTACTTCTGAGGAACTAATAGAAGCTGTTGATTCTGGAGTTGTAGATATGAATGATGACTTTGATGAGAATACTCAAGATTTTTTAGCAATCAATTTAATACGTGTTAAAGCTAATCGACAAACCGATATTCAAGGTGCAGTGACTGAAGGTTACGATTGGAGACGATTAATAAACTTAAATAGAGCAGAAAAAGCAGCAGTACTTAAATTCTTTCCAAATCTCCATAAGAGCAATATGTCACTTAATCAGTTTCAAGATTTGCAAGCTGATATATCTTTAGCTATATTAAATGATGTAGAGAAGAAGTTACAGACTGTTAAAGCTGGCGAGACTATTACTTCTAAAGAGGAAGGTCTATTTACTCGAGCATATATACAGGCTAATCCAGAGTTTAGTTTCTTAAACAAAGGTCTCAGCGAAGAAAATATAAACGCAGAGTTAGAAAGTAACACAGATTCTATAGTTAATCAGATTCTTAAAGCGAACACATTCGTTGGAAAACAACACGAAGAACGATTAATTACTACTAGATTGTACTTTGAGAATAGAATTAAAGAAAACAAACCAGTTCCAGAGAAGATTAGAGAAGCATTACAATCTACAAGAAATATGTATAACGGCGGGGATGGATGGTATATAAAGTCTCCAATTGGTAAGCAACTTGATTATAAAGATGACTTTGATTATTTCAGTGGTAACTTTACACGATCGGATGAACCTTTAATGAATTGGGAAACTGGTGTGCTTAATTTAGAAAAAGACCCACTATTCAAGAAAAAGAAAAAGAAAAAGTAAATGACAAACTCACAATTCAGTCAACAAGACATTGATAGATACCGCCTTGAACAACAAAACCAACAACTCGAAGAATCCGAGGAACTTGAACTAGAGCAACAAGATGCAGATATTCAAGAAGATCCTAGAAACGTAGAAGAAGGTATCGGAGGTCTTCAAGGTTTAATAAAAGAAGGTCAATCCATCCTGTCTGGTGGTCTACAAGATACAGCATCATCTATCGCTACATTTCCAGAGCGTACAGCTGATGCTTTGTCTGGACAAATGCAGAAAGAAAAGGAAGAATTTGGAGAGTACAGACCCGAGTGGAGTCCTTTCGGAGCTTATGATAATCCTATAGAAACAAAGACATGGTGGGGTAAGCAACTTAGATCCTTAGTTCATTTTGGATCTATGTCAGCTGCCGCACTTGTCGCAGCAAAAGGAGTAGCAGCTACTGGAGTTGTCTCTATACCAGCTGGTT
>Ga0315330_10002403_pt1 | contig 12806 bp, 14 predicted proteins | sample M140m34915metaG_FD_203453 | JGI IMG/M metagenome (GOLD analysis project Ga0315330, IMG submission 203453) | Ammonia-oxidizing marine archaeal communities from Monterey Bay, California, United States - M1 40m 34915 | ecosystem: Environmental > Aquatic > Marine > Intertidal zone | place: USA... | reverse complement strand
GCGAGTTGCGCCACGACGTAGATACGCCCGATGCTGCACCATTTGTCGCGCATGTTGCGCACAGTCACGACAAACATGCGCGACGTGCGCTTCTCGCGGATCACGGCCAGGGCCGGGGCGAAACGCTCCCAGTCCCGCTCGTCAAAGACCTTGCTGCGTCCAAACCACAAACCGCCGCGAAAGCGCACGGGCACGGTGGTGCGGCCGTAGGCCTCGTACTCGATGTCGGCGTCGTACACGGTGGTGATGGCCGCGGCCGCGTCACGGATGCCCTTGCACAGGACGCGTGCCGCGGCAAGCTGCGCCAGGCCGGGAACGACGTGGTTGCCCACGGTGTCCTTGGCGGCCTCGTCGAAGACGAGGCCGAGGGCGTCGTTGGTGAGGGTGCCCATCATCGTGCCCGCGTCACACATTCGTTACAAAAAATTGTCGGGTGTCCGTTCTGAGCGGCGACAATCCCCGGTGTAACGGTTCGAACCGTTAATCGGCGTCACAAACCGTTGCCGATTGTGGGTGCGCAAGTTGCAGAGTGGCCGGGCGTGCCCACAATCCACCAATTGTCTGCAACTTGTACAGGCCACCGCGTCGCCGTTCAGAACAGCATGGCCGATTCCTTTGAGCACAGGTTTAGCCACGTTGGCGCCCAGCTTCCCATGCAATTGGACGAGGACATTGAATGGCGCGCGCAAGCAATCGAAAGCTCCAGCCGGATCTACCGCGCTGCGAAGCGCAAGAACGAGCCCGAGATGGCCCTCAAGCACAAGAAGAAGGAGCTGTACGCGGCGATCGAGGAAATGTTCAAGTACGTCAAGCATCTCAAGGACACGGAGCTCGAGAAGCAGCTGCGCTACATCGAAGACAGCGAGCCCACTCTGCGCAAGAAGCGCGCGAAGGCCTACGGTGATCTGGAAACGGTGCACAGGAAGATCTCTGGCGCTGTGCACGACAAGCAGTACAAGCGTCCGCGTGAGTGAATGTGTGTAAGTCGCGTGTCACAATTTTTTAATTGTCTCACGACTTGTAACAGCCGACCAGAGGTTGCCGTTCAGAACAGCATGGCGGATGCGAACTGGGAGCAGTGGGAGATCGACGCCGACGTGCGCGAGCAGGATGGCTCCGCGTACACCCGCTCCGCGTACACCCTGCCTGCGACCCAGGAAGGGATCGATGGGACACACCTGGTCATGTTGGGTGAGCTGGTTAGCAAGGAGGGCATCGAGTTGCACAACATCTTTCTACAATTGATCGATCGCCTCGCCCGTGCCAAGAAGGAGTACGAGAAAGCGAAAGCCGCGCCCCCTGGCTCTAACCAAGCCGAAGATCTATACAAGGCCGAGTACCACCTGAACCATGAGATTGACGCCTTTGTGCTCGTCTGGGTCCATCGGTCCAAGCGGTACGGCCGCGGTCACTGGCGCCGCTGGGGCAGGGTGAAGGTCACCGACCGTGCGACGCTCAACAAGAAGATTGCCAAGCACACGACGCTCACCTACGAGGAGCGCGTGCTTTGCGGGGCCGAGGAGCTGTCCGACGACGAGTAGCCGTAGGTGTGTATAAGCTGTGCGTTTGAGATCCAAGAGTGTGATGGCGATAGCATGTGCGAGGGCGACGGGTGCGAGTGCGAGGGCTGCGCTTGCGAGGGGTGTGAGTGCAGCAACGGCTTCTTGTACGCGTGCTTGTGCTGCTACGCCGTCGAACCCGTGGCTGAAGTCCGTTCGGACGTCAAGCAGGAGAAGAAGAAGAAGAAGGAGGAGGGCGGCCCGACGCCTCCGCTGGTGATGCTGAGGACTGGCCAGGACGGGTATCAGACCGTTTGAACGCGTGTGTGTGAACGTGTAAGCTGTGTAACAATTTCTAACTTGTCCGCAACTTGTAACAACGGACCAACGGCCGCCGCTCAGAATGCCGCCCAAGCAGTGCAAGAAGACGACGTCACAGGTCGCCACACCGCTGCCCGAGCTCCCCAACGAGCTGGTGTGGAACATCATCTACAGCACCACGCTGTCCTCTTCAGATTTTGGGATGGACCAGATGAAGATTGCGGGACGCATGCGCCTGCTCAACAAGTACTATGCCGCCAAGATGAGGCTGCGCCAGTTGCAGCTCAGCATCCACCACACGTTTAATCGATTGATGCAGCAGCGGTCGGAGAATCACGTCCGCGACGCGAACAGCGGCATGGCGGTGGCAGATCTCGTGCGCGCCGATCTGTGCCGCTCCCTCGAGCAGATGGGCGACACGCGTATGCAGACCTTTGCCCTTCTCCTTTCGCTGAGTGGCAGAAAGGAGGAGCGGACCAGGATTACGGAACACGTTTTGATCGCGCTTAGGGGAGTGGAGGACCTTTTTGGCTCGACGCGTGGCTGCTGGAACGTCTAAGGAACTAAAGACTCTGCCATGGCGTATGCCTTTTCTATGGTTGGATTGTACACGTATCGATAGTTCCCCCACTCGTGGTCATTGTAGCAGCCCAATCGCAGCGTCGAGCTTGCGATGGGGGGTGGGAACCGCCCGCGGTGCAGTAGCACTCGTGCCGCATCGCGCTCGCGCGGTGTAAACACGGAGCGCATCACAATCTCGCACTCCTCGACGTTTGCTACGCGGTGCGTCTCGTCCACGCGCAAGCACAGCATGGCGGCGCACACCAGCTCCCCCGCCCGCGGCCGTTCCGAGATGCCGTCCTGCGACGCCACGACAAAGAATGGCACGAGAGAACGGATGGCCATCGCCTCATCGGCGGACAGGATGGCGTCGTCAAAGAGCGCCTGAATGCGCCCCTCAGCTTGCACCTGCTGGTTCTGCGTGAGCAGGGTCATCGTGTTTGTGCTTGCGAGGAGCGACACCTCCATGGCGACCATGTCCCAGTAGAGCTGCCGCACGTTTTCAAGGTTTGCCTCGCGCCAGCCTCCAAACGCTGCGCGCTCCTCCTCGGTCATGAATGCGTAGCCGATGTAGGCCATCTCGTACGTGTGCGGCGAAAGGAGGTTCGGTTGATCGTCGTAGAAGCGCCGCGGAAAGTGGCTGGCAAGCTGTCGCTCAAACTTCCACGCGACGGACAGGCACACGGCCAAGCGCAGTCGTATCGCCTTTGGCAGATCAAAATCGTCATCGACTATTTCCGGCATGTCCGCCTCTCGGTAGGCCCACGCGTGCGCGAGTTCCATGGCCCCGTACACGACGTTCCAGCCGTCGGTGGCCGGAGCGCGCAGGTGGCGCGTGGCGAGCGACCGTACCCGTGGCTTGCCCGCGACGTTGTATCCGCCGCGATCAAAGTCTACGCGCCACAGCCGGTTATTCACGAGCTCTTGGTACAGGAAGGAGAGCGACACCGTGGCCAACGGCAACAGGGCAAGCTTTTGGGCCTCGGTGAGCGACTGGAAGTGGTGCGTTACCAACACGGGCGACGCGCGCAATTTGTCGTCAGTCGACCACTTGGGTGCCACCGAAACTTCCACGGGTGTGGTCGCGGTCGCCTGCTGCATCAATTGGGACGCCAGTTGTGTGATTCCGTGGCACGCTTTGCGAATCGCTCGATGGATGCGGGCATAAGTTGCAAGGTAGCGCACGTGGCACGACTGTGGTGCGCGGGACGAGACGCCGATGGTTGTAACCCTTTCTACAATATTGTATGATTGCCGTGCGGTAAATCGCGTTAGCGTGCGTGTCCGGCGCCCGCGTGTCGAAAACCATTCCTGAACGCTAACTTGAAAATGCAATCTCGAACACCGAATGGCGTGCCGCGCCTTTTTTCATGGGTCTCGCCGGTGGTCCGCATGGCGCAAAGGCGCTCTTCCAGCAAGAGTTTGCGGGCGCCTTCCAATCGATAAAACGGTTGGACGATGTGCGCACGGCGGTCGGCGTGCGCCGCTCGGAGACCCTGGTCGTGTTGGACGGCAACGTGATGATGAACGCCATCCCGGCGGCGGTGGACACCTTCCGCGGGTACGTGGCGATCCTGTCCAACCAGATCAACGAGGCGTGCCAGGCGGCAGCGCACGTCGTGGTGGTCTTCGACGAGCCGAAGGCGATGACCACGGCCAAGCGGGACGAGCAGCGCCGGCGCGACCAGGTGCGCCAGGCGCGCGTGCCGCAATGCTCCGAGGACCTGGTGGCCACAATCACCGACGACAATTTCAGCACCAACGACCTGCGCAGCGACGGGTGCAACGTGAAGCTGCTGATGGAGCACCGCAAGGCGCGGCCGCGCTTCTTCGACGCCGTATGCGTCGCGCTGTTGCAGCACTTCCGGGCCAACATGACGGGCGACGGTGCCTGGTCGCTCACGTTTGACGGTGTGGACATGCGCGGCGCCGACCGCGGCTTTGGCGTGCCGCGCGACGCGGGCATCCTGTCGAGCGACGACGCCTTCTGGCAGCCGCTCCTCAACCGCGAGGTGCCCATTGGCGAGGGTGACCTCAAGCTGACCGACATCACGCAGCGCGTGCACGACGCAGCGCGCCGCGAGGACACGCCCGTGCACGGCGTGCTGCTCAACCTCGTGGTGACCATCGACACCGACTCGTTCGCCATCGAGCTGCTGCAGCAGAACCGGCGCGAGTGGCGTGCCAACTCGAGCGATGGCGACGAGCTCACGATCCTGTGCTTCAAGGAGCGCGCGCGCAAGCGGGCGGGCGACGACTTTGTGACCGACTCGCACTACCTGTGCTGCGACATGCAGGTCTTCCACGGGCTCGTCCTCGACTACCTCTACGGCACGCGGAAGCTCGACGCGATTACGGTGCGCCGACAGCCCGCCGCCCTCTCGCTGCTGGCGACCGTCGTGGCCCTCTGCGGGTGCGACTTTGTGGAGATCAAGGGCATGCGCCTCGACCACGCGCTGCCCGTGCTGCGGGACATTGTGCGCAAGGAGCCGGAGCAGCTGGACCACATGGCGCTCCTGTTTGCGGAGGAGCGGCCCGCCAAGGTCGGCGCGCTTCTGCCGCTGCAGCGCTTCGTCTCCAAGTACGTCAAAGCGCTCGAGGACGTGCCGCGCATGAAGAAGGCCATGCACAATGCGTCCAACCACTGCCAGGCGCAGCTCTACCGCGCGCTGTGGACGTGCTCCTATTGGCACCAGGTGGAGATGCGGGACTGTGGCGCGTGGGGGTTTGCGTCGGTGTGTGGGTGACGTGCGTGTTCTAATAAGCCGTATGGGCACGCTTACAGTGAGAGGGAGCGCGTGCGGCGCCATGGTGCGCCTCAAGCTGCCCCCCCAAAGGCGGCAGCTCGCCACGGGCGGTAATAACGACGACGAGGATGCCTCTGCGGTCATACTGCAGGCCGAGCAAGAGGCACGGGACGCCGTAGCCCGCGCGGTTGCCGCGACGGAGGGCGGAGCGCAGGCCGTTCCCTCAGCGAGGTCAGCGTTGAGCATCTTTGAGGCGGCCATCGAGGAGCTGGGGCCACCGATACCGCCGGACAAGATGCCCGTCCTGGCGACGGTCTCGGACGCACGCAGCTCCGCCAGGCGGCTCGTTTGCAGAGACTCCGAGACGACGAAGAACCCCAACACGTGGGACAGTTTTATCAATCACTCCAAATCGCTGGTTGCAACGAAACAGACTCGACGCGCGCGGCGTCCCAAGGGGATCTGGCCAAGAACCGAGAAGAAGACGCAGAGCGCCGAGACGACTGCGGAAGCTCACATGGCAATGTGGGCAAAGAGGTTTGCAGCCGATATCAGACCACCAACCCGCGAGGACTTTTCAAAGGAGGAGCAAAAGTACATCGACCGTAACATGCCCGGTCAGTACGTGACGACCTCCCTTCCAAGTTACAGGTGCATGGCGCGGTCTCTCACGGAGGACGAGGCCCAACAGCTGGAAGAGAACCGCAAGAAGATCAAGGAGGTGCGCGAGCGCGAGGACGGCGACCACCGGCACTTTGGCACCTCGTTCAGGTGGAAAGACAAGGAGGAAGACGAGCTGGCAAACCTGGCGCAAGTGATCGGCCCGCCCATGTACACCGAGCCCCGGTCCAAAGGTGCAGGCCGTGTCACCACGGAAAACCTCAAAGCGTTTCGATCGGAGTACGAGGACTTCATGGACGAGGAGCGACGCGACATCCTGTCGACCATCCGGGGCACCACCGCGCGGCTCGGGCGCAACGAGGTCAGCCTTCAGGAATTGGAGGAACAGGAACGGCTCGACGCGCTCGCCGAGTACGCGTCGCGCTTTGAGAATGAGGAGCGCGACGACTTAGTCCTCTCGAAGCGCAAGCTCGTGACCGTTGTCGACGAGAACAACGAGGGCAAGACGAAGGAGCGAATCGTCTGCCACAACACACCACTGACGAACTTTGACAACCCCGATGCCAGGGATCCGCAGAAGGAGACCACCAACGGGGGAGAGGCGGCCGTCGTGGAGCGGGAAAAACGGGACGAAGACTGGGTCAATGCGCGCAAGGTCCTTCTCAAAGAGGATGGCAAGATGGACAAGACGGGTAAAAAGGGGGAGGCAAAGGGGAAGGGTGGCATGGGCGTCATCGTCGACAAGAAGGTCGAAAAGCTCATGGACGAGAACGACTGCGAGCCGTGCAAGGATTGGGAGTTCCCCACAGAGGGACCCAAGGCCGGAAACGGCTACTATCAAGCGATCCGGCGCGTGCTCGAGGTGCAGAAGCAGCTTGGCAGCCAGAAGGGCAATCCAGCACCCGGAGAGACCACGCTCGAGTGGGCGTACTTTGATACGTTCAAGCAGGACCCGTTCGTTCGCTACTTCACTGGGATGGGTACGTCACAGAGTGGCCGCACGTATCTGGTGATGCAGTTGTGGAGGCAGTACAACCAACATGCGCCCAACCAGAAGTCGTACAATTGGACGATGCTGCAGATAGACATGCTGCGCTGCTTCCCCGAGAAGATGCCCGCGGACGGCACCCGTCTCAACTCGATCCTCGCGTTCACCTGCTGGTGGGACAAAAACATCACGCGCGACGATTTGAACGCCTACACCACCAGGGACGAGAAAACCGCCAAGAAGGACACGAATAAACTAAGAGTCGACCGCATCTACCGCGCGCTGTGCTGCCCCAACTGCCGTCCGCAGAGGTTTGGCTTGAACGAGCCTGATTCACTGTTTGCCCTCAGGCGAGCCGTGCACACACGGATTGGCAATCTTCGCATCTTCATGGAGGGTCTCAAAGAGGCGCTCGACAAGGACGTGTTGAACGGCGAGAAGAAGGACAGCATCTTGTGGAATTACAAGGCGGACACAGATCCCGCGGCCAACGCAGTGGTGCGAAAGGAGCTGTACGAGGGCTGGAAGTTGTTGAACCCCCTGCAATAGACGCGTTAGTGTCGGTGTGTGCGTTTACAAAGCCTCGCAAACGTAAAGCCGCGCGCGGCCACCCCATAGTAAGGAGCGCGTGGCAGCGATGATCGCCTTTTTTGCGGTCTTCGTCCACCACGTGCCGTCGTACAGCGCCGACCACAACTGCCACCACCTCCCACACGGGCCGACCACGAGCCAGGTGGCCTACCTGCGTGGCAGCGGCGGCGTCGAGTACGACCTGCACGAGGTCATGGACGAGCCGGTCTTCGACTTCAACTTTGTGTTCCGCAACGAGATCGACACGAGCACGATCTCGCTCTACGTGGGCTGCGGCGGGTGCGCGTCGGAGCGGCCCTTCCACTGGGACGAGCCGCTCTCGCTGCCGCTCGACCTGCCCACGTACTACCACCCCGCCAAGTTTGAGCCGTTCACGCAGCACGCCTACTACGAGCTGCTGCCCGAGCACGCGCGAAAGCTCTACACGACGACGCTCCGGAACTGCTCGAGCCACCACATGTCGGCCCGGCTCATCGTGCACGGCAACGCGACCGAGGAAATCGTGTGGGGAGCGGTCGTCGGCTGTCCCGAGTTTGAGTGCGAGCGCTTTACCGCCCTCGAGTACTTGAGCTTCCCCATATACGTGCTCCGCAACCACGGTCCGACGTGGAACAATGCCGGGTGGTCGATCTATGTCTTCGCGCTGCTGGTGCCGGTGCTCATGGCGCTGATCTTTTGGTGGTGGTGGGAGGGCTGGCTGGTCTTCTACGTGCCCGTCGGGCCGGCCTTTCCGCGCATGCTCGCGCGCATGCGACCCGGCACTCGCTGGGCCTCGCTCAAGGGCGTCTGCTGGGAGCAGTCGTTCCGTCTCTTCCTCTATGCGGTCGCGACGTGGGCCATCGTGGTCGACCTCCTCGAGACGCTCTTCCACTTTGCCATCAGCGTGCACGACGTGCCGCGGGAGGACCAAGGGCTCGCCATCTTTTGGTTCTGGTACGGCCTCAAGTGGCTGCTGCTGGTGCTCGTGGGGCTCTCGTGGATGTGGGCGCGCGAGATCCCCGAGAGCAAGTGGCGAGGCTACCACTGGCGAATCGCGTGCGCGTGGGACGACGGCCTCGGGCCCTTCTCGCCCTTTTGGGCGCACGGCTTCTGGTCGCTCGCCGAGATTCCGTTCGGACTCGCGTCCCTTTTCATCGGCGCGGGCTTCTACGTCTACCCCGTGGCCATCACGCTCGCCGGCCTGGTGCGCCTCGTGCGCTGGATCCAGGGGCCGCCGAAACCGGCGGAGCCGTGTAAGAGCACCATCTACGTGCCAACAGAAACCGAGGACACGGGCTGCGGCTACCAACACACGCCGGGACTGTTCATGTCTTAGGAGGGTACCAGGGGTGATTGTTTCCGTTTCCATGTCAGTTTCCGCGGCGATTGCGGCTTGGCCTGCGCACCCGCGAGGTCCTCCATGTCCATGAGCGTTATCACGGCCTCCGCCTCCATACCCTCGCCCTCCTCGTCCATGGGCTCGGGGATGACCTCGTCGCCGTATGGGTGGAAGTGCCGAAGGGCCTCGATCATCGCCTCCTCGTTCCACCGGTCGTCGCGCAGGGACGGGGCGTCGACCCCCGGACAAAAGTCCCAGTACCCGTTCGGGTCGACGGCGCATGCCACGCGGCCGCTCTTTGCGTGGCACGCAAAGGGGATCTTGGTGAGGTGCGCGATGTCGCCCGTGACTTTTTCGTCCAGCTTTGGCCACACGTACGCCAGCACGAGGCAGTCGATGCGCGTCGATATCCACGGCGCCTTCTTCTTCACGGAGTTGAGCTTGTCGATGATGTACCGCCAGGCCGTCGGCCCGTCCTCCATGTCCCCGGCGTCGTCCTGCAACGTGCCGAGCTCGTCCTTGAGAAAGTTGTACTTGGCGAGGTCGAGGCGCTTCACCAGGTCCCTGCGCGCGCTGACGCTGTCAAAGAGCCCGGACGTCATCATCTCGTTGAACCAGACGTACACCAGCTTCTTGAGGTTGTGCATCTGCATCACCAGGTGCACGCCCGAGGTCGCGCGCTCCGTCTCCTTGTTGACCGTGCCGTTGATGTAGCCCACGACGGCCGAGCGCGCCTCGCTGCTCAGGTTCATCGCCGCATCGTCGAAGACGTGCACGTGCACGCCGCGACGACCCGAGTAGACGGCGAGGACCTTGGTGTACCCAAAGGCCACCTTGAGGATGCGCTTCAGGATGTCGATCGACGCCGCGCTCACGCACCACGCCTTGTCGCACAGCTCCGCCGACACCTCGCCAGCCGGATCCTTGACCGGAAGCCACTCCTTGTCGGTCAGGTCGATGTCGAAGGAGAGCACGCGGCGCCTCGCCGGGTTGTCGCGCATGTTCCTCGACGGCCTGCGGTCGTAGAAGGCGCCAAAGTGGATCGTTCGGATCCCAGGGAAATTGTACGCGGCGACCTTGAGCTCGTGCGCGCTCGTGACGGACACGTACCGCTTGTACACTTCGCCCTCGAACGCAAACTCCAAGCACGCCAGGTCGTCGCCGTTGCACGTCAGCAGCTCGACGAGCGCGTCGTAGGGGTACTGGTATCGGTAGTACTCGTTGGCCTCCATCGTTTGCGTAGGCACACGGCACCCAAAGTCGCAAATACTAGCGCAACCCGCTATGCCGTACACATTTGTCGGCACGGTCAATAATTGTTATGTGGCACCGAGCATGCCGCGGCCAACGGAGCTGACGCTGCGCCAGCGGATGGCGCTGGTCCTTGAATCAAACACCACCGCCGAAAAGATCGTGGAGATGGCCGACGCCGAGATCGACCACGCGTTCCTGCTGCAGCAAGGCATCTCTCCCACGCTGCTGCGCGCCGCAGGCGTCACCCCGCTCCAGCTCAAGGCCCGTGGCACCGTCACGCCCTCCAAACTGGCCGAGCTTGGGTTCCACGCGATGCACCTGCTGGACGATGAGTGGTGCGACGATGCGGTGGCGGCCTACGGCGCGCCGGCGCTACTGGACGAGTTCCTCAGCACGGGCAACGACGCGGTGGTCCTCGCCGGCTCGGCCGCCCTCGACAAGCTCGGCATCAACCTCGGACTGCTGCTGCTCCTGTGCAGCAACCAGCCGGGCGCCGCGCGCGAGGTGGTCGCCCAGCACGCGCATCTGCGTCGCGTGCCCCCCGAGACGCTGCTCGAGACGGGGCTGCGCGCGTCCGACCTCATTCCCTTGGGGCACACCGCAGCACGCGTGCGTGCGGACACGCTCGCTACGGACCTTCAGTTGTCGCTTCTAGGTTTCTTTTAAACAACACCCATGCACACACGAGTCCACCCCCTCACGCCTTGGCGCCCGCCGGCGCGGCCTTCTTCCCAGCGCTCTTGGAGCTCTTGCGGAAGGCGACCACCTCCGGCACAAAGCTCGTGGCCGAGGCGATCCGCTTGTTGACGATCTCCGCCGCCGCCTGACAGCACTTGGCGGTCACCTTCGTGTGCTTCTTGGTGGCCCTCCGGATCTCGAGCGCGGTGTGGAAGATCTCCTGCACGTAGGCAACGTAGGCCGCCTCGATGGCGTACGACGCGCTCATCGAGTACGAGGGCAAGTACGGGTACTTGGGGTCCTCCGGCTCGGTCTCGAGCCGCAGCATCTTGGCCTCCGCGTCGAGCTGCGCGCCGACCGTGGCGAATGCACCGGAGAAGAGCGTGCGCATCGTGTGGCCCGAGAGCGCGCGGTTGGTGCGCGTGGTGACGCTCTTGCCCTTGACCTTGCGGTACGGGAGCGTCTTGCCCGTCTTCTTGCAGATCTGGCGCTTGACCGGCTGGCGGAAGTACGGGCACTCGTTCGCCTGGTTCCACAGCGTCTGCGTGTGCTTCTTGACCTGGTTGCTCGCGTGAAGGTGGTTCATGATCGACTTCTCCGTCACGGGAATCTCGACGCGGACGGTCTTGTACGCGGGGTTGTCGTCCTCGTCGAGCAGCTGGACGCCGTCCTCCTTGTGCAGCACCTTCTTCGACGTCCGCATGCCCTTTTGCCACATCGGGTACGATTCCTTCTTCTCCTTCTCGGGCATGGTGGGAATTTTGCTTTGTCGGTGGGTCGCTGGTGCTGGCTCACTTTTGATATGCCACAAGTTGCAGATGCGCGCATTTTGTTAGCGCTGCTCCAACTCCCGTTTGGCTAAGTAGCTCACGGTGGCGAGCAAATCCTGGAAGAGGTTGTCCTCTACAAATTGATGTTGCGTCGCCGCCTGCATGATGCGGTTGACCGCGGGCGGGGGGTCGTCGTGCGCGCGCGTCGCGTTCCACGAGAGTGCATCGTAGGCGCTGTGGGGCAGCAGGAGCAAGACCACGATTGTTACGGTGCACAGCAAGAGCGCTTGCGGTGCGCGTCGTGGCGGCTGCAGCTTGGGCACGCTCTGCCTGGACAGCAACGGCACGTGCGACATGGCGCGGCGCTATCCCGGGGCTGCGCGGCCCCGTTCCACCTCTAGCGATTCGACATTTGGTTTGCTGGCACCTCTGCAAGTAAAGGCCGCGATGACCGTGCCCTTGCGCACGCAGCCGTTGACGTTTTCGCCGCCCTCGTTGCGGCAGCTCAACGAAAAGTTTCGATCGACGGAGCAGGAGCCGCTGACCTGGCAACGGCAGCACAACCATCACCCCGGCAGCATACCGGCCTCGGCCATCTACGACGTGGAGCGAGCCATCGCGCGCAAGGCGAGCGAGTACCTCGAGACGGACGCGCAAAGGCGCTTCCGCTACGCGCAGTGGCTCGCGCTCATCCTGTCGTTGCTCTTCATAGGGTCGATCGTCGTGCTACTGGTGATGATGTGCATCAAGGTCAACGACGTCTTCGACGCGGTCGACGGCTCCAGCACGAGCGAAAAGGTGAGCAGCCTGATGGACCTGGCGGTCGCGGGAGCGGAGAACGCGCGCCAGGCGACACAGAACGTGCTACACGTCACCGAGTTTGCACGGATCACGGCGAGCCACGCAGCGCCGCAGCTGGAGACCGCGGTCAACTCCACGACCGCCCTAGTGAACGACCTGCGGTCGTGGAGCTTCCACCCAAGCGTGCAAATCGCTGCAGGGTAGTGTGTTTCCAGTGGTTTATATACATGGTTAGTTTGTCTGCTAAGTGGGCACACCCATGCCGGGCCCGCGCAGCGTATACGCCGTTTTTCCAACCCTTGAGGCACGCGTCAAGGCGATTCGCCAGACGGCCTACAACGAGTTGGTCGCGGAGTCCACCGGGTGCGCCGAGTGCGGGGGCGAGGACGCGCCGATGGAGCAAGAAGCGTGCGAAGACAACGAGCGCACCAACCCCGATGCGGAGGCGGACGCCAAGCCCTGCGACTGTGACGCGGAGGAAGAGACCCGCGGACCGTAGTACGCGTGTACCAAAAAAGGAATTGTAAAACCCCCTAAAAAAATAGGGAGTCACTTTTTCGAGCCCCTTGGCAGGGGCTCGAAAGATGCCGGGTCCAAACGAAAATGGGCCACTACTTTTTGGCTAAAACTGCCTACTTTTAACGACTCGCGAACGAC
>Ga0315330_10002396_pt1 | contig 12822 bp, 14 predicted proteins | sample M140m34915metaG_FD_203453 | JGI IMG/M metagenome (GOLD analysis project Ga0315330, IMG submission 203453) | Ammonia-oxidizing marine archaeal communities from Monterey Bay, California, United States - M1 40m 34915 | ecosystem: Environmental > Aquatic > Marine > Intertidal zone | place: USA... | reverse complement strand
ATATCTGTATTTTGCATATAAAATTTAATAAACCATTACTATGCTGGATAATAACTTAATTCAATCTACTTCATCCTGGCCATTTGTTGAAATTAGAAAACTACTAAAAGATAGAAAAGATATAATAAAAAAAAAGGGCATAATTACTTTCCAAACAGGTTACGGACCTAGTGGCTTGCCACACATAGGAACATTTGGTGAGGTAGCTAGAACAACTATGATGATCAATGCTCTAAATCACATAGAAAAAATTAATCACGAACTTATTACTTTTTCTGACGACATGGATGGGTTGAGAAAGATTCCTGATAATATTCCAAATGATCAAGTTCTGAGAGATAATTTAGGGAAACCTTTAACAAATATCCCAGATCCTTTTAAAAAATTCAATAGCTTTGGAGAGCATAATAATGAGATGCTTAAAAAATTTTTAAATAAATTTAAATTCAAATTTAATTTTAAAAGTTCGACTAAAAATTATAAAAATGGTGTCTTTAATAAGTCACTAGTAAGAGTTGCAGAAAAATATGAAGATGTAATGAATATTATTCTACCAACATTGCGAGAGGAGAGAAGAAAATCCTATTGTCCATTTTTACCAATTTGTCCAAAAACAGGAAAAGTATTAGAAATTCCATTGCTGGAAATAGATAAAAAAACTGGAAAAGCAGTGTTTGATAACAATGGTGAAAAAATTGAAACAAGTATCTTAGATGGTAATTGTAAATTACAGTGGAAAGTTGACTGGGCTATGAGATGGTTTACTTTCGATGTTGATTTTGAAATGTACGGTAAAGATTTAACTGAGAGTGCTATTTTATCAAACAAAATTTGCAAAACCCTCGGTAAGAATCCTCCGAATGGATTCGCTTATGAACTTTTTTTAGATGAAAAGGGTGAAAAAATTTCTAAATCAAAAGGAAATGGAATTTCAATTGAACAGTGGCTTAGATACGCATCACCAGAAAGCTTGTCACTTTATATGTATCCAAATCCAAAAAGAGCTAAAAAACTTTATGCAGAAGTTGTACCCAAAACAGTTGATGAATATTTAACCAATATTGAAAAATACTCAAGTCAAAAAGATAAAGATCAAATTTTAAATCCAGTTTGGCATGTACACAATGGAAATCCACCTGCAGAAAAAATTATAATGCCTTTTTCAATGCTTTTAAATTTAGTTGGATCCAGTAATGCAGATGATAAAGAAATTTTATGGAAGTTTATTAATAGATTTCATCCAAAGATAAAACCTAAAGACTTTCCAATATTAGATGGATTAACCGAATACGCTATAAATTATTTTAAAGATAAAGTTGAACCAAATAAAAAATTTAAAAAACCCTCATCTAAAGAAAAGTTAGCATTAGAAAATCTTGTTTCAAAATTATCTGAGATTAAACAAAATTTAAAACCTGAGGAAATTCAAACGATTGTTTATGCAACGGGAAAAGAAAATGGGTACGAACAAAACCTAAGAGATTGGTTTAAATTAATTTATGAAGTAGTATTTGGAGAAGAAAATGGACCTAGGATGGGTTATTTTGTCAGCTTTTTTGGAATGAAGGAGACAATTGAACTAATGAAAGATAAAATAAATAATTAACAATGTTTTCAATTTTAAGACCTTATATATTTTCGCTAGATCCAGAAGTAGCTCATGATTTAGCTATTAAATCGTTGAAAGCAAATATTCTTCCAAAAAGTTTTTTTACTGTTGAAAACGAGGAAATGCTTGAGACTAGTCTTTTAGGAAAAAAGATTTCAAACCCAATAGGTTTAGCAGCTGGTTTTGATAAAAGTGCTGAGGTTTACAATTCTCTTTTTAAATTTGGCTTTGGTTTTATCGAAGTAGGAACTGTAACTCCAAAACAACAATTGGGAAATCCCAAACCAAGAATATTTAGGTTAGAGAAAGATGAGGCACTTATAAATCGTCTTGGGTTCAACAACCATGGTTCAGAAACAGTCTCAAAAAGAATATCAAATAATCTCCCAGATGGTTTTTTAGGCATTAACATCGGGCCAAATAAAGAAACAAAAAATAAAGAGGATGATTATTATATTTGTCTCTCAAGACTCGGAATGTATGCTGGATATGTAACAATTAATATCTCTTCTCCGAACACAGAAGGTTTAAGAGATTTCCATGATCAAGAGGCGATGAAAAAACTTTTATTTGGTATAAATAAAATCATAAAAGAGAAAAAAATCGAGTGTCCGGTAGCTATAAAAATATCACCAGATATAAAAGATGATGAAATTGGTAAAATAGTCGATTTAGTGAGCAGCCACAAAATACAGGGCATAATAGTTTCTAATACAACTGATAGTAATCGCGATAATCTTTCTGATATTAAAAAGCATGAAACTGGAGGGCTATCAGGACAACCACTTAGAGATATTTCAACAAATTTAATAAAAAAATTTTATAAAGAAACCAAAGGCAAAATTAAAATAATAGGGGTTGGAGGAGTAGACTCCGGAGAAAGCGCTTTTGAAAAAATAACAGCCGGCGCTGATGCGGTTCAACTATATACAGGCATGGTTTACAAAGGGCCGGGCATTGTTAAAGAGATTAAAAAAGACTTAATATCAATTTTAAAAAAAGAAAATATCAAAAATGTCAGTGAAGCAGTTGGAATTAACGCTTGACCCCAATGTATACAAGAATTATATAACACCAGGAAAAAATTATGTCTAAAAGATGCGAATTAACAGGAATATCACCTTTAAAAGGTCATAACGTTAGCCACGCTAAAAACAAAACTAAAAGAAGATTTTTACCTAATCTAAAGAAAGTCACTTTTAGAAGCGATATCTTAAAAAAAGATATTAAATTAAATGTAGCTAATGCTGCTTTAAGAACTGTAGATTTCAAAGGTGGTTTAGATAAGTTTTTAATATCAGCAAAAAAAGCTAAATTATCAAAAAAAGTTAAAAAAATTAAAGCTTCAATTTCAGCAAAATCATAATTCAATAATGAATTTATTTTACAAGCTCTCTTTATTAATGGGTTTGATTGTAGTTCTCTCAAACTACTTAGTTCAATTCCCGATCCAACATTTTGGATTAAATGAAATCTTAACTTATGGTGCTTTTAGTTATCCAGTTACTTTTTTAATAACAGATTTAGCAAACCGCGCTTACGGTAAATTGGTAGCAAGAAAAGTTGTGTATGTGGGTTTTACTATAGGAATTCTTTTAACATTATTTGTTTCAACCAACTTTTCAGATATTATTTCTATAAGAATTGCGGTTGGTTCTGGAGTTGCATTCTTTATTGCTCAAAACTTAGATGTTCAAATCTTTGACACCTTAAGAAAAAAAATATGGTACGTAGCTCCTCTTACATCATCGATCATAGGATCTATAACTGATACGTTTCTATTTTTTTCAATTGCTTTTTACGCAACAGGAATACCTTGGGTGACTTTAGCTTTTGGAGATTTAGCCGTTAAGCTATTTATAACGCTTGTTATGTTAATTCCATTTAGATTACTAATTAATAAAATAAAAGACTTTTCGGAAAGTTCAGTTTCAGAAATAAAGAACTAGTGAATTGTTTTTTTATTCTTTTCTACAAATAAGTCAGTTAGCTGATTAATCATTACATCACCTAAATCCTGAACATCTGTAATTTTTACAGCTTGATTATAGTATCTTGTAACATCATGACCAATACCAATAGCTAGTAATTCAATATTTGTTTTATTCTCAATCCATTTGACTGTTTTTTTAAGGTTAGACTCCAGATAGTCACTAGTATTCGTTGATAAAGTAGAGTCGTCCACTGGAGCCCCATCTGAGATAACCATAAGGATTTTTCTTTCTTCTTTTCTTCTATTCATTTTGTTGTAAGCCCATTTAAGAGCTTCACCATCAATGTTCTCTTTTAGCAACCCTTCTTTAAGCATTAGACCCATATTATTTTTAGCCTGTCTCCAAGGGGTATCAGCTGATTTATAAATAATATGTCTAAGATCATTTAATCTTCCTGGTAAAGTTGGTTTATCATTTTTCATCCATTTTTCTCTGGAAGATCCACCTTTCCAATGTTTCGTAGTAAAGCCAAGTATTTCTACTTTGACTGCACATCTTTCTAATGTCCTAGATAGTATGTCAGCACAGATTGCTGCTACAGATATAGGTTTGCCTCTCATTGAACCGGAGTTATCAATTAAAATTGTTACTAATGTATCTTTAAACTCAATATCCTTTTCTTTTTTAAAGGATAAAGAGTTAAATGGATCCATAATTATTCTTGGCAATTTTGATGTGTCTAATAAACCTTCTTCAAGGTCAAAATTCCAAGACCTATTTTGTTTGGCTAAAAGTTTTCTCTGTAACTTGTTTGCAAGTTTAGAGATGAAATTTTTGAGTTGTAATAACTGTTGATCTAAATTTTTTCTTAGTCTGGTAAGTTCCTCTGTATTCTCCAATTCCTCTGCTTTAATAATTTCATCAAATTCTTCAGTGTAGGTTTTATAATTTATGTCACCTAAAGCACTCTTTCCTTTTTTTCTTGAGTCTGGTTGAGAACTATCTTCTATTTCAATGTCTTCTTCAGCTTGATCTGATTCTTTGGCTTCATTTTCAAGATCAGGCATTCCAGAGTCTATAGACATTTCTTCTTGTTTATCCTCTTTTTCTTTTGCCTGTTTTTCCTGATTATCGGGTTTATTTTGCTTATCGTCATTACTTTGTTCATCATCTTTCTTTTCCTCTTCATCTATATTTTCATCAAGATTCATATTTGAAATAAGCTCAGAAATGAGGGAGTTAAATTTTTCTTGATCTAAAGTATATTCATTTAATTGACTTATCTTGTCTTTAAATTTCTCATTTAAATCTTTTTTATATGATTTTAATTTTTTATCGATTTGACTATTATTTTCAAAATCAAGGAATTTTGTTCTTAAATAATTTTCAAAAGATTCAACAATTTTATCCTCACTGCTTTTAAGATCTAAGCCAGATACTCTCTCTTGATAAAAAGTCTCAATATTGTTTTTAACTCCTTTAAAATAGCTAGTTCCAATTTTCTCACATCTAATTTTTTCTGAAATTCTATATAACTGTTTAGATATATTTCCATCGGGCTCATATTGTTTAAATGTTTTAGGATCAGAAAATCTATGCCTCAAGGATTTTGAGTCTGCTATCGCTCTTATTTTATAATTTAATTTATTATTTACAGGGCTTAGTTCTGGTAGTCTTATCGAATTTGTTCCAGATTTGGAGGCATTGTTACCAAACGATACTTCAATCTTTTCTGAATTAGATAGTGATCGTACTGTTGAACTTATTGCAGTTTTAAAATCAGCTATTTTTTCTTTTTTATTTTCCACTTTATAAAGTGATATTGATAGACGACTCCGGTAAGTCTTCACCAAAACATCTTTGGTAGTACTCAGAAATAATTTTTTTCTCTAATTCATCACATTTGTTTAAAAACGTAATTCTAAAAGCATATCCTTGATCTTTAAATATACCTGTGTTCTCCGCCCAATGTAAAACTGTACGAGGACTCATAACAGTGGAGATATCACCATTAATGAAACCTTTTCTTGTAAGATCAGCTACTTTTATCATATTTGATAAAAGCTCTTTTCCCTCTTTGTTGTTAAAATCTTTGTTTTTTGCCGAAACTATTTCTAATTCTTTTTCAAATGGCAGATAATTTAAAGTTGAAACTATATTCCATCTATCCATCTGACCTTGGTTAATTTGTTGCGTGCCATGGTATAAACCTGTTGTATCTCCTAAACCAACTGTGTTCGTTGTTGCAAAAATTCTAAATAGATCGTGTTGTTGCAGAACTTTATTTTTATCTAATAAAGTAAAATTCCCTTCAGCTTCTAAAACCCTTTGAATTACAAACATTACATCTGGTCTTCCAGCATCGTACTCATCAAAAACTAATGCAACAGGATTTTGTATTGACCATGGTAAAATACCTTCTTTAAATTCAGTAATTTGTTTTCCATCTTTTAATACAATTGCATCTTTACCTATTAGATCTATTCTACTTATGTGACTGTCTAAATTAACTCTTACACAAGGCCAATTAAGTCTTGCGGCTACTTGTTCAATATGAGTAGATTTTCCGGTTCCATGATAACCTTGTATCAAAACTCTCTTATTAAAAGAAAAACCAGCTAAGATTGCCAAGGTAGTGTCTTTATCAAACTTATAGTCAGGGTCTATTTTTGGAACATATTCATTTTTTTTTGAAAAAGCTCCAACTTGCATATCACTTTCAAATCCAAAGGTCTGCTTTACAGATAGCTTGATGTCAGTTTTTTGTAATAATTGTTCTAAGCTCATTTTTTCCCTAAAGTTTTTTTAAGTTGACTATAAGCCAAAGTAATTTTTTTTAATTTATCCTCAAATTTTTTATTTCCTTGGTTTTTATCAGGATGATACTTTTTTACAAGTTCTTTGAATTTTGAGTGAATTTGTTCCCATTTTACCTCATCATTTAATTCCATAACTTGTAGAGCATCTTTATCTTGCTGTGACACTTTTGTTTTCTTAAAATCTCTAAAATTTGAACTTTTAAAGATATTTAATTTGTCATCTAAAGCATTGTTCCACAAAATATTAAAAAAATTATCAGATGATCCAAAAGTTTTGGTAGATTTATGCCATGTTAAGTCAGATTTAATAAAAAATTCTATTTCTTGATCGTTCATATTTTCAAAGTAATTCCAATTTTTATTAAAAATTTTTATATGATTTAAACACAGTAATCTGTATTTTTTACTATTATCTCTTTCCACAGGAGCTTTGTAGGCCCCAGTTTCATTACAATTTTCCCAATCACAAATTATTTTCATTGGATAAGTCTATATAGTAAAATCAAATTAATGAAAATTTATTTTGAAGAAATTTGCAAAAAATTGAAGGATCAAATTAAAATTGAAGCAGTTGAAATTGTTGATAATTCTTTAAAACACAAGAATCATAAATTTTTCTCATCGGAAAAATTTCACCTCCATTTAAAAATTAAATCAATATATTTAAATTCCTTAACAAGGCTAAGTGCACAAAAAATGATTATGAAAATTTTGAGTGATGACCTCAAAACAAAAATACATGCTTTAGAAATTAGTATTGAGAAATAACTTTACTATATTTTTTGATTCCAAAGATTGATACCTTGCCTTTATTTGGCAAAGCAGTTTTTCCAATATTTTTTAATAAAATAAAGTTAATTTTTTCATCATTATTTTTTTTATCATTTTTGAGATAAGGAATTAAATTTCTTACTTGTTTGTGTTGTGAGTATTTTTTGAATGTATATGCCAAACCATTTTGTAAATAAATATTCTTAATTCGATTTAGTGTTTTAAAAGAGCAAACTTTTCTTATTACCGAAAGCTTCGTTGCTAAAATCATACCTGACAAAACAGCCTCACCATGAGTGATTTTTTTTGAGTAGTTATTTTTTGTTTCTATTGCATGAGCAAATGTATGGCCAAAATTTAAAATCATTCTTAAATTTTTTTCATCTACATCTTTATTCACAAAGTGCATTTTTATTTCACAACTTTTTTTGATTGCGTACATAAGTTCTTTAGATTTTTTTTTAAGAATTGACTGAGTATTTTTTTCTAGCCAATTAAAAAATTTTTTATCCTTAATAATTGAATGCTTTAAAATCTCGGCATAACCGCAAATCATTTCTTTTCTTGCTAAAGAATTTATAAAAGAAGTATCACTGATGACTAATTTTGGTTGATAGAAGGATCCTATAAGATTTTTTCCATAATTGGAGTTAACCCCAGTTTTTCCACCTATAGCGGAGTCTACTTGAGCAAGTAGTGTAGTAGGGATATTAATAAAATTTATTCCTCTTTTAAAGACACTCGCAATAAACCCAGAGACATCGCCAGTTATACCACCTCCAACACCGATTATTAAATCTGATCGATTAAAATTCTTTGATAGTAATACATTTAAATAAAAATTCACTGTGCTCATTGACTTTTTTTTTTCATTAGCGACAAAAGGTAAGAAAGAGAGGTTATAATTTTTAAGCTTATTTTTTAAATTAACTCTAAATTTTTGCGGAACACGTTTATCAATTATAATTGCTATATTTTTTGTCCTAGGGCACAAAGATTTCAATTTTTTTGATAAAATGTTTAATGTATTTTTACCAATAATTATTGAGTAATTATATTTTTGATTTTTAAATTTAATTTCCTGATTTTTCATATAAATTTAATATCTTTTCGACTATTTCATCAGATTTAAGTGAATTACACTTTATTCTAAAATCTGCTTCATTATAAATTTTTTTTCTATCAAAATAAATTTTTTTAACTGTTTCTTCGATATTTTTCTTAAATAAAAGAGGTCTTTTTTTATTTTTCTTTAATCTTTTAATCAATTCATTAATCGGAACATCTAACCAAAAACTCACAGATAATTTTTTTGCACTTTTTCTAATTTCATTGCTTAAAAAAGCACCTCCGCCTAAAGAAATTACAGAGTCATTCTTTTTTAATTCAGCAAGAGTAATTTCATTTTCAACCTTTCTAAAATAAACCTCACTTTTATTTTTAAATATAAAATTAATAGACGATCCCTCTTTAGCTTCTATAAGCTTATCAACATCAACAAAATTGTATTTAAGCTTTTTTGCTAAGTTTTTACCTATAGTAGATTTGCCTACTCCCATCATTCCGGTCAAAGTAAGGTTTTTTGCCACTTTACCTTATTTTTTGATTTTGATTTTTCATAAATATGTCTTATTTATTGAGTTTAAATTAAATCAAAAAGTATGCAACTTAAATACAACAGACAGCCAAGTTTAGGAAGTTCTATTATAAAAACTTTATTTAAGCTTTTATTAGTAATCATTATTTTTATTATCGCAATTTTCTTAATTGAAAAAATAAGTTTTCCAAGCCCAGAAAAAAAATATCAAATTGACGTTACTGATGAAATTAAAAAGCTTTAGATATTTAATAAGCTTATTTGTTATTTTAATGTATACACCTTTATTAGGTGAGGAAAAAATTGATATTTGGAAAAATAATAAGGAAACTATCTCAGAGTCTCAAAATCAAGAAAATCAAGATATAAAAAAAACTTTAAGCCCTAAGTCATCTCAAACAATTCAAGCTCCAGAACAAATTCAAATTCAAGAAGGCTCTACAATTCAGCAAGATGCTGAAAAAGTTTATGGTATTTATGAGCCTGCAAATTATGATTTTAGCTTAAATATGTGGTCAACGACCAAGGCAGAAGACTTAAGATCAAGTCTTAAACGTTTAGACAAAATTAATTTATCAAAATCATCCAATGAAATTTTGGAAGCAATCTTGTTTTCTTTTTCTTATCCTCCGCAAGACATGAATCAAAAAGAATTTGTTAAACTAAAAATTAATTGGTTAATAGACAACAATCGAATTGAATTAATTGAGAGTTTTTTAAAGCAAAATGAGCAATTTGAAAACAAAAGTAAAGCTGTTCAGTATTTAGTCGATACAAATATTGCAAGCGGCAATATTAAGGAAGGGTGTAAAAAAATAAGTTTTATCGATGCAAAGGTAAAAGATGCATATTTGGAAAAATTCAAAATATATTGTTTAGTCTTTAGTAAAAAAAATCAAGAAGCTCAACTTTTGTTAGACTTACTAAGAGAGCAAAAGCAATCTAGTAAATTTTATGATGATAAAATTAATTTTCTCCTTGGCGTAACAGATAAAACAAGTAGTAAAATTAATGAAAAAAATCTTTTAAATTTCTACCTCTCAAGCATAACAATTCCAGATTTTAAATATGAGCCTACAAAGAAAACTAAAGCAGAAATATGGAGATATTTAAATGCAGCAAATTTAATAAATTTAGAGGACGCATCTGATAAAAAGAAATTAAAAGAATTAGAAATTGCAGCAAATAACGATCAATTGGATAAAAATAAAATTTTTGAAATTTACCAACAGATCCCGTTTGATTTGAACACTCTGATCAATGCTAAAAGCAATTACAAATCTTTCAACGAGAGTGATGCCAGGGCACTAATTTATCAGAAATATTTATTAGCTGAGACAAATGAAGAAAAAATTAAATATCTTTTTTTATTAGAAGAATTATTTAAAAAGGCAGATTTAATAAAGGTATTTTCAAAATTTTTGAGCGATAGAATTGAAGAAATTGGTATTGAAAATCTTCCTAAAGAATATCAAGAAGCTTCACAGTCCAGAATTGTTTCTGACGAAGATCTGCTTCTTGGAAAAGTAAAATACAATGATAAAGTTTTACATCAATCAAAGATATTGAAATATTATATTGAGGGAGAAAATAAAAAAAAAGTTCAAAAAGATATTGATAAAATATTTAAAAAAATAACTAAAAATAAAAAATATTTTATTTCAGCAAAAGATCTGGCGCTAGCTGACGCCTTAATCAAAGATGGTTTTTCTATTCCATCAAATTTTAAATATACAGAATTATCGCAAAAATTTGATATACCCAAGAACTTGTTGCAATTAATTGATAATGATCAAAAGGCATTTCTTGCCTTAAAAATTGTAGAAATTATTGGAGAGGATGAACCTTATCAACTTGATCCAGAAACTATATATTTTGTAACTAATCTTTTAAATAAAATGAATTTAGTTACTATTAGAAATAAAGTTTTAAATTCTGCTCTACCATTACGATCTTAATTAGAATATAAATCTTTTATATGGCAATAAGAAAGATTTTAACAGAACCAGATCCTTTTTTAAGACAAAAGTCTGAAAATGTAGAAGTCGTAAATGATGAAATCAGAACTCTTATGGATGATATGCTTCAGACTATGTATGACGCTCCTGGAATTGGATTAGCTGCAATTCAAATTGGAGTTGCTAAAAGAGTTATCGTTATAGATTTAAGTAAAAATGAAGAAAAAAAAAATCCTTTATATTTTGTAAATCCTGAAATTATTAATAAATCAAAAAATGATGCTTCTTATGAAGAAGGATGTTTGTCAGTGCCTAATCAATTTGCAGAAATTAGCAGGCCAGATAAATGTAAAGTCAAGTTTTTAGATTATAATGGAGATGAAAAAATTTTAGAATTCGAAGGTTTACTCGCAACTTGCATACAACATGAAATGGATCATCTTGAAGGAATATTATTCATTGACTATTTGTCAAAATTAAAAAAAAGTATGATAATAAAAAAACTGTCAAAGCAAAAAAAAACATTAGAGAGAATAGTTGTATAAAGATAGATGTCTTTCAAAATTTTATTTATGGGGACACCTGAATTCTCTGTTCCAATATTAAAGTCAATCTTTGAGTCAAAACATAAAATTCTAGGAGTTTACACCCAACCACCTAAAAGAAAAAATAGAGGCCAAAAAATTCTTAATTCACCGGTGCATGAGATTTCAAAGAAATTAGAAATACCTGTAAGGCACCCAAATTCTCTTGAAGGAATAGAGGAACTTAACCATATAAAAAAATTAAATCCTGATATTGTAGTTGTAGTAGCTTATGGGAAAATTTTACCCAGTAAATTATTAAATTTTGAAAATACTCTTTTTATAAACATACACGCATCATTATTGCCCAGATGGAGAGGGGCAGCACCAATCCAAAGAGCTATAATGAACATGGATGAAGAAACTGGAATTTCTGTGATGAAAATTGTTCCAAAATTGGACGCAGGGCCAGTCCTGATGCAATCTAAAATAAAAATTTCTAAAGATCTTAATTGTAAGGAACTAGGTGAAAAAATGTCAAAATTGGGAGCTAAGTTAATAATTGATGCTTTAAATTTAATTGAGAACAGCAATCCAGTTTTTAAAGATCAAAATGAGTCTGAAGTTTCTTATGCTAAAAAAATTCAAAAAAACGAATCCAAAATAGATTGGAATGAAGAGGCAAGTAAAGTTGTTGCAAAAATAAATGCTTTTTTCCCTAATCCAGGTTGCTGGTTTGATCTCAATGGAGCTAGAATTAAAGTCATTAAAGCAAAGGAAGTAATAAATGATGGCAAGCCTGGAACAATATTAGATAAAAAATTTACAATAGCTTGCTCACATAATTCAGTTCAAATATTAGAACTTAAAAAAGAAGGTAAACAAAAATTGACAACAGAAGAGTTTCTCAAAGGAAATGAAATAAGTATTGGCCAAAACCTAACTTAATATGTTTAATTATCTAATTAAAATTGAATATGATGGAACTAGTTTTGTTGGATGGCAGAGTCAAAAAAACGGAAAATCTGTTCAAGATACGATTGAAAAAGCTTTAAAAAAAGTTCTAAAGTTGCGCTTAAAAATTATAGGCGCTGGCAGAACTGATAAAGGTGTGCACGCGTTATCACAATATGCCAATTTTAAATATAGCAAGAAAATAAAAAATAAAAAAATTTTTTTAAATTCGATTAATTTTTTTCTTAAAAAAAATTTAATATCAATTTTAGATATCAAAAATAAAACAGAAGATTTTCATGCAAGATTTAGCGCTAAGCTGAGAACATATGAGTATCTAATTATTAATAGACAAGGTGATCTATCAATAAATAAAAATAAAGCTTGGCATGTAAAAAAAAAATTAAATCTTAAATTGATGAAAAGGGGGGCAAAAATATTTGAGGGTACTCACGATTTTTCAACATTCAGGTCATCTACTTGTACAGCAAAATCTCCAATTAAAAAATTATTACCAATAAAAATTAGCAAGTCTAATGAATTGATAAAGATTAAAATAAGTTCTAAATCGTTTCTGCAAAATCAGGTGAGATCGATGGTGGGATGTTTGAAATACTTATCCACTGGAAAATGGAACATTAAAGATTTTAAAAAAG
>Ga0315330_10002395_pt1 | contig 12823 bp, 20 predicted proteins | sample M140m34915metaG_FD_203453 | JGI IMG/M metagenome (GOLD analysis project Ga0315330, IMG submission 203453) | Ammonia-oxidizing marine archaeal communities from Monterey Bay, California, United States - M1 40m 34915 | ecosystem: Environmental > Aquatic > Marine > Intertidal zone | place: USA... | reverse complement strand
TGCCTTGCACGCAGGAGGTCATCGGTTCGACTCCGATATTCTCCACAACAAGCGAAAATAGCTCAGCTGGTAGAGCACAACCTTGCCAAGGTTGGGGTCGCGAGTTCGAATCTCGTTTTTCGCTCAAGGGTCTATAGTCAGAGCATTTTTAACATCCTAGGCTCATGGAAATGTAAGACTCAGGACTTAAGACCCATAATATAAAGGGATAATTTCACACAAGCGTACCACTAGAATAAGACGACTTAGTATTACCTCCCTTTTAAAGCCACCTTCGGGTGGCTTTTTTATGAAGATATATACATTGAATGAATAATAGTACTCCTGGATGAATTACGGTTTGGACGGCTTTCAGCGCGCAAAATGGCGTGCTAGAAAATGGCTTCACAACTTAGCGAAAAGATTCATACGCCCATTAAAGATTAATTGGGGGAAACACATCAGTAAAACATATATACTTCACTTAGAAGACAGAGAAGATAGAAAAGAACTATTGTCTAAAGAGCTTAAAAAAGTCTACACACATAAAGGAACTCTATTAGATGAAGTTACATGGTGGCCTGCTGTCAAGGATGTTATACGTTGGCCAGAACATTGGCATATTAATAAATACTCATTTGATTTTCATTGGGTAATTGACCCAGATCCAGGCCTACTACCACAGATAGACAAAATTGGCCAGTGGAAGATTGATTGTTCTCCAGCAGAAACTGCAATTGCATGTGGACATATACAAATGTGGAAAGATTTTGTGGCTAGTGGTGAGGAGACTGCTATGTTCTTAGAAGACGATGTTTACTTCGTATATAATTTTGAAAGCACATGTAAATCTATCTTTGAAAAGGAACTACCTAAAGACTGGGATATTTTATACCTCTCAGCTCTACCAAATAAATGGGGTTTTACATGGGATCCGCATTCTAAAAATCTAGCAAGACTATTCAATGGTGTATGGTGGATGTCAGGTTATTGTCTAACAAGAAAGGCTGCAATACATCTACTAGAACAACTACCAATTGTGGGACCAGTAGATGTTTGGATTAACTATCAATTTGAAGGACTACAAGTCTATCTAGCCTATAATAATATTATTTGTCAAGCAGATAATACCTACTCAGACAATACTTATTCATTTATGGAAGAATTCTATTGGAAATAGGCAAAGTTTTTGCAAAATAAGTGCCTCTAGATTTTTTTATGTCAGATATTTTTCGTATATTAGTACTGTAATTAAAACAACTATATGAAAAAAATTAAAGCAAAACTATTAACCTACTTATTTAAGGATTGGGTAAAGTCTGAGAAAGACGTTGAAACATTGTTACTCACACAAGATATGATAACTAAGCGTAAGAACGAATTGACTGGCCACACTCCTATTTTAGGTTTTAGAATGCATAGTCCTAACCAAATTAAATAATATGACAAAACTACAAGCCCTTAAGTGTATTGAACTAACTAGCCAAACTCAGGCTGATAACGGTACTATATGCTACCATGACCCAATTGCAAATTGTGATTACCTATCTTATGAGAATGGTTATATTCGTAGAGCCTACACTAGATCTCATGTAACTCAAAGTGGTTACAAATATAAGAACAGATCAATCTATCAGCTTAATCCACAGAAGCTAACTCCATTCGTGAGTAGTTTTGATGGTCAAATTTACTACACAACTGAGAGAATTATGGTTCCTACTCATGAAGAGAGAATGGAAAGATTAGCTAGAGCAGTTGTCAATTTTAGAACACATTTAAAGAAACAAAAGCCAGTTGCTCAGTATAACTACTAATTAATTTTAGTAAATATGCGAGTAAACATTTGGGTAGGAAAGGATTGGTTAGACCAAGTCTTTAAAATCACAAGACAAGAAATAGCTGACGATGATGTTTTTGACAATGCAGTAGAATATACTGATATTGCAATGATACCAGGTCAAATACAAGTCTCTATTGAATTTGATAAATATACTAACCTAGTTGATAGAGGACTTCTAGTAGACTGGGCTGGGGCAGAAACATTAACAGAATAATATGATACCAAAAGAAGGAAAAGTAATTGTAGATTTTTGGGCTCCATGGTGTGGCCCTTGTAAAGCAATGATGCCTGTACTAGAAAAGTATAGTGAAGAAGAGGAAGCAGTAGAAGTAATTAAAATTAACGTGGATGAAAATCCAGAGATTTCACAAGAGCACGGAATTAGAGGTATTCCATGTTTCATTTATTTTGAAGATGGCGAACCAATCAAGAAACAAGTTGGTATGCAGACGATAGAACAATTGAAAGAACTTACAAAACAATAATATATGAGATGGTTTACAGATACATTTACTTATTGGTCTGAATTAGTATCAGAAATAAGAATCTGGTGGATATTCAGAAAAGCAGCTAGACAAAATACTACAAAGCTTAATGAAAACGATCTAAGAGTAGATTGGTTAGGTAGAATCTATGGTGTAGTTAATATGCCAGAAGAAGTAGTTACGGCAGCTCCACAAGTTCAACAAGCTTACGTATTACAACAAATTAATAAGTGGGGTCCACTCACAATTGAAATGGGACTCGCAGACATCATTTATCCAGAAATAGCTAGAATACCAAACACGAACGCATACCTAGTTGTAATGTGGCCTCAGTATGATGCATTAGGTCTTTGGTATATCCTAGGTAATTTACTTAGATCTGCAGCAGTTGGTTTTGGTTTATTCTTACTAGCTAGAGTAATCTGGGTTAATTTCCACCACGTAACAGAACTTTTTAATAAGTTACTTGGGTTAGCAGGTATGTAATGGCAGAAATAAAGAGAGTACAAGAAAACGGACTTCGTTTTTATCAAGTAACCGAGGGAGAAGAGATAATCGCAAAACTACCATCGGTTACTACTATTTTGGGGGAAACCAAAGATAAATCAGGTCTAGACAAATGGCGCAAGAGAGTTGGCGAAGCAGAAGCTGATAGAATCTCAAATCTCAGTATGAGTAGAGGTACTATTATGCACAGACTAATAGAACTCTATAAAACAAAGACTTCAGGTGAAGCCACTGATCGTTTAAATGAATTAAAAGAAATAGCCAAGACTGATGATGAGGTCAATGAATTCTCAGAACATGAGAATGCAGAACTTTATCTAGAAGAGGCTTGGAAGATGTTCTATAAATTCTGGTTTAACTCAGCAGACTATTTTGATACCATAAAAGAGGTAATAGAAGCAGAAACATTCTTATGGACCACTAAAGCAGGTGGTTGGGCAGGAACTGTGGATAATGTCTCAGAAGTAGTTGATGGTAAGATTAAGATTATTGACTACAAGAATAGTAGAAAGCCAAAACGAGAAGAATGGGTGATAGATTACTATCTACAGGCATCAGCATATTTCATAGCATATTGGGATATGTCAGGTAAGAAAGCCGATGGTGCAGAGATTTGGATAGCTAATGAAGTGGATAATTTACCACAAAAATTCACACTTACCCAGTCCGATCTACAGTTCTATGCAAAGGAGTTTATTAAGCGTAGACAGATGTTCCAGGATAAATTTAATATATAAAGCATAAGTATAATAGTATAATTATGTCAAAAAAAGTGACAAGGATCTATAAAAATGTTTGGAAACCAGGGGCAGAGGATGCCGCAAAGAAGTTTGGTTTTATTAAAGCTGAAGACTTAGTACACAAGAAAACTAAGCCAGATACGCCTATAATAGAACAAATTTTAACTGGTTGGGGTAACTATATGAAGTCACATTTTGTAGACTTAGATCCAGAGTTAAAAGCTGAGGGGCAAAAAAGACTAGAGATTTGCGATCCATGTGATATGAGAAATGGTGGTACATGTTCAACTGGTAGACAAGGTAAACATGTTGTTACAGGTGTAATGACAAGAGGCTGTGGCTGTAGATTAGCTGCAAAGGCACTTTCACCAGGATCTCAATGTCCTCTAGGTAAATGGTAAACAAAAAACTTAATTATGTTTAAAAATTTAAGAAAAGGGTTTTTCCCATCGTTAATAGCATTTTCTGCACTATCAGTTTCTGCTTCTGCTGCTTTCTATTCAGTTAGTGGTTTAAGTAAACTATTTGCAGGAGCCTCTTTTGAGGTTATTATTATGGCAGGTTCATTAGAAGTAGCCAAGTTGGTGATTGCATCCTTATTATATCAATATTGGGACACTATTAATAAGTGGTTAAGAACTTATTTAGCAATAGCAACCGTAGTTCTAGTACTTATTACATCAATGGGTATCTATGGTTTTCTATCAGCAGCATACCAAGAAACATATTCAAAACTATTAATTCAAGAAAATCAAATAGAATTTATTGAGAATAAAGCTAAATTCTATGAAGAAGATATTGAAAGATATGATATAGAACTTGCTAGAATTAGTGATAATATTAATATCCTATCAAATGCAAAGGCATCTGGTATACAAGTAAGAGATACAACTTCATCTACTGGATTTAGACAGACTATTTCTACTACAGAATTAAGAATGGCTCAAAAACGTATTGAGGTAGAAGAAGAGAATCGTAGAGGTGTACAAAATCAAAGACAAGTGGCTGCAGATAGTCTACAGACTTTTAGATTACAAATTTTAGATTTACAGAATACTAATGAAACTGCAAGTGAATTAGGACCACTACAATACTTGTCTGGTCTAACTGGCACACCAATGGATAAAATTATCAACTGGTTATTATTAGTAATTATCTTTGTATTCGACCCACTGGCAATTTCATTAGTTATTGCTGCTAACTTTGCATTTGCACAAGCATTTCCAAGAAAAGAAGATGAAGATACAGAATATGTACCTTCTAGTTCTGTCTGGGATAATATTGAAGATAGAGTTAAAGAAGACGAAGTAGACGAAGATGACCTATATGATAATAGAGGTTCTGTATATTATGACGAAGAAGACGAAGACTTCGATGAGGACCACGCATTAGATGAAGTACTTAATGATATGGTTGAAGATATGGACGAAGATGAGTTTCTAGATCAACCAGCTAGAAAATCTAGACCAACAATGGATGTTAGTATAGACCATGAAGATGCTGAGAAGTGGAATCAATTAGCAGATGAATTAGCAAAAGGTTCTGCTCAGGTGGCAGTAGAAGATGAAGACTATAATTGGGAAGAAGACCAAGAAGTTTTAGATTTCTTAGATGAAATGGATAAACCAGGTCCTTGGTCAGAAGAAGATGATAAAATTCATACAGTCGGTGGTTTAACTAACGATAAAGAATCTGGTTTCATGGATTTTCAGGATAAAATGGATGAGAATGATGCTGCAAGAGAAATTGACGTTATTGACCCTGAAGAAGTATCTAATAAATGGGAAGTAGAAGATACAGCTGGTAATGTAACTGTACATGAAGAATCTGAAAGCGAATTTCCTAATGAGAATAATCCAACATCAGTTGCTGCAACAGTTGAAAGGGTAAAGAATGAATTTGGTACATATCCTCCAGTTGTAGAAAAGATTGAGACTCCTCATTTACCAGATGAAACTACTACAACTTTACCACCAGAAGCTAGGGGTGTAGAACCACCAAAGGTTACTAAGAAAGTGGTAAAGAAATCTGCTCCTAAAGTAGAAACTACAACTAAAGCTCCGATAAATGAAGATGCTTTATTTGATGAAGCAATGAGAAAGAAAGCAGAACAAGATAAACTAGATTACTTAAGAAAAAAAGATGAAGATAGTAAGAAATAAAATAAAATTGGACAAACGCTATATTACAGAGCCGTTAGATTCAGAATCATTGGGTAAAATAATATCATCTGATAATCCTGGTATTGTCCATAGAATTTACCTTATTAAGAACGGAGTAACGAAGAGACAGGTCTTCTTAGAAGTAGATGATGACGATAACTATATAGTTAATGCTAATATCAGTATTAATTATGCCTATGCTGGAGCAGCAAAGAAACAGGCAGAAGTAATTAGCTTCATGAGAGAACTTGTTAAAAAGAAACCAGAGTTTATAGTTAACTTTACAGTTAGTAGAAGAGATAGCATGGAAGAGATATTTAATTTCAAGCATGTTACTACAAATGTAAATGAAGTAGTTGAGTTAACAAACAAATTAGAAATAAAAACATACGAATTATGCAAAGTAAATACGTACTAAAAAAGGGACACAGCGGTGACCTAGTAGAAGCAGTACAAGAGGCACTAGGCTTAAGAGCAGACGGTGTTTTCGGACCTAGAACAGAACAAGCAGTAAAATCATTTCAAATTGATAATAAGTTAAGAGGTGATGGTGTTGTAGGACCAATGACTTGGAGAAAGCTAGATCTTAACCCACATGAATTAGAAGCAGATACAGATATTACCACCGGTGCAACATGGATTGAACAACATCCACTACCAGAAGGGGAATATGTAAAGCAAGAAACACCTAAAAAATGGATATTCATCCACCACACTGCCGGTAGACATAATCCATATAAAGTAATTGACCAATGGGGTAGAGACCAAAGAGGTAGAATTGGAACTCACTATGTAATTGGCGGACAACCAGCTTCTGGCTCAGGAGATAATCAATATGATGGTAGAATTCTACAAGCATTCAAAGATGAATATTGGGCTTATCATTTAGGTAAAACTAAATCTGGTACGATGCACAGACAATCTATCTCAATAGAAGTTTGTTCTGCTGGTAGACTAAATAAAGTTGGTGACAAATACTACACTTGGTATAAAGCAGAAGTAGATCCATCACAAGTTTGTACTTTAAATGTACCATATAAAGGTAGACAATATTATCATAAATATTCTGATAAACAAATTGAGTCACTAAAAGCTCTACTAATTTTATTATCAGAGAAACATGGTATCAATCTTCAAGTTGGTGTAATTGGTGAGATGAAAAGAATAGCACATCTATCAAGCCAACCAAAACCACATGGAGTTGTAAAAGCACATACTACAAAAGGTATAGCTTCAGCTTGGGACTTTTCAGATGATGCTTGTTCTGGTAAGATTGTGGGTTTATTAACTCATGGTCAAGTTAGAAAGGACAAAGACGATATGCATCCACAGCAGAATCTTATAGATATGTTAATGTCTATATAATGAAACTTCTGTGAACTGCATTGTATAATTAATAGTATAGATAGGTTAAAATTAAAAAATATGCACATAGTAATAACTGGAGGAGCGGGTTTCATAGGACATCATGCAACTTGGCGTGCTTTAGAAAGAGGATGGAAAGTCTCAGTACTTGACAACTTCTCAACCGGAAAGTTAGAGAATTTACTTTTACCAAGTGGTAATATACCAGGAGGTTTGACTATTTACGAATGTGACATTGCAGAAGGACCACTACCAGATATTCCTAACATAGATTATCTCTTACATTTAGCAGCACCAGTTTCAGTTGAAGAATCATTAAATAATCCAGACAAATATTTGAAAGGAATATATCATGCTTCAAAAAGAATACTTACATGGGCAAATGAAAGAGGGTGTCAATCAGTAGTTGCTGCAAGTACAGCAGCAATCTATGGCGACACTGAAGATATTCCAATGAAAGAAACTAATACTCCAGATCCACTATCTCCTTACGCGGAGTATAAATTAGAGATGGAAGGAGTACTAGATGGTTATCATAGTTCTACAATGCAATGTGCAGCACTCAGATTCTTTAATGTCTTCGGCGAAGGACAGCCAGATGATGTAGGTTATGTTTCAGCAATTCCTATTTTCAAAAAACAATATGAATCTTACAAACCAATCACAGTAACAGGTGATGGACTTCAAACTAGAGATTTTGTATATGTAGAAGATGTCGTAGAGGCATGTTTTGCAGCAATTACAAGACCTAATGGTGGATTTGAAACAATGCCAGTATTTAATGTTGGTACTGGTGAAGAAGTAAGAGTTCTAGATATAGCAGAAGCATTTGGTGGTGAGATAGTACATATTGATGCAAGAGAAGAGCAGAGAAGAGCTCTAGCAGATATATCATTAATAACACAAGTACTAGACTGGAGACCCCAGACAAAAGTACTGCAATGGATTAAGGAGGACAAGAATGCCTAGAGCAGTTAGAATGACTGTATGTTCAAATTGTTTGAACGATTTTCCAGACAAGGAAATGTATACAGTTGGTAAGTCTGGTAATTGGGCAACACCTGATGTTATAGGCTACTACACACCATTCTGCAAGAAATGTGTAAAGAAAGATACAGATTCTTATATAAAGATAATAAAAGAACCTCAACCTCCAAAGAAACGTAAAACAACTAAAAAGAAAAATGAAAAGAATAATAAGAAAGATTAAATCATGGTTCGTAGCAACTCCAACTGAACCATTTACATGGAGTACTGAAGATTTTGAAACAGCTAAACGTTGGGCAAAATCACAACCACATCCAGATGTACCACAACTAAGTCTATGGGATAAAGTAAATGGAGATAACCTAAGACAAGATTCTGCATATACTCTATCAGCACTTAATCAAATATTATTCAATCAAGAAGAAGTCTATGAAAAAAATAACTAACATACTTACAGCTTTATTTTTATTAACTGTTATTTCATCTGCACAGCCACATGTTATGGCTACTTTAGAAGATGAAGTATCTAAATTTAATACAACTGTTCAATCTGAAAATATAGTAGAGATTAAAACAGATATTTATGAAGCAATTTACAATATTGAATATCAACAACCACTGATGGTTGATTATACTATTTTCTGTAAACCAGAATCACCTACTTATGAAAGGGATGGTATTTCATTTAAGGCATATCCTGGCTTAAAAGGTTCTTCTAGTTCAGATTATTCTGGAAATGTATATGATAAAGGTCACATGGCACCAGCAAATACATTCGCATGTAAAGAAGAATGGTTAAGAATGACATTTAGCTATGCAAACTGTGCATTACAACATCAAGGACTAAATAGAGGTACTTGGGCTGCACTAGAAAGATTCGAAAGAAATCTTGCAGGTATTTATGATGAAATTGATGTTAGAATTGAAATCTTCTTCTCAGATAAATGGACTACAAATTCAGATCCAGCTAGAATTCCATCTAGTTTCGTAAAGTCTATTACATGGATAGAGGATGGTAAAGAAAAAACCATCTCGTTTGACTTTCCAAATGAAGATACTACTGGTAGGTCATTCTGGGAGTTTCTCATAGATTAAAGATATATAACATATAGGGGGCAACCTATATTAAATAAAAATGCTCGAGATATGGACAATGCAGACAAATTTCTAAAATTGTTCTCTGAATTTGACTTGGTGGTAACACCTAAAAAGAGGACTACACAACCAAAAAAGAAGGAGTTTAATGTCACGGCAACTCAGGCAGGAAAGGCTAGATACGATTTAGAACGTGAACTAAAAAGAATCAGAGCAGAATATAAGAGAGCTCAAAAATCTTTTAAGCACAATAAAATCACAAAACAAGAGTTGTTTGATTTTGAATGGAGAATCTTCGAATTACAAGAAGAGATCAGAAAAATCGACGAGGAGAGCGCAATATAAAATATGCAGTTATTTAGTACATATTTGATAGACAAAATAGTTTATACTTTAGAACCTAAAGACAAGCACAAGAAGAGGCTGGCATCACCAGAAGACTATGATATACTCAATTGTTCTTATGTAGATGCACCGGTGAGAATACCACCTGCTAATTCTTCAGCTGAGACTAAAGCTGAATTAGAAACTATTGCTGCAGCAGAAATTTTACACAAGAACCCAGCTAAGATAGAACAGAAGTATGACGAGGACTATCTACAGTGGTTTAAGAAATGTGTAGAGAAAGCAGGTCTAGAATATGACGAAGCATATTTTAAAAAACTAATTAAAGAAGTCGGATCTATATCGATTAGACTTAAATATAAGTACAATAGACCAAGACCATTTCAATTAGGTAAAGTCTTAGGTATTGATGTTACTAAATATCAATCTAGTACTGCTAAAACCCCAGCATTTCCATCTGGACATACTATGGGTTCAACTTTAGTAGCATGTATATTAAGTAAGAAATACCCAGAGATAGAAGATAAACTAATGAAATTGGCCGATAAAGTATCTCTATCTAGAGTAGTTGGTGGACACCACTACAAATCAGATATTGAATATGGAAAGCAGCTAGGTAAATGGTTGGCTGGTCATGTAAAAGAATAATGGAAGATATTTTAGCACAATATATTGGAGAGTGGGGATGGCTGACAGTTGTAGCCATCGTTACGTTTGCTTTTAAAGATGCAATATCAAACTTTTTTAAAGGTGTACAATTCTTAATGGGTACAGATTTTGATATTGACGATGTAGTCTATATTAAAGGTACTAAGAAAGCTAGAATTGTAAGACAAACGATCTGGAGAACTACATTCTATGTCTATGGACATGGAAGAAAGTTTGTAGTACCAAATAGTGCATTATGGTCACTACAAATAGAAAAAGATCTGCCTAACGGCGAAAACTATGAAGAATACAAGAAGTAAACTTTTTATCATATTAGCAATTTTATCATTTTGGCTACTTACAAGCTGTGGTGTTAATTGGCATTTATCCACAGTTAATCACGATCCAGTCTATGGAACTGTATATGTAAATGATGATGTTGAAATTGATACTTTAAACTACACACAATTTAAAAGAAAACTAAGAACAGATTTCAGTTTTAGATGGGATTATGCCAACTATATGATGAATCAACCACTTAGTTTTTATTATCGTAACTATCGAGGTCCACTAGGTAATGCTCATAACCTATGGTGGAACTCAAATCAATACTGGACAGACTGGGCATTTAACTATCCTTTCACTTCATTCAATTCATGGTATTGGGACAGATGGGACCCATGGCCAAGATGGAGATGGAATAGTTGGTGGGGTTACAGCGGTGGCTGGTATGCAAATACTTGGAATAATCACTGGTATCAATATGGATATTCTGGCTGGTATGGACATGACTCAATGTTATGGGGAACTCAATGGAGACGTAATAATGTCAACTATGCATATATTAATGGTCCAAGAGGTAGCAGAGCTAATCTAGATACTAATTCTAATATCCAAAACAACATTAACAATAGAAGAAATTCTAATAACAATGTAAATAGTAGAGGACCAAGAATTTCAAATACTGAGAATGGTATTATCATTAGAAATGGCAATAATATCAGAGTTATCCCTAACAATAATATCAGAGTATACAATAATCCTAATAATGTACCGAACAGAGTTATTAAACCAAGAAACAACAGTAACCCTAATTGGAACAATAACAACAATAACGTAATCAGAAACAACTCTAGACCAAGAATACCAGATACTAATACAAACTGGAATTCAGGTAGACCGCCAGTAATTAATAACAGCGGTAATACAAGTAGACCACCAGTAATTAATAGAGGTTCAAGTAACATTTCTAGAGGTTCTAGTTCATCCGGTGGCAGCAGCAGAGGCGGCAGAGGCAATAACTAATTGGAACAAAAACCAGTTTGATACTATAACTCTAACAGATCGGACTATGTTCGACTGATAAATAGTATATAAATATGGTACAACCCAAATCAAAAAAAGGTACTAGAGTGAAATACCTAAAGACTTTCGAAGCTTTCTTGCTAACAGAAAAGCCTTACTCTAAAGATGAGATTGTTGTCTTTGACTTAGATGATACTCTAGTCATCACAGATGCTAAAATTAAAGTCTGTGACCATTTCACCGATAAATGTTTTTCATTAACTCCAGAAGAATTCAATGATTTTGAAGCAAAGAGACAACATGAATTAGATTTTACTGACTTCAGTGATATAGAGATTATGAAAGCTGGTAAACTAATTGAGTACTACTTAAACATTTTCAAGAGAAACTATAAGAGAGGTATAGCAGTCGGTATTGTAACTGCTAGAGATGACAGAGAGATGATTTACAAATGGTTAAGAGAACATGTTGGTTTTAGAATTGATAAAGATCTGATATTTGCTATCTCTGACCCAGTTCATAAATTCAAAGGTTCAATCGCCGATAGAAAGAAAGAGGCTTTTGAAACTTATATTAATATGGGCTACACTAAGTTTAAATTCTACGATGACGATACAGCTAACTTAAAGCTGGTTAAATCTCTCGAGAAGGAGTATGATAACATAAAGATATATACTAAGAAGGCAAAAAAACCTAAATACTAAGAATGGCAACACAAGGAGACTATAGAGCAAGATTCGCAGCAGCATTTGATAAAGCAATACAAGAGGCTCAGTATGCGGCAGCAATGGACGGACTAGACCTAGACTTTATTAACAACAGATCTACGACGAATACATTTAAACTATCCGCAAACGACTTTCAATCAGTAACACATAAGAACGAGATTAGATTTCTTATTGCTAGAAGATGGTTTCCAGATTTAGATGTGGCTACAGTAACTCTACCTAGTATCTCTAGTGTAGGAGCTGTTAACAAATCATTAAACGCTTTATACAAAGAAAACCCTTCTGGCTTTAATGAACTTCTACAAGAAGAGCCTAAAGGTGTTGGACCAGGTGAAGTTCTACTTTATTTCATATTAGACAATGCATACCTTGGTGGTGGTGCAAGTGCTGGTGTTGATATTATAGACAACGGAACTAAATATGAGATTAAAGCAGTAAAGATGCACAAGTCAACTGGTACACTAAGAGACTTTAAATTAGGTGGAACTGTTAATATATCTGGAGTATTAAGTGAAATTATGAGACTTAAAGCAGAGTTATTAGCATTTAATCCTAGTATACCAGAAGGTGAAACAACAGGAGTTAACAACACTCACCTAGAAGGTTTCGCTGACAAGAAGTTCCAAAAGCATATTAA
>Ga0315330_10002394_pt1 | contig 12827 bp, 11 predicted proteins | sample M140m34915metaG_FD_203453 | JGI IMG/M metagenome (GOLD analysis project Ga0315330, IMG submission 203453) | Ammonia-oxidizing marine archaeal communities from Monterey Bay, California, United States - M1 40m 34915 | ecosystem: Environmental > Aquatic > Marine > Intertidal zone | place: USA... | reverse complement strand
ATTTCTGCTCAAGCTTTTGCTAAGCACTGTATCGCTAAAGAGAAATCAGGCGTAATAGTAAACACAGCATCTACGCTTGGAGTTATGGGATCAACAGCGCGTTGTGCCTATTCCACCTCAAAACATGCCGTGGTTGGAATGACAAAGTCACTGGCAATGGACTTGGCTCCACATAATATCCGAGTGAATGCAGTCGGACCTGGAGTTATTCGAACACCTTTGACAGAGCCCTATTTTCAGGACGCTGAAATGGCGCAAAAAATAAAAGAAATTCACGCAATGAACCGAACCGGGACTGCATCTGAAATTGCTAAGGCCGTTTTATTTTTAGCGAGCGAAGATGCAAGTTTTTGTACTGGTCATAATTTAGTAATCGACGGTGGCTGGACCGCTGGAAAGCGAATGTAAGCTCATCTTTTCCAACTACTTACAAACTCGCGGTGAAACTTTTAACCAATCATTGATTTTTATCTCTTAGTCCATATCGATCTCCAACGTAACCAGTGGCATGATCGAACCGCTGTTTCATTACTTCTTCTAAAGGGATATCTTTATGGGCGACGGCCCCTCCGCATTGAACTGCAAAATCATCTGCCACTGCATTACAAGGAGCCTGTCCAGAATACAGTTTGTCTGCTGCAGACAATATTAGCTTGCGAAACTCAATTATGCCAACATCGGTCTGCCCCAAATGCTCGCGCGATCGATCAACTATAGGGCCCTGGCTGTTTTGGATTGCAGCATCTTGTTCTGAAACTCCCTGAATACCAGTATACGTATTTATCTTCTGATCGTTTCGATTCATTAAATAATCATTACTTTGGCGACGAAGCGGAAGAAATTCAGCATCTACCTCAGCATGAATAGAAAATCCTTTTATAAACTTTTCACGTTCCTCAGCGGTTAATGCACGATCCGTATTCCAACTATAGCAAAAAATCCAACAGCTCGTATCATCTATTGGCACCCAGCACTGCCCATGCTGAGTTTCACCGGGAAAGGCATTAGGTGCATAGGCGTAATTAGGCATGAGATATTGCGTGGTTCTCCAATATATATCTTCATTATCAGCACGCCTAGCAGCTCCCAACAAGAGGCCCGCGGGATGTTGTAACACTGTAAATTTTGGACAAGGGTCATCACGAACCCATCTAATTCGGTTATCACCGTCCTGATCACTCAGAGCAGCACCAGAAACAACGTTGGTTGCTATATTTTCTTTATTATGGGTAGGAGCCGGCATATGAAGAAAAGAAAGATGGGCCGTGTCGATACCCCCTTCTAAAGATTGGGCCCAATTACATTCCTGCCATTTCTTAGAAATGAAAACGTGGGAACTCGGGAGCAACGTAAATTCCTGTTTGGGAATCTCAGGTAATTTGTTTTTTTGAGGCCCCATATAGATCCAAATGAATCCTGCCAATTCTTGTGTGGGATATGCTGTTACTCTTATTTTTTCTTTAAAATTACTATCTTTAGGAGCAGTCGGTAAATCTATACAATTTCCATTAATATCAAATTTCCAACCATGGTAAACGCAGCGGATTCCGCAGTCTTCATTACGCCCATAGTACAGATCTGCCCCTCTGTGCGGACATCGTCGATCAATAATTCCAACTTGGTTGTTACTGTCTTTAAACGCTAATAGTGGTTCGCCAAGTATGTCTATACGTTTTGGTGGGCAATCCGGCTCAGGCAATTCTTCACTCAGCAATGCCGGAATCCAGAAATACCTGAATAGATCTCCCATAGGAGTCCCGGGTCCAGTTTGTGTTAATTTAAGATTATCATCCCTTTTTAGCATATCATCCCCCATAACCTGCCGACTTAATAATTTATCGTTTTTATTACTTCGTCAATTATTGCAGTTATGGATTTATAGTGTTTTATATTTAGACATTTTTTTTTTGATAAAAATAAGTAAAGTTTAACTGGGGGTGTCATGAACCAGATAGTTAACAACGACCATGGAATGCTAGGAAAATATATCATTGGCGAACTCACTTATATGGTCCGCCAAGAGGAGAAACCCTACTTTGAAAGCTCGATGAGTACAGGGGGCGAACCTAAGATTTTTTTTAATACCGAAAAATGTCCGACCGCTATCGGCAATATGAGAAACATATCAAAATCTCTATCCATTGATATTAATGGTTTTGAATTAATATCCCATCGCAGTGATGTAGCCGACTTTTATAAAGATGAATTAATCGAGAAACAATATAATAAAGAATTAGACCTTTTTTTAAAACAAAGAACTGGTGCTGATAGGGTAGTAATATTCGACCATACGCGACGGTCTAACGCTATCAATGGTGCTGATAACCCGGATGGGAAAAGAGGCCCGGCCGTCCGCGTACATGCCGATTACACCGTGAAATCAGGACCACAAAGAGCTATGGATACCTTGGGGAAAGAGGAATTTGAAAGAATACTCAAAGACGGTGGGCGGGTTATTCAAGTTAATGTTTGGCGACCTATTACCGGTCCTGTTGAGAGTGCCCCGTTAGCACTAGCGGATTCTGCTAGTATCCCAGCAGAAGACCTTATTGCAACCGATCAAAGATTCCCAAATAGAGTTGGTGAAATTTATTCCTTAGCCCATGGGACTACGCACCGTTGGTACTATGCTCCTGAAATGACATCCGAAGAAGTTATCCTCATAAAAGGCTGGGACAGTATTGATGATGGCCGAGCGCGGTTTACTCCCCATGGGGCATTTGATCATCCAGATCAAACAGAAAATTCTAAACCTCGAGAAAGTATAGAAACTAGGACATATTTAGTTTTCAAAAATTGATTCTATTGGATCATTCTTCAGGATATCGCCATGGTTTTTGAGGCTGTTCGGCTTCCTTATCTATAGTCCAGTGGGGCAAAGCGAATTCATCTGTGACGTCAACGTAAAGGAGTTTAACACGAGTTCCAATACCAACCGTTTTTATAGTTTCCGCCGATACAAATTCACCATCTTCTGTCATTAGATTGCCAGCAACCCTCAAAGCCTCATGTTCGGTGGGTTGCCCTTTTTGCATGTCGAGGTCTGCTAAGATAATCATGTAGGGAACTTTATCTTTGAAAGCAGGTTGGATTGGGTGATGAACCTCAACATAAGAATGGACAGTGCCTCTGCCTTCGACCGGAACCCATTCTGATTCTCTATCTCCAGTCCATGGGCAGGCGGTCGTTGGAGGATACCGCAGCAAACCGCTTTTTTTTCCTCGTTGAAGCCTAAATTCTTTTTTTGAGCAGTATTTAAAAAAATCTCTATTTTCTTGATCAAGATCTTCTATGGTTAGCATCATACCCATGTAGTCACCTTGTATAGGCATTGTCTATCTCCTCTTACTTGTGGTCTTTAGCCATAACCATGGCGGAGCCTGTTCCAGGCATCGCCCATCCAAGATTGGCTGTAACTTCGACATTTTTTACCTGTCTACACCCCCCCTCTTCGTAGTTGTACGTGTGCTCTCGTACACCATCTTCGTTAATAGGGCAGGAATCATCCACATTTCCTCTTAATTGCCTGGTATTTTCGATTACCATATTCATTCCATGCGTATAACCCTCACAAAGATGTCCACCCGACGTATTATTTGGGCGCCTACCACCGAGTTCAATTGTACCATCCGACACGTATTCGCCGCCTTCACCTTTCTTGCAAAAACCGTAGTCTTCAAGTTGCAACATTGTAGTAAAGGTAAACGCATCATATGATCCCGTAACATCAATATCCTCTGGTCCAAGTCCCGCGTTTGACCATAAAATATCTTTAGCATAATGGCCCGCTACCGTAGAAATAGGCCCATGTTGATAATGCATATCCGCTCGTGGTTTGCAGCACCGCCCAACGACAGATTGAATAACCGCAGGAGGATTTGGGCAATCACGGGCCCGTTCGGTCCGTGTCACTATAATGCAAGTAGCATTATCCGTTTCAACACAGCAATCTAGAAGATGTAAAGGCTTGCATATTATGCGCGAGGAAACGACGTCTTCAATAGTGTAACGTTGTTTGTAAAACGCTTTGGGATTATTAGATGCGTGCTTTGAGTGCGCAACCTTCACGGCAGCAACCTGTTCCGGAGTTGTACCATAATCATACATATGCCGCAAAAAAGTTGGTGCAAACATTTGTCCTGCGCTCTGCCAACCATAAGCCCGGTGGTGGATTTGATCCCCCAGGATGGGTGCCGCTGATCGAGCTCCGGTTCCACCGATTCGCACTGCTGAATAACCGTTCATCGCCCTATAGATAGCTACCGTTTTGCACATTCCCGCTTCAATAACGCCCATAGCGATACCTATTAAAGCCTCTGTTGATGAGCCACCGCCATGGACATCCATATAAAAATTGAGCCTAATTCCTAGGTCTCCCGCCACCCATGGCGCAAATGTTGAGTCATTCCCAGAGTAACTCAGCATCCCGTCGATATCGCCTGAATCCATGCCGGCGTCTTTCATTGCATTAGAGATAGCCCATGTTGCAAGAGAGCGTGTGGATTCTGTCGAACCGCGACGATACGTCGTTTCGCCTACTCCACAGATTGAATATTTCCCTCGCAAATATCTATTAGACGTTACTTCGTGCTCACTAACACTAGATAAAGTCATGCGGTTTCTCCCTCTGGCTTGGTTATTCATGAAACTTTAACTGCAGCGGAAAATAATTGGAAATTATCGTAGTAAGAACAATCCCTTTATCACGGGTGTGTAAAAAAGATTTACTGGCAAAGTTAATTAGAACGAATTATCAAAATTGATGCACTATACCTTAAACTAGAATTTAGTCAGGAGCTCTCTAAGCCTCATAGGATCAAGGAGAATATAATGCGCGCATTAATTACTGGAGCCAGTCCCGGAATCGGTGGGGCTACATGCCGTCGATTAGTTGACATCGCCAATCTTAAAGGAGAGAAAATCAAGTTAGCTGCCTGTGAAATTACCGAGACAGATGCTGTTAAAAAATTAGCGAAAGATCTTAGAGATCTAGGCGCAGAAGTACTTATTTTAACAGGGGACTTAAGTCAAAAAGATATCCCTAAAATACTCATAGACCGAGCACTCGATTCTTTTGGAGGACTAGATGCCGTGATCAGTAATGCCGGGATCACAAGTCCCGCTCCATTGAATGAACTCGATATAGATCAATGGGATAAGTTGATAGCTGTGAATACTAGAGCGACTTTACTACTCGCACAAGCCGCATACACCAGTTTAAAAAATTCAAAAGGTAGCTTTGTAGCTGTTGCTTCAATGTCGGGCATGGGCGCGCATCCTGGAATGGGACCTTATAGCCCGAGTAAGGCGGCGCTAATCTCATTGTGCCAAGTATTGGCGCAAGAATGGGCTGTTGATGGGATCAATGTTAATACGGTTTCTCCAGGCATGATCCGCACGCCATTGACACATAAAGTTTACGAAAATAATCAGATCGCGAAAGATAGAGCCGCCTTGATCCCATTAGGGAGAATAGGTGAACCAGAAGATATCGCAAATGCCATAGGGTTTTTAATATCTCCGGAGGCTGAATATATGACAGGGCAAAACCTTTTGATAGACGGTGGTTTTGTTGATTCGTTGTATAGTCATATTCCAGGGCTTCCAAGAAGTACCATTTAAAACTTGTAGTTAGGTTTTTAGAGCCAGTGATCTTAGGTTTGAAGGGGTCATGGGAAGTTGCCGAACCCTTAAACCTGTCGCCTTGAAGACAGCATTCCCAATGGCACCAGCAGCAGGCCCACATACAGCCTCTCCAACACCAAGAAATGGCTCATCGGGCATGCTAATCAAAATTGTTTTAAAATCTGGAATATTATCGAACCCAATGATTGGGTAGCTTTCCCAGTCGATAGAAAGGATATTTTCATCGTCATACATTATCTCTTCATAAATTGTCCAACTTGCAGCCTGAATAAATCCTCCCTCAAGTTGCGCGACAACACCCTTTTCATCAATAATTTGCCCTGCATCTGCAGCAATAACTGCCTTCAGAAGTTTTATTTCTGCAGCCTCGTTTACCATTAAGTGCACCGCTACTGCAGTGTAAGCTTTGGAATTCTTATACTGAGCAAAACCTATGCCCCAACCATGATTTGGTTGGTTAGCATCTATATGAGCAATTTCTTTAACTACCGCCTTGATGCAGGCTTTTGCTCTCTGATCCGAGAGATAATTTAATCTCAATTCCACAGGATCAACACAGATTTCTTCTGCTAATTCATCAATGAAAGACTCTATTGCAAAAATATTTGCATAAGCACCTAGAGTTCGGAGAGCTGAGGTTCGATGAGGTAAATTACGAACTAAGTTTTTTATCAGCAACTGATTTTCAAACCGGTATAACGGTTCTAGGTTTCTGTGGATTCCTCCGTGTTTCATTTTATTTGGCGGTATTGGTTTCGCTATAATCGGGGGATCAAGAAAACGAGATGCCAATAAATTAGCCGCCCCGAGTCCTTTTTGCCCCGGTTTAGGTCGGGACACGTGAGTATCACTGAAGGTACTATGTTTCCAACTGCTGATTTTGTTCTTCTTATCAATGTTTGCTGAAAGCTTCATCACCATTGCGGAACTATATGGTTCCCATGCGTGCTCATCTTGTCGCGTCCATTTCAAAAGGATCGCTTTACCCGGCATAGCTTTAGCTATCAAAGCTGCATCGACTGCTGCGTCGTCAGCTCCATTATGCCCGTAGCAGCCTGAATTACTCCTATGATAAATTTTTATCTTATCGTCTGGCATATGGAAAAGTTCAGCAAGACTAGCCCGAAGAAGATAGATACCTTGACTGTGCGTCCAAATTTCTAGTTCGTTTTCCTCAAATTTAGCAACAGCAGCTGATGGTGCAATCGACGCATGCATAACATAAGGGCGACTATATGTTGCCTTAATATTTGGGGCAATTTTTTTATTTGCGACTATGGGTGCTTCTATAGGTATTCCATCAAGAACTTTAAAACTAATACGTTTATTATTTTTTAATTGTTCAAAGATTGACGCCGGCTCAAACTTACGTAATTGCTTCCAAACGGCTGACCTCTTTACAGTATTAGCAGCCTTAATAACTTCATACTCGTCCATTCCTGCTACAGCTAAAAAACTTCCATTTCTTATTAAAGTGATGCCCTTTTTTTTCAAATATCCCTCAACTTCAACATCAATTTGATCGAGTTTAGAGTTGATATTAGGCGGTCGAACTGGGCGCGCATGCAACATTGAATTTAGATTTACATCTTGGATAAACTTATATGAACCGGTTACAATATTCGTAATATCAGCCCCGCTGTAGCGTGTCTGAGATTTTCCGTAGAGATTTCCTGGCTTCACTTTTGCTTCAATATTAATTGCTTTATTGAATAACCTTCCCTCTTGAAGATCCCAGTAATTAGTGATCCTGTCGGTTTCTCGTGAGCTTATCGTTCCATCAGTCACTTCCAAACTTGCAACACTAGTGTTTAATTCTCTGGCTGCTAATTCCATTAGCATCTCTCGTATTGTCGCAGCAGCCAATCGAATAGCATTGCCCGCCTCTTCCATTGAATTACTTCCAGAGGTCATACCTTCATTAGGGCTAAGAATAGTATCCGGCATAACCATCATTATCCTTTTAGGATCTAAATCAAGTTCCTCAGAAACTATTCTTGCAATTGCAGTTGAAATTTTTTGACCAATATCAACTTTTCCTATGCGAACATTAATCAGACCATCCATTGAAAATGATATCCAGGAATCAATTCCCGGGTTCTTCAATAAACTTGGATTTTTAGTCATTTTGCGAGTGATCCGATTGCATATTATTGATTGCAGTTAAAATCCTGGCATGCGAACCGCAACGACAAAGGTGCTTTTGAAGTGCTTTCAAAATATCCTGTTTTTTTGGACTAGGGTTTTTATCAAAAAGCGCTGTGGTTGCAATAATCATCCCGGGAGTACAATACCCACATTGCGCTGCAATTTCTGTTAAGAATGCTTTTTGGATGGCACTTAAAGTCCCACTCTCGGATACGCCTTCGATCGTAATAATACTCTTTCCAACTAGACTTGATGCTGCGATCGCACAACTAAAAGTGCTTTCTCCATCAACCAAGACAGCACAAGCACCACATTGTTCTGAACCACAACCTAATTTTGACCCCGTCAAATTTAGATTATTACGCAAAACGAAAAGAAGCGGCGTATCGCTCATTGCCTCAACGTCATAATTTTTTCTATTAACATGTAATGTAAAGTCTATCAAAGTCTCTTTCTTTCTTAAAAACTCCGACGGTTTAAGCCATTATCCACTTTAAAAAAAAATGATTGATCTTAATATTTAAATTTAAACAATTATTACAATAAATATTTATAATGTAAGTATGAAAATACAAACACGGATAACACAAGCGAATTTCAGTATTTTACTTGCTTGTTTTATTATGGCAACTATCGCTTGGGGCACGGTTTTTTATGGGCATAGCGTCTATTTAGATGCCTTTACACGGCTTGGTTCATGGAAAACCCAACAGATAACTACTGCGATTTTAATTTTTTGGTTATCCAGTCTACCTGGGACTTTATCTATTGGCTATTTAATAGACAGTAAAGGCCCCTGTAGTATAATTATACTTGGGGCATTATTTATTGGTTTAGCTTTAATAGGTTTAGGGCAAGCAACGGAACTCTGGCAAATTTTCCTGTGTTATGCACTGATGGGATTTGCATATCCAGCTATCGGTGCCGCGGGGATCAGTGCTACGCTAGCTCCGCATTTTTCAAAAAACTTTGGTTTAGCTTTGGGAATCGCCCTTACTGGAGCCAGCCTAGGCGGCGCGCTTATACCGTTCTGCATTATCTTTTTCATAGGAGCAGTTGGATTCAAAGCAACAACTTTAGTTCTGGGATTCTCTGTATTGGTGGTCTTATTTTGTCTCTCTATACTCTTTCAATACAAAACTCCAAAATCTGTATCAAAACAAGCTGCCAAAATTAAAGATCAACGCTTCCAATTCCACATCCTACGGAAACCTATTTTTTGGAGAATAGCTATAGCTGCCGCTTTAGGGTTAGGCGGGCAAGTTGGTTTTCTTGCTCATCAAATACCAATTGTAGCAGACAAAGTTGATCAATTAAGTGCAGCCTTCACAGTGTCCGTAGTAGCTATTTCAGCGGCAATAGGAAGGATTCTAATAGCATTTGTTAGCCGGCATATCTCAGTAAATAAACTGGCAGCAGCTAGTTATTTTATTCAAGGGGCAGGCATTGCTTGTATAACTTTTGCTGAGACTTTTTCTATGATTGTGGTCGCATGTTCAATAGCTGGATTTGTAGTTGGGGGAATTGTAATGTTACCCCCCATGCTTATTCGAAATGCTTTTGGCTCTTTTTCATATGGCAAGAACTATGCAATGGCCAATGTAGTTTTATATATTTTCGCAGGTATTGGTCCATGGTTGGTCGGAGTAGCTCATGGCTCCACTAACTCCTACACCCTTGGATTGTCCGGCTTAGTATTCAGTCAGCTAATAGCAGCAATAATGATTTCAAGGCCTATAGCCCTGCCTAAAACTAGCCTTTGAGTGCCTGCTGCATTTCTTCCTTCAAAGCATCCAATTCATTTTTGGTGTCTAAATCTTGTGCCCCTGAGGTTGTTGTTTTTTCGCCTAGGGTATTTTTATTGTTAAAAATACCCTCATCACTGTTGGGGTCACCAAGATCCCAAGCCGCAGGGTCTGATGCAATCGTGTTTTGTTCTGGTGCAGCAGATCCTGATTGCTTTCGTTTTTGATTAGTAAGCCGTATAGTTTCCGCCTTGGTTTCAGCTGTCACTTTTATCGTTGCCCTTTTGTCGACGGGAAGGGAATCAAAGATTGTTTCAGCTTGCTGATAATCCTCAATCATGCCACTGTCTGCTGCCTTAGAAAGACGCCTAGCCACACCCTCAGTACCTTTAAGTTTTGTACTATCGGCGAGAATGCGTAAACCTTGTTTTGTATTTGCATCTACCTGGTTTTCATCTACCATCAGTGGTCTCCACCCGTTAATCTCTTATTATAACAAAAAAAAACGGGAATTTCTACTATTGGCATTAAATGACAAAACTTTGTTTAATTTTGTTGTAATTTTGCCCATACTTTATGTGTCCATATGGCTAAATAGGGAAAGAATAATGATACTAATTGGACGAAACTTATCACCATTTGTGAGAAGAACTGCAGCAGTAATGAATATGGTGAATGCTCAGTATCAGCAGAAAATGTTATCTACCGCAGACGATCAAATTGAAATAAAAGAGTCCAATCCTATTGGAAGGGTCCCAGCGCTTATACTTCCTGATGGAGAAACACTGATCGATAGTAATGCTATAATAGACTATGTGATTGAGGAATTTGACACGAGCCGGCAACTATTAGCTATTGAAGGGGCCGAGCGGCGGAAAATATTAAAGACTACCCTACTTGCTCATGGCGTAATGGAAAAGGGTGTAGCTATATCTTATGAACAAAACCGACGCCCAACTGAAAAAATTTATCCTGAATGGTTAATGTATTTAGAAGCACAACTGAACCAAGGCCTGGATGCTTTAGAGAAAATTGCTTCATCTTCCTCTGAGTGGCTTCATGGGGATACTATCACTTTAGCCGATATAACGACTGTTTGCCTCATTGATTATCTCCGCATAAGAATGCCAGAAAATATAGAGAGTAAAGGTATTTCGGCATTGCTAACGCTTTCGGAAAAGGCAAACGCTATCGACGCAATAGGTAAAACTAGACCCAATATCTAATTTAACTCAAATCTATTCGATTAATTGCACTTACCACTGCTTTAATAGGTGCCAAAGTAATTGAGGTATCTATGCCCACACCGAATACACTTTTACCATTTTCATCCGGCACTTTCAGTTCTATATAAGCCGCCGCCTCAGATTCTGATCCAGCCGTTCGTGTATGTTCTGTGTAATCCTTTAATCGGAATGCTAAATCAAACTCATCCCTCATACCTTTTATGAAGGCCGCGATAGGCCCATTACCGACTGACTCTAATTTATGACTTTGCCCATCAAGCTCAACCGTTGCTTTTATTCTTTCTAAATCGTTAGACCGGGAAGCTCTTTCCGATACAAATGATATTAGAGTAAATGGTCCTTTTTGTTTTATAAATGTTTCCTCGAATGTTTCCCAGATTTTTACAGGGCTTATTTCCTGGCTGGTTGCATCCGTAATTTTCTGAATTATTTGGCTGAATTGCGCTTGCGCGGGTTTTGGCAGTCGTATGGAGTAATCATTTTCTAGGATATAAGATACGCCCCCCTTACCAGATTGGCTATTTACCCTGATAATGGCTTCATAATCCCGGCCTATATCCTTAGGGTCGATGGGTAAATAAGGAACCTCAAACAAGGGGCTATTTGCCGTTTCCATAGCTTTCATCCCTTTATTAATTGCATCCTGATGAGACCCAGAAAAGGCTGTGTGTACAAGTTCTCCGGCATAAGGATGACGCGGATGAATGGGTAGTTGGTTACAATGAATCGCTGTTTCCATTATCGAGTTAATATCAGAAAAATCTAATTCTGGATCTACCCCTTGGGTGAATAAGTTCAGCCCAAGCGTTACTATATCAACATTTCCTGTTCTTTCTCCATTACCAAACAAACATCCCTCTACCCTATCCGCGCCAGCCATTTGCGCCAGCTCTGCCGCAGCAATTCCCGTTCCTCGATCGTTGTGAGGGTGAACAGACAGAATTACCTGCTCCCTATTACTAAAATTCCGATGCATCCATTCAATTTGATCTGCAAAGATATTTGGCGTTGCCATTTCAACAGTTGAGGGAAGATTAATAATCGTTGGCCTGCTTGCTGTAGGCTTCCAGATTTCCATGACAGCTTCGCTCACCTCTAAAGCGTAATCAAGTTCGGTGCCTGTAAAGCTTTCCGGACTATATTCTAAGCGGACATTGGACCCTTTACCCTCAAGCATAGGCACTCTATCACGGACCATCATCGCGCCATCAATAGCAATTTGTTTAACGCCAACTCTGTCTGACTCGAAAACGACTCTTCGCTGTAATGTACTCGTCGAGTTATAAAGGTGCACAATACAATTTTTTGATCCGACAAGACTTTCAAAGGTCCTTTGTATAAGCTCTTCTCTTGCCTGAGTAAGTACCTGTATTGTTACATCATCTGGAATTAAATCCTGCTCAATAATCTCGCGAACAAAATTAAAGTCAGTATCGGATGCTGCGGGGAATCCAACCTCTATCTCTTTAAAGCCCATTTCTACTAACGCTTTAAACATTCTATGTTTTCTACCCGAATCCATAGGGTCAACTAGAGCCTGGTTTCCATCACGAAGGTCTACGCTACACCAAATTGGGGCACTCGTGATCGTTTGGCTTGGCCACTGTCTTTCGTTTATGGGAACTTGGGGGTAGCTTTGGTATTTTTCAATTGGCATACGTTTCATCGACACGCACTCCTATGCTGGGGTCCCAGAGAGCGCACACTAACGAGCGCATCATCCGCAATGCAAGTTTTCGTTTCTAAGTTTTTCATCTTATTTCGCTTAGTGTTATTTTGAAATTGATGTTATCAGAATGTCACATTAATAATTTCAAATTGTGTTAGTGATTTTATTCTGAGAAAGTGGCTAGATTATTCGCTGCCTAACTGCCCGGCTCTACAAAAGAACCGGGTAAATAAGTTGCCTATTAATATGATCGGATCGTTTTCTCATCATGAGAATGATGATAATCATAGTCTATCAGATCGTCAAGATGACGATCTGATAGACTATGATTAAACATCGAGCAGGGATTAAAGTTATCGCCTTCCGAAAAGA
>Ga0315330_10002393_pt1 | contig 12831 bp, 9 predicted proteins | sample M140m34915metaG_FD_203453 | JGI IMG/M metagenome (GOLD analysis project Ga0315330, IMG submission 203453) | Ammonia-oxidizing marine archaeal communities from Monterey Bay, California, United States - M1 40m 34915 | ecosystem: Environmental > Aquatic > Marine > Intertidal zone | place: USA... | reverse complement strand
CACCACGGATTTACGGTTTGGCTCGCCGGTGGCGGAGTCAAAGGTGGTATGACCTACGGTTCGACCGACGAATTCGGTTTTGCGGCCACGGAAAACAAGGTTCATGTGCATGATCTCCACGCTACCATCCTGCATCTCATGGGACTCAATCACGAAAACCTGACCTACCGTTACTCCGGCCGGGACTTCCGCCTCACTGATGTCCACGGACATGTCGTGAAGGATATTCTAGCGTGACTTGGATTTTGCTTTTGGCTGGAGCCCAGGAAATTAGGCGGTGAGCGGGCTGGGGACGGGTAAAAAAAGAGGTCTGGAGATCACTTGTCAGATAGGCGATGTCAATCGCGGTGCGTTCAGTAGGCGGTCAGCAGCATCTCAGTATGTGCGGTGATTAAAATAATCACTGAGACCAAGAGGATGACGAGACCAAGGCGTCCCATCCTTGGAATACGAAGGGGTGCGAGCATGGCACACGCGAGCAGGGCGAGGAACAATGTAGATGAAGGTGCCATTGGGTAGCCTAACCAGTGGGCGCACCAGAACATTCCCGCAATGGTGGTCGGAAGGCCCACGAAATTATCGCTTCCCGCCTGTTCGACATCGAAACAGCCCAGCCTAGTTACCACCGCAATCATGTAGATTAGCGCAGCGCCAAGCCATAGCAGTTGCACGGAGAGGGAGGGGAAATCAAGAAAGATGAGCTCCGTTGCGACTGGAAGGGCACCAAAGACCATCGCGTCTGAAAGGCTGTCTAGTTGAGCTCCAAATTTCTTTTGAAGATCGGTTCGTCGAAACAAGCGCGCAAAGGCCCCGTCAAAGGAATCGGCCAGGCAGGCTAGTCCGATCATGATACCCGCGAGGCCAGGGCTGCCGAACTCTTGGGCGAAAAAAACAGTCAGAAGCCCCGCGAGAATCGCGATGTAAGTCAGCGCGTTGGGTCCGTGAAGATAGCGTGCCGGAGAGGCTTTCATTAGTTTCGAATTGTAGTGGATTTGTTGCTAGTCCTTCTGATGAATGAGGAAGAGGAGACCGTGACATGCTGATAGAGTTGGTTCCAACAACAGACCACTCGCAGGAGGAAGTGCTGCGGTCGAAATCTGTTGACCATTGCATAAAAGGGAAGCCGTTCGAGCATGAAGGACTGTAGTGACAGTCGAAACCCCTCCTTCCAATCGTCGGCATCAATTTTCTCCCCAAGCGCGGTTTCTAGGCAGGTGCGGTGCAAGTTGATCCAGCGTTCGATATCGCTCGCTGGGGTGTCGGGTTGGAGGACGAAGCAGAGGAACTCCGCAAGATCCCTCTGTGGTGCTCCCCATGCCGCAAGTTCCCAATCGTAGACACACAAGCGAAGGCCGTTCGCCTCGTCACGGAGCCCGAGATTGCGAGGGTTGAAGTCGTTATGTATCAAGGTGCGATGATGGGCCTGTTGTTCCGGCCACCAGTCTGCAAGCCCATCGATGATCCGGGTTTGTGCCGCATAGACCTCCTCACCAAAAACCGGCCGGGCGTAGTCCGCCAAGCAGCGCCAAAGAGGCCTCATTTCCACTACGTCGTCGACAGAGAGATCGGGGGGCATCCAATCTTTGCCACGCAATTCACCTTGACGATCGTTCCATATTACGTGCAATGCGGAGAGTCCCCGGATCGTCGCGTCAATGGCTGGGGGCGTCCAGTCTTCGGGACGATTTGCAGAGTCCATTAGTAATAATCCATCGAGGCATTCCAAAGCTAGAGCTCGTATTCCGCGCTGATCGTCGTGCCATACTCCGTAGCATTTTGGCATATAGTGGCCCATCCTCTCATCCGCTAGTTGATAGATCGATAACTCGCGACGATCGCAGCCATTAAACTCAAGTCTAGACTGGAAACGGGAATAGGCTCGGCCGAGATCTTCATCGCACAGTTCCGCTACCCTGCATCCCACGTCTAGGACTTCATAATCGAGGGGTTTCAACTTGATCATGACATCACCGTACCACTCTTGGCCGGCTTTGTTGGAGGCTTGAATTCGATGGCGAAATAAGCCTCGAACACGTCGACATCCCCACGCAGTCATCTCGGTAATGATCCCGTGATCGGATCCGTGATCGATAGTTCTGATCCCAAGCACGCTAGCGATTTGGTGGCCGGAGGCTGACTCTGCGATCGACTGAAATAATTCCGCAGGCAGGATGTCCTGTGGCCTAGCGAGTTGCTCCCATTCTTCTCTGGGTGGGTGTTGGAGAAACCCCTCGGAGATAAATGAGGAGAAGTAGCGATCGAGCAGATGTCCGTCTAGACGCGGGCATTCAGCAATTTGTAGCTCGCGCAGGATTTGTGTTGTATGTGTCGCAGTGGCCAGCGAACGCCGACTTTCCTCGAGCAATTCGGGAATGGTTAGACCGCCTTGCCTGGGAACCGGCTCGGCGAAGAAGCTTTGCAAAGTGCGCAAAGCGAAGTGGGGTTTGGCGCAGGCTGCATTGAGCCGATTCAGCCATTGGGCATAGGGTTCAAGCTGCAGCGGATAACCGGAGAGAATCATCCAAAGCACTGCTTCCCGCCAGTGCCGCTTGTGGGGATTCAATACGTGGAGGACGCGGGTCTCGATGGAGGGCGAGTGCACGGTTCCTGCAATCACATCGGCCATGTGTTCGACTGGACAGAAGTCCATGAGCCAGTCGAGATCAGGAGCGTATCTCATTTCGATACATCCTTTTATGAGCAGGGAGACGAAATCCTCTTTGTTGCCTTGACCGGAGAAGCTGTCGCCAGTGATGAGGGAGGGGCGTAGAATCGTGACTGGTAGACCACGACTTCCGGCTTTACGCACCAGAGTTTCCGACACCGCCTTAGACCTGGCATAACCAAAGTGTAAGCCTTCAAACCAATCCTCTGGATCTGCGTCCTCGGAAACCTCTATCGGAGCATCGGTTGAGTAGCATGTTGCCAACGATGAGAGAAACACGAATGCGGCCGTTTTTCCTCTGCAAGCCAGCGCAAGAAGTTCTTGGACTGCCAGCACATTGGTGTCGCGCAACGCTGCGTAGCTAGCCACCCAGTTAACCTCCGCCGCGCAGTGGCAGATGGTATCAACCGATTCCGCCAACTGATCAAGTCGCGCGTTAGTCAGCCCGATCTGTTTCTGTTTAAGATCGCCCACTTCAATGGTAACACGCCCCAAATCCGATTGAGGCAGCCCGAAACGTTCGCGGGCCTCGCGAAGACGTTGCAGACCCTCCGTGCTACATTCACAGCGTACTAAGCAGATGATCCTTGCCTTGGTCTCTCGCAACAGCGCGTCAAGGGCCCATGCCCCGACAAAGCCGGTTGCGCCTGTCAGCATTACGATGCTGGGTGGTCCCGGACTCCAGCCGTCTGACTGCGGCCGGATGGATGGCGCTAGGCTGGCGTCGGCAAGCATCGTGGACCCCTGCTTCAAACGACTGGTTTGCTCGCCTTCAAAATAATCGGCGAGAGCACGAATCGAAGGGCATTCGTAAAGCAGGTCGATTGGGATACGGCGGCCCGACCACTCCTCCAGCACAACGGTCAATTCGACGGCTCCTACCGAATCAAGACCGTAACACGTGAGTGCAACCTCAAGATCGCTCGGGGCTTCCATCAATCGCGGAGTTGCCAGCGTGCACAAGTGTTCTTCCAATTCGCTTCTTTTCATAATGCGCCAGACACTGAAATGATTTCTTTCGAAGGAGCTAACCTCGTTTTGAGGGCGCTGCGGCGGATTTTCCCACTAGTGGTTCGAGGGAGTGATCCGGGCCGTAGCAGAGTCAATTTTGCAAGTCCAACTTCGTGAGTCTCGCTTACCGCTTGACGGATGGCGTTGGTCACCTCTTTTTGAAAGACACTATCATCGCTAGCGGCGGCTCGCTCAATCTCCACCGCTACCGCTACCGATTCAACTCCTTCGTCAATGATGGAAAAAGCGGCACAGGCATGAGGCCGAATCATTGAGTGGCAAGTCTCCACCGTGAGTTCGATATCCTGAGGGTAGAGCTTGCGCCCACGAATGATGATCAGGTCTTTCATTCGTCCCGTTACATGGATTTCTCCGTCTGCTACGAATCCCAGATCTCCCGTTCGTAGAAAGGAACGATTGAAGGCTCCAAGAAGTTTTTTTTCGAATACCGAGGTCTCGGAGTTGGTCTTTCCCCAGTATCCACGAGCGACGCCAGGGCCTCGCACCCAGAGTTCACCAACCTCTCCAGGCGGGCATACGGTGTGCGTCTCCGGATGAACTGCGAGGACCTTCGTGCTCTCAATCGGCGGACCACAGCTAACGCTCGTCACTCCACGCTCGTCATCTAAACATTCTTCAATGCGGTGATCTTCGAGGGCTTCTGCTGAAAGTTGTCGCGAGCTGTAGCTTAATCCGGCGCTGCCGCCTGCGACCATGAGGGTCGCTTCTGCCAAACCGTAGACTGGACGCCATGCACCGTGATGGAATCCCGAGTCTTCGAATGTCTGGGAAAATTCGATCATGGTCTTTTGCCTCACCGGTTCAGAGCCGTTGAAAGCATATTCCCAGCTACTCAAATCGAGCGAGGCACGTTGTTCCAAGCTGATTCGGCGCACACATAAATCGTAGGCGAAGTCCGGTCCGCCACTGAAGGTGGCCCTTAATGATGTGATTGCCTCCAACCAACGTACCGGACGGTGCAGAAATGTGGCCGGGGACATCAACCAGCCCGGATGGCCTCCATAGATCGGCTGCAGGATTCCTCCGACCAGCCCCATGTCGTGGAAGTGTGGAAGCCAACTCACAGATACACTGCTCTCATGGTTGGTGACCCGTTTTTCAATGGCCTCGAGGTTACTCAGTAGGTTCTCGTGAGTGACTATCACTCCACGTGGGTCGGAGGTAGATCCGGAGGTATATTGCAAAAGAGCCGTATCGTACTTTAAGAACGATGCCGGAGAATAGTCCTTATATTGTTCTTCGTCGCTTCCATTTAGGTCGATCCATTGGGCGCGCCTCAGCGCGGGATACTGATCGCAAAGGACATCTCCTGCAAGGCGGAGGGAGGCGTCTGAGATGATTACGGTGGCCCCGGCATCAGCGGCAATGGCCTGCAATCGGCCGATCGCCTTTGTGAGACGGGCCGGGTGGGGAGCGGGCACGGGAACCGCAATTATGCCCGCCTGCAGGCAGGCAAAGAAGGCGACGACGAAATCCAGACCGGCGGGCAGTAATAGCAATGCTCGAGTGCCAGGCCCGGCGGACGATTGCAGGCGCCCCGACAGCTCGGCGGCTTGGTTCGCCAACTGGGCGTAGGTGAGGCTTGATCCGGGGAGTATACCGTCGTCAAGGAATCCGAGTGCAAGCGAATCAGGCTGCCTCGTTGCCCGGTGCTCAAGCAGTTCGCCCAGGTGAGTAAAACGGGGCGGTATCATGGTGATTCTTGATGAGTTTGCTGATTAGCCATCGTTTGGGACAAGGAGGCATATTCGGCCTCAGAATGCTCTACGATGAATCTTTGAAATACCTCCCTTACCTGTTCTTTGTGAGAATCAATATCGTCAACCTTCCAGGTTTTGGTCTCAATTTCTGGTAGAAATTTCACCCTCACGACTGTCGAACGGCGCGTAAAAAAGAGTTTAGGCTTGGCTCCCGGAGGAAAGAGAATGCAAATTGGAATGATGGGAGTTCCAAGCTGGGTCGCAAGGTGAAATATGCCACGATTGAAGGGACCCAGTCCATTTTGATTAATCCGGCCTTCCGGCGTTCCAAGAATCGATTCTCCACTGGCTAACAGGCTCCGCTCGGCGCGCTGGAAGCAGCGCACACGCGCCGCTCTCCGACTTTGGTCCGGAACGAAGAAAACTCCCATTAGCCAAGAGGCGAAAGCGAACGGCACGTAGGTCCAAACACTCGAGCTCATGAAGTAGCGGGTCCGGGGAAGTCCGAGGGCGGTAAGCATAAAGACATCCAGCATCGAGGGGTGATTGGGCATGTAGAAAACAGCTTTTTTTGACTGCGGCCGCCCATGTTCTTCGATGCGGATTTTGGCCATGAAAAGGACAAACTGGCTCAAGCCTCGCACCATCACTTCGGCATAGAGCCGGCGCGCCTGAAATAAGGTCAGAATCGCGATCAAGAGTAGTAGTATATCAAAGACCACCATCACTCCCATCGTCATGGCGATAAAAGTGATCTGGCGAATACTATGAATTGAGCTCTCTTTCATGACGCTTTCCGGCAGACGATGGTTTGCATCGCAAGGTTAAGTTTCCGTTCGAAGAGCATCACCGGGAAGAGCAATACCTGTCCAAGGAAGTAGGGTAATAGGGCTCGGCGAACATTCAGTCCGCGACCCCGTAATAATTTGAACGCGACCCCGGTAAACAGGTAGTAGTAAGCTGGAAAGGCTCCATAGGGAAGATACTCTACTACTTGCAAGCCGGCCGACTTCGCCATTTTCTCTAAGTGTTCGCGATCAAATAAAATGGTGTGCTGCGGGGCTTGGAGTCCGGGCCAACGGTCGCCGAACCAAGCCGCGGTTCTACTGTCTAGGCGAGGTACCTCGATGATGAGTCGACCGTCATCTGCTAGCAGCTCACCCGCGGTCGCTAATGACTGAGCCGGATCGTAGTCATGCTCCAGAAAATGCCACATCGTGATCAGGTCGAAGCGTTTGCCGTTGAAGTTTTGTTCGTAGAAGATCCCGCAATAAAAACGGCTTCCAACAAGGGAGGGGTGTCCGGAGAGATCTTTGAAGTCCAGCCCTGTGGTTTTTGCTCCATGTCTTTCCCTTAATCGTTGCAGGAACCCCCCCGCTCCACAACCCACATCGAGCACTTCAGTCGCCGTTCTAATCTGCGCATATTGCCGCGTCAGCCGCTCTTTTCGGCGCTCCACACCATCAAGCACCCAACTCAAAAGAGGCGCCAGCCATCCGCCGTTTGTTTTTCGGCGGTGGGCGATATACTCGTTGTCATAGAACTCCTTGATGGGGTCTAGCCGCAGACGGGGGCTTTGGTAGGCGAGTCCACAGGAGCTACATTTTACGAAACGGAATTTGCCGGGCTTACCGGTTAAATCGTCTTGGGCGAAGATAAAATCCCGATTACTTGTTTCCCCACAGGAGAGACAAGAAACAATTTCGAAGCGACCTGACTCTTCGTCAGACTGAGGTAGGGAAGAATTTGATTTCATCATCAAGTTAGAAAGGTAAGCACCGTTAATTGGAGAATAGTTGGCAAAAAGATTGGACGATGGTTGGTGGTCTCAGGCCGAAATAAATGAAACAACAAAAGGCAAGCACATATGGCCAGACCTGTCAGAATGATCGTGGCAATGGGATGAGAATAGGCGGTCCAACCTGCTAAGAGAAACCACATCACGCCAAGGAAAAAGGCCTCTACAAATAGGGCCGTCTCTCCTCGTTTTTCAGACCTAAGTGAAGGATCATGCAGCAATTCAAAAACCGCGAAAGTGAAGTAAATTAGAAGTGTCACGAAACTGGTTGTCACTGAGAATCCAGGAATGCCACCGCTTAGCATGAGGACGAACATCGGATACTTGATCAGCACGATTTGAGTATGCACCAGCCGCTGGATTCCTCCTTTCCAGTACAAGGCCGCCAGCATTAAGTTCAGCGGCACGAGTATCGTAAAAGAGATGTTCCATGAGAGAAGGAGTCCGGTCGCTCCGAGATTTCCAATAGTGGCAAGTCCTGCCAAACAACGAAAATACCCGAGCGATTCTGTTTGAACGAGAACTCGGTGAGGCTGCATCTTGCGATCTCGCTCGCGGTCGTGCAGATCATCCAAGAGACGGAATTGAAAAATCCAGGAGAGAGTCAATCCGAACTGTAGTACGAGTTCACCAAGGTGAAGTGCGCGTCCACCGACCAAACTTGCCATCAGTAGCATCAGAGCGAGGGGTGCAAACTGCCCCGGCGGGAACCGTTCGGCAAGGTAGTCCCAAAGGCTTGTTTTAGAGGAGCTCGACATGTCCTTGATCTGCTTTCACTCGCACTCTTTGACCGGATGTGATGTGCCCCGTTGCTCCCTTGACCCCGACCACCGCCGGAATGCCATACTCGCGTGCGATAATCGCGCCGTGGGATAGCATTCCTCCCCGCTCGAGAACCAAGCCCTTAATTAAGAAAAAGATCGGACCCCATCCGGGATCAGTCTGCTTCGTCACTAGAACATCCCCCGGTCGAATTTGATTTGATTCGGAAAGATCGTTGATTACCGCGGCCCGGCCTTCCACTTCGCCGCCACACGCGCTCATTCCCTTGAGCCCCTGAGCAGGTTCGGCTTTGTCCATAGAGCTGTTTTGGTCTCGGGCACCCGCTCGCATGGGATCGTAAAACTCACCCTCGGGAAGCGTGAATTGATCGGGCGGCTCTTGCATACTCAAGCGCGCGTGGTCCGATTTTCGCGACCTCACTACATCACCGAGAGATATGGGAAAAATGTCGATTCCTTCAAGAACCTTTTCTAACTCCTGCCAGGTGAAAAAGAAGACGTCTTCCCGCTCGTCGAGTCGTCTGGCTTCCACCAGACGGGCACCCGCCGCCAAGGCAATTTGCCGGCAGCGGTTATAGAGTTTGGCTTGCTTTAGGCGAACGCGTTCACGATATCGGATCGAAGCAGGTGCGGCCCGAACTAGCAGGCGGAACCACGCGATCCCCACGGCCCTCCGGAGAGACCACCAAGGCTTGGCCTTCTTGAGATCGGCGATCAAATTAGCCTTATGAGCATCTCTGTCCCTGGCCTGTCGATCTAAGGCCTCGGCCGGCGATTCACCTTCGACGTCGCAGTAACTCCGTAACCATCGAATGAGAGTGAGAGGTTGTTCGTCGAGCGCTGGGACGGTGAGCATCAGTTCGCCCGAAAAACGGAATCCCCATTCGTTTAGGTATTTATCGATCTCCGTTTGAATTTTTTTAAAGGACGGGTCCTTGTAAATCTCTTCGAGAACCTCTTCATTGTTCCATTTGCCAAATAGCTTAAGGAGGCGGAGATCGGCCCGAATTTGGCGGGAAATCTCCCAAAGCCGGAGGGGTGGGATTCCGCTTACTAGGTTTGGAATCCCTTTCATGAGCGAATTTTGCAAGCCGGCGTCTTTGGATTCCGGAAAGGCCTGTCGCAGAAAGCTTCCCAGCAAACCATAAGTGACCATCGCTGCAGTGTCTGCAAGAGCAGCATTGTTCCATTGATGAAATCGAATATGGAGGAAGCCTCGCAAGTTCCCGAGCAAGGCTTCGATGCTCCGCTGTTCGAGATGCTTGTTTGAAGACTCTTCGCAGAATTTCTTAACCGTGCCTTCAAAGCGTTCGATCCGTCGCCGCAAAAAGAGGTATTTCCATGTTGTCTTACACCCGATGGTGGGCACTTCAAGCATGCCTCCCTTAGGAAGAGTTTGGGATGAATGGGCGTCACCCTCGGTCCCGACAAAGCGATTGAAGTAGTCGACTATCCGTGGACCGGCGGGAGCACATTTCAATACGCTGTGCACTGCGGTGAGATTATAATACATTCGGGCACCGTGAACCCCGATGATTCCACGAAGGGATCCCTCCACGATATCTACCCGACGCGGCGAGATTCCGAATCCCAGGGCAAGGTTCCGGAAGTAGTGGTAGTATCCCTCCGACGCGATCGAATAGAGGAGCGGGCAGATTGGATCGGGAAAGTTCTCGTTCACATTTGCGTTTGACCAGATCACTTTGCAATTAGTTGAAGGATTCGTTGTGCACTCGGGCGATGGTTCACCCAGGAGGACGGTCACCGGCCGGGATTGGACAAAGAAAAGAACACCTTGAGCATCGATGACGAACTCGATGTCTTGAGGACCACCAAGTCGCTCTTCAAGGATCAGCGACTGGTGGCATAATTGGGCAAGAGACTCCCGCAGGAGTTTGTCTATCGCATCATCTTGACTCTCGTCGGGCGGAGACTCGATCCATCCTTTTTCATTCTCCCTTTCAATCACAAAGCGTCCGGGATTGATCCGCCCGGCGACCAAATCCCCGCCGTGTCCATGGCAGTATTCTCCATACATCCGGGAATTGCCGCCATCATTACTGATTCTGGTGTCGCGCGTGAATAATACTCCTGCCACTGCCGCGGGCACTAGGGATTGGATAATAACACCCATTCCTTTCAATTGCCCCTTCCCGCTCTTTTGATAAAACAACGACCGACCGGACCAGTATGACGCCCAGCACAGGAGAATGCTCTGACGCAAGCACTCGTCACCTACCACCGGGTATATAGAATCGAGTTGCCCGGCGAAGGATGCTTCCTCTCCATCTTCGCCCAACGCCGAACTACGAACGATCAAGGGTTCCTCACCCAATTCATGGTCGCGGACTGCAACGATCTCTGCCCATGCCTCATCCGGCAGCGATGAATCCATCACGAGCGATTTAATCTTTCGGCTGACCCGTTCAAAGCTGTCCGGCTTCTCCAGATGGAGGTCACCCAAGGCCCAGTTGATCTCGGACCTCAGGTTACCCTGATCAAGGAATCGCTCAAAAGCCTCGGCAGTAACCACAAGTCCAGTCGGGACGCGTAGTCCCAACTCTTTCATTCGCACGAGCCCGTGGGCCTTCTCTCCGATTTGGTTCGGCAGGGCCTGGCCTTCGCCTTGCATCGGGACTGAAAATATTGCTGAACTAGTTCGTGTGCCGGTAGGATTGGAAGAAATGGTATTCATGATCAGGCGGGACGCGACTTCACGCGCAGGAGATAAAGGACCACGTTGAACAGCCAATGGATGCCGGCACCAATTAAGAGCATCCCGATCCAGATCTCCCAAGTGGTCGGGACGAAGATGCTCAGAGCCACCAAGAGGCCGAGAATGGAATCGCAGCGGTCTAGGGCAAAGAGGGCCCATCGCAAAATGGGACTTCTTGCCATCTCTCCTGGCTCGATGTCCAGTTGACGCTTTAGGAAGGAGTTGGGCAATTCTCCGGCCATGAATCCGAATCCACTCCATGCTCCGAGCAGGGCATATGATGACGGAGACAGATTCCAGAGCCCCGCTTGTGTAAGGCTCCCATGACTTCCTTGGATCCACCTTGCTAACCCCCAGAAGGCCAACCCTGCCGCAGGCACCATCACCATGAACCCCCGCCAGGTCTTGTTCTCTCCGAGGAGACGATGACCGCGAAAAGTCCGCCTCCCATCCAGAGGGATGGCCCATTGCCTCAAGCATTTGGATTTGAGCCAAATCACTTGTGCCACCCCGGCCAAGGTGAAGGCTGCGAGTAGAAAGAGAGTGCAGTTCCAAGGATCCATGATGTTAAATTAGATATCGAAGCCGCTTTCGTTTCGGTTCTGGTAGAGAAAGATCTCTGCGGGGATGCGGCGAACAGTGAATGCCCACTTGAGCCAGTGCATTTCGTTAGATTCAAGTTCCGCAACACGATGCAGCCGGTAGCCGGGAAGATAGGGATACACGTGGTGTAATTCGTGGGCATCAGACTCAATGAGCACCAGTCGCGAAAACCACTCGGGAAACTTTAGGGAACGCGTGAAGATTTCCTGCTCTGTGGAAGAGAAGGGTTTGACCTCGCGGCCATCGCTCTGCTCTTGGGGCACATGGGTATGTTGGCTCAGAAGGAAGACATCCTGAAAGATCAGGCTACCAATCAAACCGGGGCCGGCCAATTTTAGGATGGCCCAGGGTCCGGAAAATACTAGAATTGTCACGTAGATCGTTGCGAGTAGCAGCGCATTAAAAGCCAATCTTCGCCACTCCGCTTGAGCCTGTAATCGCCTTCGCAATCGAGGCAAATTCCAGTAGTTGTTCAATCGGTAGACCACCGAGAATAGGGGGATCCACCAGCGCCAGCAGAAGTTAGCCAAGCTAATCAAGCCACGGCTTGTGGGTTTTTGCGCGAGTTGCTCCGTGGTTGGATCAATATCCTGCCATCCTGTCCACCGGTGATGCAGGGAATGTACCCGCTTCCACGAGAGGAAGGGAATGAGTGCGAAGAAACCTGCAAGCTGTCCCACGATTTGGTTTGGAAGACGCCGACGAAAGAGGGTGCCATGCCCGCACTCGTGCAACATCGAGAACCATTGAATAAATGCAACCACGATGAAGAATTGTCCGGTGAGCCAAAGGAAGGCATGTTCCGATAATGCCAGAGAAATTCCTATAGTGGTGGTGAATAACCCCATCACCAAATAGCCCAGCCCTATCCAGTTACTCGGGCGCAGGTTGGGATCACTCATACCGTGTGCGTGCTCGGGAATTACCTCTGGCTGATGGCTCCGGAGCCATTCTTCGAGCCGGACCGAAAGACCGATAGGGGCGGGAAGATTGAGGTTGGGGTAAGGAGTTGAATTTCATCGATCTAAGAAATAGCCCAAATAGAGCCGCTTTGGGAATCGAATATTATGTAAGAGACATCGAATCAAACGATACCGTTCGCTCCTCCTGGTGACTGTCGTTGGAGAGACGTTTAGCCAAAATAGGCTAAGAAGGATGGGAACGGGCTGTAGAGGATTTTGAGGATTTTGAGGATTTGCTTCGCTGTGATATACCGTTGGTGCGATTTTGTCCCCTTGGTAGCTACCGAGGCATGAATCTGGGTTAAAATTCGAAGGCTTTAAGCGGCTTTGTTTGGATTAGTGGGGGCAATCTCGTTGCAATCTGAAGGCGGGTTGAATTGTTAAACAAGAAGGTGTTTTGGCCCGACCTTGACCTTTTGGGTCCTCAAGCCTAGCGTCCGCCCTGTTTTTTAGCGCTATGAGCACTCCTGAAGGAAAATCCTACAAAGACACCCTGTTTCTGCCGAAAACAGATTTCCCCATGAAGGGGAATCTGACCGTGCGGGAGCCGGCTCGCCTCGACAAGTGGAACTC
>Ga0315330_10002392_pt1 | contig 12836 bp, 13 predicted proteins | sample M140m34915metaG_FD_203453 | JGI IMG/M metagenome (GOLD analysis project Ga0315330, IMG submission 203453) | Ammonia-oxidizing marine archaeal communities from Monterey Bay, California, United States - M1 40m 34915 | ecosystem: Environmental > Aquatic > Marine > Intertidal zone | place: USA... | reverse complement strand
AGCAGTTATAATGTGAATTGGCGGGAGCGAAGGGACTCGAACCCTCGGCCTCCTGCTCGACAGGCAGGCGTTCTAACCAACTGAACTACGCTCCCATTGGTCGGAGTGGTAGGATTCGAACCTACGACCCTTGCGTCCCAAACGCAATGCGCTACCAGGCTGCGCTACACTCCGGTAATTTTATCTATAGTAGATTGCGAAAGTATCGGCACCATTCATATGACAGAATGATTGAGGTCTTATATAATGCATTTGTAATCCAGTTTTATATTGTGTTTTAAAACCAGACTTTCCTCTATATCTGTATCTTATCTTCTTTGCATTTTTTTGAGCAGATACTTCTTTAAAGTAATTTAAATATTTGATAGGTATGCCAGAGGCAATACAACTACCATTATATTCAGGTGTTGATACTAAATGTTTTATTAAAAGAGGGTTTACAACTCTTTCAAATACTTTTCTTTTTCTTGTTTTCATAGTGTCTCCTTATTTTAAGTATAATGGACCAGTCCATTGAATTGGGTAATTACCAGTAAGTACATTACCTCTGGCTTGATTTAAAGCAGGTGCATTGTAACCAGCGGCTTTCAATATATCACCTTTTTTAAAGTGTTTAAAATCAGTTTTACAAACAAAACAAAAAACACCAGTATCTTGTACAACTTTGATGTACTTCTTACCTTGTGAAACTTTTGTTTTAGAGTCCCAATTATCAACTTGTTCTTTACAGTAACCAGTTAATTCTTTGCCACCCATTGTTGACCATTTCATATAATCGTTTTTAGCGCCTGCCATCATATTGGCTACGCCTTGTTCTAGTGTATCGGCAGTTTGATTTACAATTGTCATAGTGTTATTGTCCTTTGTTAGTAGTTAATATAGTCATTATAACAGAAACCAACATAATGGCAACCATTATTCCAAACATTATCCAGTTTTCTTGTCCTAAACAATGTCCTCCACAATCTTCTATTGAACCAACTGCCATAATAGCAGCCAGAATTGTTGTTATACTAAAAAATGTATTCATAGTGTGTCCTTTCTTTTAATTTAAAGCGATTAACATTAACAATAGACTATTCAATGAAAATCCTATTGCGTTAGATACGATATATAAGATATCTTTAGCGAATATAGCTCTTACTAAAAAGAGAAATAAACCTAACCATACTAATAATATAAAGTTTAATGGTGGTAAATTTGTTGACCAACCCATTAATACAGATAAAGAAGTAGGAGCAGTCGCACCGTGAATAAGTATCATACCTAACCAACCACAGGCTTCTGATATTTTGTTTTTTTTAATTTTTTTCATAATATATGTCCTTTCTTTATTATATGGATAGTATACCACATCTAAATATAGAAAGCAAGCACTATTTTCAAAAAAATGCATAAAAAAACCCTTATAAATCAACGCTTTATAAACTTTTTTGTTCTAGTTTTGTTCTTTTTAGTCAATTCTTGCAGTTTTGCAACAAAAAATGAGCGAATCGAGTGTAAATGGTCGCCGGATTATGAGCGAATCAGCGAATCAGCGTTAGATTCTCTTGATGACATGAAAAGAATCAACATACAACAGATGAAAGCAGCTTGTAATTTTTGATAAATAGTAGAAAAAGGAAATAAAAATGGAATATTGCAAAAATTGTGGTCATCAATGTCATTGTGGCAGTCCTTGTATGAAAGAACATACGGACGGCGATGGAAAAAAGATAGAAATTGAGTGTTGTAAACAATGTAGATGTGATACGCCTATTAATTAAGGAATTTATGGCAAAAATGAGATTATTTAAGTTTTGGAATGCAGATGGTGTTGAAAAAGAAAAAGAAGATATAAGTTTAAAGAAAGCAACAAGGTCCGTACAAGGTGATTTTAAAGATAAAATGATAAGTGTTGAATATATCAGTAAAAAGGGCAAAGAGATGTGTCATTCTATAATCATACCAATTGGTAGAAAGTTAAGACAATCAATTTTACAAGAACAAAGAAGAGAGGCGTTAAAAGCTAAGAATGCCAGCCGTTAGTAGAAAAGGAGATAGTTTATCAACAGGTCATGCTTGTGTTGGTACAACTACTTTAGATACACCAGGACAAGGAACAGTTTTTGCAAATAGTATTTTAGTTGCAAGAATTGGTGACCCTACTGTACCTCATCCAAATCCACCTTTACCACCATGTCCTGACCATGTAGCAAATGTTAATGTAGGTTCGCCTAATGTGTTTGCTGTTGGTATTGCAGTTGCAAGAATAGGAGATAGTGCAGACGCAGGCGCTATGACTAGTGGAAGTGGTAATGTTTTTGCAAACGGTTAGTAAAGTGTTATAAATATTACCGTTATGGCAATATACGACTCTCAAATAGTAAATAAGACCACTAGAAACTCCAGACCTTTCAAGGATATTGATTTAGACTTTGAAAGAAATCCAGTAACTAATGATGTCAATACTGTTGATAATGTAGTTGCAATAAAAAGAGCTGTAAAGAATTTAATACAGACTAATTTTTATGAGAGACCATTTCAACCAGAATTAGGTTGTGGTATTAGAGAATTACTTTTTGAAAACTTTACACCAATGACTAAAGTTTTTTTAGAAAGAAAAATAGAAGAAGTTTTAATTAACTATGAACCTAGAGTAGATTTGCAAAATGTTCAAGTTGATGATGACCAAGACGGCAATAGATTAGTTGTTGATATATATTTTTATGTAGTAGGTGTACCAGGTCCACAACAAGTGCAAACATTTTTACAGAGAGTAAGATAATAGATGTCAAATAAGTTAGTAGTATCAGATTATGATTTTGAAGCAATCAAAAGTAATCTAAAAGGTTTTTTACAAGGACAAACCGAATTTCAAGATTACGATTTTGAAGGTAGTTCTTTAAATATTCTACTAGATGTTTTATCTTACAATACTCACTACATGGCTTATCTTGCCAACATGGCAACTAATGAAATTTATCTTGATAGTGCAGATATAAGAAATAATATTGTATCATTAGCAAAGATGATTGGTTATACACCATCATCACCAAAAGCACCACAAGCAAATATTGATATTATAATTAATAATGCTTCAGGCACAAGTATTACAATGGCAAAAGGAACAGTCTTCACAACAAGTGTTGACGGGACTTCATATCAATACATAACAAATTCAGATTTTACAACTACACCAGTTGCAGGTGTTTATAAATTTTCTAGTGTACCAATTTTAGAAGGTACTTTAGTTCAATTTAAATATACTTTTGATAGTACAGATTCAGACCAAAAGTTTATCTTACCAAGTAATAAAGTTGATACATCTACTTTACAAGTAAGAGTTCAAAATAGTAGTGATGATACATCTATTGAAACATACGCATTAGCAGGTGGTTATAATAATGTAACAACAAATACTAAAGTTTATTTCTTACAAGAAGGCCGAGACGGCAGATATGAAATTTATTTTGGTGACGGTACAAATGGTAAATCACTAGAAGACGGAAATATAATTATTTTAGATTACATTGTAACAAATAAAGGAATATCAAACGGTGCAAGTTCTTTTCAATTACAAGGAACAATTGGTGGTTTTTCAGATGTTACAATTTCAACTGTATCAGCTTCACAAGGTGGTGTTGCAGGTGAAACAAATGATTCAATAAAATTAAATGCACCTTTACAATACGCAGCTCAAGACAGAGCAGTAACAACTACAGATTATGAAAGTTTAGTTAAATCAATTTATCCAAATGCATTATCAGTAAGTGCTTGGGGTGGTGAAGATGATGAAACACCAAGATATGGTATTGTGAAAATAGGTGTTAAAGCTGCTTCAGGTTCTACATTGACAGAAACTACAAAAGCAGATATAGTAAATAAATTAAAACCATACAATGTTGCTTCAGTTGTACCTCAAATTGTGGATCCAGAAATAACTTCGGTACTATTAACTTCAACAGTTAAATACAATACATCAGGAACAACAAAATCAAGTGATACATTAAAATCAGAAATTATATCTTCATTGACAAATTATAATACAAATACTTTACAAAAATTTGATTCAATATATCGTCACTCAAAAGTAACAGGTTTAATTGATGGTACTGATAATAGTATTCTATCAAATATTACAACTGTTAAAATAAGAAAAAGTTTTACACCTACAATAGCAGCCTCTAACAAATATGCTATTTACTTTAGAAATGCTTTATTCAATCCTCATGCAGGACATAATATGGCTGCCGGTGGTATTTTAAGTTCTACAGGTTTTAAAGTAACAGGTAGTGATAATGAAATGTTTTTTGATGATGACGGTAATGGTAATGTAAGAAGATATTTCTTATCATCTGGTATTAGAACATATGTAAATGATAGTCAAGGAACAATTAATTATTCAAACGGAGAAATTATACTTAACTCTTTAAATGTTGCCTCAATATCTAATATCAGAGGTGTTACATCTACATTAATTGAGATAACAATAACTCCTTTATCAAATGATATTGTACCTGTAAGAGACCAAATTGTGGAAATAGATATTGCAAATTCTAATATTACCGTAACAGCAGACACTTTTGTGGGAGGTTCAGCTGACGCTGGTGTGGGCTACACAACAACATCAAGCTACTAATGAGCAATGGCAAAATTTAATGAAAAAATATCAACGATACTTAACAACCAATTACCAGAGTTTGTCGTTGCAGACCATCCTAAATTCGCAGAATTTCTAAAAGTCTATTATCAACTTTTAGAATCAGCAGAATTATCCGTTACAGCTATTGAGGGCACAGATGGTGTTTTACTTGAAACAGAAACAGGTCAAACAAACAATCTAGTTTTAAACTCTAGTCGTAAAGATACAGCAAGAACATTATTAGATGAAAATGATAAGATACTTTTAGAAGAATCTACTTACGGTAAATTCACTAGAGGTGAAACTATTACAGGTCAAACATCAAAAGCAACTGCTGTAGTATTAGTAGAAGATATTACTAATAATAGATTAATAATTTCAGCACAAGATAAATTTATTGATACAGAAATAGTTGTTGGTCAAAATTCAGGTGCTCAAGCTACAATTTCAAATTACAGACCTAATCCAGTAAATAATATTTCAGACTTAATTAATTTTAGGGATCCTGATAAAGTTATTAATCACTTCTTAACAGAAATGAGAAATGAGTTCTTGGCAACATTGCCAGAAAACTTAGCGTTAGGTATTGATAAAAGAAAATTAATTAAAAATATTAAATCACTTTATAGGTCAAAAGGTTCAGTTCGTGGCCATGAAATGTTTTTTAGAGTTTTATTTGGTGAACAATCAGAAACATTTTATCCTAGAGAACAAATGCTTAAGGCTTCAGATGGTCAGTTTGACTCATTAAAAGTATTAAGGGTTATTGCAACAGTAGGTGACGCAACACTATTAATTGGTAGAACAATAACAGGTCAAACTTCAAACGCAACTGCTATCGTAGAAAATACTTCTACACTACAAATTGGTGCTTCTACAGTTACACAATTAATTTTAAATGCTGATAGTATTCAAGGAACATTTTTAATTAATGAAGAAATACAAGGAACAACAGCCGATACAGATGACTACTTTATTAAGGCAAGTATTACAGGTATACCTGGTACAAAAAATATTACAAATGACGGTTCATTAAATAAAACTACAGATACAATTAATGTAATAGCTGGTGGTGAGGGTGCATTATTTCAAATTGAAGATATTGGACCTGGAAGTATTACAGAAATTATTTTAGATAACAAAGGTACAGGTTATGAGATAGGCGATAAACTAACATTTAATAATACAGGAACAAATGGTGGAAATGCAGCTGGATTTGTAAAACTTGTAAATGGTGGTATTGCAGACCAAGCAGGCAGTAGGGATCCTGCTAACGGAACGGAAGACAGATTAGTTTTAGAAGGCGGTACAACTCAAGGTGACGCATATTCAGGTAATGCTATTGTTCAAGAAAAATTTACAGACTTACAAACTATAGAAGAAATATTTTTAACAAATGGTGGTGGACAATATACATCATTACCTACAGTATCAGTTACATCATCTACAGGTTCTAGTGCAATTGTAAAAGCATATGGTGATGAAATAGGAAAAATTGTAAAATTAAAAACTGCTGAATTAGGTAGAAGTTACGAAACAGCACCAACGCCTCCTGTTTTAGGTTTCTTTAATAACATGATTATAACAGGTATTGTTGGTTCTTATATTCAAAATGGTACAGTTACAGGTGGCACAAGTAATGCTACAGGTGTAATTGCAGAGTTTGATAATGCTAAAGGTCTATTAAGAATTAAAAATGTAACAGGTACTTTTCAATTAAATGAAACTATTACATCTAATTCAGGTGGAACATCTAAACTTGCAAAATTAGATATTTCAACAGCTACAGTAAATGTTGTGTCTGTATCAGATACAGATGGTGTGTTTATTAGTGAAAAAGGTAAATTATCAGAAACAACAATGAGAGTACAAGATAGTTTATACTATCAAGATTATTCTTATGTAATTAAAGTAGGTCAATCTATCGCCAGATGGCGTGACGCATTTAAAAAGACTATGCACACAGCAGGTTTTTATTTTACAGGTCAAGTAGATATTGAATCAAGAATAATAGTAACAGCAAAAGGTCCTGTTAAAGGTGTTACTTCAGGAGTTCTTGATAGTCCATTATTATCTCTTGTTAATACAATTTTCACAACTGTTTTTGGTAGAAGATTAGGAACAATTTCAGACGGAACATCTTTGAGACCTAAAGCAAATGTGGGTGGTAATGTTGATGTAAGTACGGCTTACGAAGACCCATTTGCCGCTAATACTAGAGATTTGACAGTAACTAGAGAAAAAATATCAATAGATTATTTAAGTAGACCAAGGAATATTTTTACTGACGGTGCAGGGGTTGTACATGATATTAGAAGTGGTTATGCATACGGTGGACCTAGATTTAGTTCATTAAATAGATATGTTAATAGTGCTTTTGGTCAAACAGCTATTGGTTCTAATGCAAACTCATTTCAAAATTTAAGTAATATCAAAATACAAGGTACTAAAACAGCTCTTGATGGACAACAAACACCTATATTTTTATTTACTTCTAACGAAATAGGTAAGAAAATTAAGATGAATTATGCGTTTCCTTGTGAAATAGGAACAAACGCTGATTTATTCAGTAACACATTAACTAGATTTGATAGTAACACAACTAAATTTGATAAAACAACATCATAAAATGTTTATAAATAGTACAAAGAGATAGAGGCAAATGACAAAACAAGTAATAAGTAGAGGTACTAACGCAAACGACGGAACAGGTGATAATCTCCGAGACGGTGCTAATAAGATAAACCTCAATTTTAACGAAATTTATACAGCATTAGGTAATGGTACAACACTTGATGGTACTATTAAAATTGCTGATGATTCATCTACGGTAGCAACAATTTCTGCCAATGGTGAAACATTAAAAATTTTAGGTGGTAGTGCTATCACTAGTGTGTTATCAGGTAACACATTAACCATTTCTGCTGACGCTTCATCTCTATTGACTGCTACAGGTGCGGCTACTTTAACAAACAAAACAATTAATTTAAGTAACAATAATACACTTTCAGCTACATTTGCTGAAATTAACACAGCAATTTCAGACGCAACTTTAGTTGACACAGCGGCTTCTCAAACACTTACAAATAAAACATTAAGTGCTGATAATAATACTATTTCAGGTATTGCAGCTTCAAGTTTTGTATTGTCAAATGGTTCAGGAAATTTAGATGGTTCTGCTTCAGCAAAAGCAATACCAACAGGTGCAGTTGTAGGTTCAAGTGATACACAAACACTTACAAATAAAACTATTAGTGGTGCAGATAACACAATTACAAATATTCCATCTGCTAATGTTACAGGTGTATTTGATAATACATCTTCAGGTTCAAAAATTAGATTTAACTTTGCCGGTACAGGTGCGTTTCCAAGTGAAACAACTTACGAAGGTATGTTTGCATATGACACAACAGGCAATCAAGCTTATGTTGCAGACGCAGGTGGTTGGACAAAACTTATAAATGAAAATGCTTCAGTAGGTGATTTATCAAATGTTAATATAACAAGTGTTGCAGACGGTCAAGCATTAATATGGAGTTCAGCACAAGGTAGATTTAATCCAGGTACTGCTGGTACATCATTAACTGTACAAGAAGAAGGTTCAGCTTTATCAACTGCCGCTGATACATTAAACTTTGTTGGTGCTGGTGTAACTGCTTCAGGAACAGGTGCAACAAAAACAATTACTATATCATCATCAGGACATACTGCTGGTACTGATTTAGAAATGAATAATACTCCTGTTAGAGACGCAAAATATATTTCTCACCGTTCACCAGATTATAATACGCAAAATCAAATTATTACCGTTACGGTAGCTGCTAAAACAAATGAACACTATTGGTTTGGAGAGGGTTCATCAAATGGTTATGTTATTGATGGCGACCAATCTCCTCAATTAACTCTATCAAGAGGTACTTACAGATTTGACCAATCAGATGTATCAAACGGTGGTCACCCATTAAAATTTTACCATGATGTAGGAAAAAATAGAGAAATGTCAACAGGTGTTACAGTTGTAGGAACAGCTGGTAGTGCAGGTGCATATACTCAAATTGAATTTGATGATAGTACACCAACTCCTTTATTTTATCAATGTACTGCTCATCCTAAAATGGGTCACATGGTTGATTTTCAAACTGGTCAACAAACAAGATTATTCATCACTACTGACAAATCAAATACAGGTGATGGTTCAGATACAACAATAACAATATTAGCAGATAGAATAGTAGATGATGTTTTAGTTTTTGTAAATGGTATTTGTTTAGTACCAACAGATGATTATACAATTTCAGGAACAACATTAACTTTCGCAACGGCGCCGGCTAACGGAGCAGAAATAGTAGTAAGGTATCTAGGATAGGAATATGGGAGCAATAACAAGAAGAATCGCAAATAACTTAACGCTAGGTTCAGGTAGAGTATTGTTAAATACAACAACAATTACCTCTGATACTGCTACTCTTAATTTTGATAATACTCTTATTACAGCGACTTATGGAATATATGAGGTTTATATTGAATATATGTCGTCAGCAAATGGTACAGCAACAGATGGTCATTTTCAATTATCACCAGATAACGGCAGTAACTTTTCAACATCAATAGACCAGATGTCTCATAGAGAAAGACAAGATGATAATTCTTCAGGTGGAAATGTTTTTGATATTGCAAGTAAAGACGACCAAGCAGTTAGGATTTTTTCTGGTTCACAAGATAACTTGCCAAATATTGGTGCAGGATTAATTACGGTTTTTAATCCTATGAAAAGTGATAGTCATACTTTAGTTACTCATACAACTTGTAATGATGTATCAGGTAATGCTGATAATATAAGAAACCACTTTGGTGTTGCTAGAGATGATAACGCTCAAACTATTAACTATTTTAGACTTAAATTTGCTGCTGGAGATATACAAAAAGCACAAGTTAGATTATACGGAGTATTATAATGCCTAGAAATATTACAATAAACGGTGTTACAAGACAGATGACAGACGCTGAAGAGGCAACTCTAAACGCTGAAGAAACAGCATGGAATAATGCAGCTTTAGATAGAGCGTTACAAGAATTAAGAGATATCAGAAACGGTAAACTTGCAGAAACGGATTATCTAGGTAATTCAGATGTAACAATGTCCTCTGATATGACGACTTATAGACAAAATTTAAGAGACTTACCAGATGGACTTGATACGGTAGAAAAAGTCAACAATGTAACTTGGCCTACAAAACCATAATGAAAACTTGTATAAATATAGTTAAGGAAGAGTTAAAATAATATGCCAGCAATAATAACAGACAGATTTAGAATTCATAATAGTGAACAGTTTTCAGAGGCTTTTTCTGAAGCTTCAGGTAATACATTTTACCTAGGTATCGGAAGACCTCAACCTTTTGCTACATCTACAAGAGCAGATGGAAGAACAAACAACGAGGGAACAGACGCTGCTCCAATTACACCAGCAGATAATGTTAATGCACAATCATTCCCTTATGACGATTTATTGGCGGCTAAAAAAATTACTCAAACAGATATTACTTTTGCAGTACCAAGAAGAAACTGGACTACAGGAACAACATACGATATTTACAGACATGATTACGGCGACTATCAAACTGGTAATACAACTGCTATTGCAGCTAATGGTGGTGCGTCAACTTTACATGACTCAGCATTTTATGTATTAACTACAGAAAGAAATGTTTACAAATGTTTAGATAATAATAATAACGCAGCTTCAACAGTAGAACCAACAACTACTCCACCTTCAACTATTATTTCAACTGCTGATGGTTATAGATGGAAATACATGTACACTTTGACTGCTTCACAACAAGCAAACTTTTTATCTACAGATTTTATGGCAGTTGCTACAAATTCAGATGTTTCATCAAACGCTGTTGATGGTGCAATTAATATTGTAAAAATTAAAACTGCTGGTTCAGGTGGTGCTGAAGGCACACATACAGGTATCGCAATGAGAGGTGACGGTTCAAACGGAACAGTTTCAGTTACAGTTACTTCAGGTGCAGTTACAGCAGTTACAGTTACAAACAAAGGAACAGGTTACACTTACGCAACAATTTCAAATGCACAAATCGTAGCCGCTGGTGCAACAAACCTTGTTGGTGCAGAATTAGATTGTATTATTGAACCAAAAGGTGGTCACGGATTTAACGCAGTAGAAGAATTAGGTGGTTTTTATGTAATGATGAATACATCACTTGAAGGAACAGAAAGTTCAAACACAGGTGACTTTACAGTTGCAAACGACTTTAGAAAAATTACTTTAATTAGGGATCCAAATTCAGGTGGTTCAGCTTCTACAACAACAACTTTAAGAGGTACAAAAGCAATTAATCTTTCAGGTGTTTCAGGAACATTTACAGTTGATGAAGAAATCAACCAAGCCTCTACAGGTGCAGTTGGTAAAGTTGTAGAATGGGATTCAGTAAACAGTATTTTATATTACATACAAACTAGACATAATGATGAGGGTGTTGACGCAAACGGAAACCTAACAGCATTTAGTGGACAGAATGTAGTTACAGGACAAACTTCAAGTGCAAACGGAACACCAACTACATCAACTAGTACAATTAACAGTCAGTCTTTTACAAGTGGTTATTCTAATCCTGAAATTGACGCTGACTCTGGTGATATTCTTTACATTGAGAACAGAGCGCCTATTACAAGAGCTGCTGACCAAACAGAGAATATAAAACTGGTAATAGAATTTTAGGAGAGTTAAATGCCAAGTCCAACTGACTTTAATCTCTCACCTTACTATGATGACTTCAACGAGTCTAAAAAGTTTCATAGAATACTTTTCAGACCGTCATTTGCTGTACAGGCTAGAGAATTAACACAGTCACAATCAATATTACAAAACCAAGTAGAAAAGATATCAGACCATCTTTTTGAAAAAGGTGCAATGGTTATTCCTGGTGAAGTAGGATATAATATAAATTACTATGCAGTTAAACTAACTTCATTTACAGATTCATCTTCCGTAGGTCTTACTCTAGCAGATTTTAATAATTTACAATTAACAGGTCAAACTTCAGGTGTTGTAGCAAAGGTTATTAATTTTGTTGCTACAGACGGAACAGACCCTAATACTTTATATGTACAATACGAAAATTCAGGTACAAATAATACAGAAATAAAATTTACAGCTGGTGAAACAATATCTGTTGCAACAACTTTACAAGGTACAGCAACAACTGTATCTGCTGTAGTAGATTCATGTGCTACAGGTGCAGCTGCGTATGTAGCCGCTGGTACTTACTACATCAATGGTTTTCATGTTGAAGTTTCAGAGCAAACTGTAATATTAGACAAGTACACAAACACACCATCATACAGAGTAGGTTTATTAGTTTCAGAATCTTTTGTAACACCTAATGATGACCCCGATTTAGTTGATAATGCACAAGGCACTTCAAATGTTAATGCTCCTGGTGCTCACAGATTTAAAATAGATTTAACTCTAACTAAAAAAGCTTTATCTGCTGTAGATGACGCAAACTTTGTAGAGTTGTTAAGATTAAAAGCAGGTATCTTACAGAACCAAGTTAGAACAACAGAATATGCAGTATTAGAAGATACACTTGCTCGTAGAACATTTGACGAGAGTGGTGACTATGCAGTAAGAGATTTTGATTTAGATTTAAGAGAACATTTAATAAATGGAAATAACAGAGGTATTTTTACATCCGCTAACGGTGGTTTAGAAAGTAAAATTGCAGCTGGTATGGGACCAGGTAAAGCATATGTTAAAGGTTACGAAATAGAAACTATCGGAACATCTTTTGTAGATATTAATAAAGCAAGAAGTTTTGATACACAAAATAACTTTACTACTAAATTTGAAGTAGGTAACTTTGTCAATGTAAGAAATATTTTTGGTTCTCCAGATATAGGTTTTGTATCAGGCGCTACAGAAGCATTTAAAAGAGTTAATTTATACAAAGACCAAACAACTTCAAGAGGAGTTGAAAATACAGGTTCAGGCGCAGGCATAACTTCAATAGGTCGTGCTAAGTCAAAAGGTTTCCAATATGTAACAGGTACACCATCAGCATTTACATTTTCTAGTGCAGCTTTAACAAATTCTGTTTACAGACATTATCTATTTGATATTAATATGTTTACACATTTAAATGTAACAACCAATGTTAATCTTACAAATGGAGAAACTATA
>Ga0315330_10002391_pt1 | contig 12838 bp, 9 predicted proteins | sample M140m34915metaG_FD_203453 | JGI IMG/M metagenome (GOLD analysis project Ga0315330, IMG submission 203453) | Ammonia-oxidizing marine archaeal communities from Monterey Bay, California, United States - M1 40m 34915 | ecosystem: Environmental > Aquatic > Marine > Intertidal zone | place: USA... | reverse complement strand
CTGTTTCATTGCGTTAAAAGCTTCCCGATTGATTAATTTCTCTGTTTCCGGTGTCCATTGACAACATATGACAACGTAGTCGCTTTCGGGTAAAATTTTTAGTAAATCATGAGAGGGGTATATTTTTTCAAAATCTGTATTCCCACTTTCACCACTGCGTCTGGTCCCGATAACCCGCATTCCAACCGCTGAACAGACGCGTCCCACTTCTCGCCCAATACCTCCAACGCCAACAATGCAAATAGTTTTACCCGATAGCAGCATTGGCTTATATTTTGCCGCTTCAAATTTTTTGTTTGACCGTTCTGTATCCGCAATATTTATGCCTTTAGCAAAGTGCAGAATACCAGCTAATGTGTATTCCGCGATTGGTAAGTTGTTTGCATAACCACGCGAGGATGTCACTACAATATCTGAGTTCCATAGGTCGCCTCGTAACATGTTTGAACTTCCAGCTGGTCTTTGGTGCACCCATTTCAAATTTGGTGACCTACTCTTTAAATCTAAAGGAAAAGGGAAACCAACAATTATTATATTAGCCAGACTGAGAAGTTTATCACGTTCTAATTTAGACGATTGGCCGTTGGAGTGAGGTGTTAGATATCTTTCGCTAGTAAATTTGGGCCATGTATCTCGGATTTCGCTATCGAACCATCCTGGGGCCATTGTTAATTCTATGGACGCGTCTGTTGTTGTGATCGCCTTTTGGATACCTTCGGGCAATGGTGTCAATGAAAGTATATTTAAACTCACGTCTTAGGCTCCCATGCTTTTGGGGCAACTACTTCAATGTCTGTGGCTATATCGATAACCACAGGCTTACCGAGCTTTAGGGCCTTTTGAAATGCGGGTGCGATTTCGTTCGCTTTTTCAACTCTTATCCCAACAGCACCCATATTCTCTGCTATTTTTGCAAAATTTATTTTATTTTGCACCCAGATATCTTGTGACTCTTTTGTAGGCTGATCATCGTAGATCGCTGAGATACTGCCTTTTGCCATATTTCCAGAGTTATTATTGTTAATAATTGTGATGGTATTGATACCGGCTCTTACAGCAGTTTCGACTTCAGCCATATGGTACCAAAATCCTAAATCCCCCATAAAACAAACTACTGGACGATGGGGGGCACCGCATTTAGCACCTAGTGCGGCAGGAAAAGCCCAGCCTAAATGTCCAGCACTTCTAATATAACTTTGACCCTCATGTCTTTTCTCAAACATCCCGCCCATCCACATTCCTGAATGGCCTGTATCTACAACTACAATGGCATTTTTGGGCATTCCATTAGATAGTTCATTGACTATCCTTTCAGGACGGATGGGGTAAGCATCGGATTTATAAACATCTTTAAAGTCTATTGTGTACGATGTGCATATCTCTTTAACCTGCTTGAGCCATTCAACGCGTTCTTTGGGGACCGGCATATTTAACTCATTCATTTTTTCAAGCGTTACTCTGGCGTCTCCAACTATTGAAACATCGGTTGGATAATTGCGCCCATTCACAAGAGGGTCGATATCAATTTGAATAGTTGAGGTTCCTTTTGCTGGGATTGTCCAAAAATGAGTGGTCATTCCACCGGCTCGCGTGCCAACAAAAATCACAAGATCTGCTTCAGCCACTATTTGATTAGCGGATCGTCTTGAATATGTCCCAACCACTCCGACGGAAAGTGGATTGTTATCTAAGATAGCGTCCTTTGCGTTAAGGGATGTTGCCACGGGGACGTGTATAGCTTCTGCGAGGTTATTCAAAGCTTCATATGCCCCAGAATATTTAACTCCTGCACCAGCTACAATCACTGGCCGTTTCGCTTCTGATATTCGCTTTGCTGCTTCTCTGACCTTATTTAAATCGGGTTGAGGGCGATCTGGTGGAACTTGACCGTATTCTGCCTCAATCACCCCGTCAAAATCTATTTGAGCATTCTCTACTACTTGCCCAGTATTTCCCGCTAACTGCAAGTGAACGGGGCCTGGGCTTCCGGTAGTTGCTACTCGAAATGCTTGCCTCAGCATGTCGGGTAGGCGCTCTGGATCGTCTACTACTGAATTCATCTTAGTGTATGGAGTGAACGCTGGAACATCATCTACTTCCTGATATGCCCACCGGTCTCGATGATTAGCTTCTCGCCCTCCGGTTAGCGCTATTACAGGACTTTTTGCCAAATGAGCATCTCGCAGACCTGCGCACAAGTTCAAGGCGCCAATGATTTGTGCCATACAAATACCAGGTCGTCCAGTTGCACGGGCGTAACCGTCGGCCATATAGGCTGCGCCGGCTTCAGAATGTGCATGGATTCCTTTAATTGAAGTTCTTCTTTCTATCTCTCTCAACATCCTGCGCAAAACTGCGGGTAAGTAAAAAACATGGGTTACTCCATAACCCTTGAGCATATCTGCCATCGTGGCGGCTGCAGTTTGGTGTTTCATTTTCTAATATCCCAAAAGTTATGTTAATTAATAAAGATCAAAGAAGTTTTGAATGACCTCTGTATCGGTTGACTTGGTGAGTGATAGCATCGCTAATACCCTGGCTTTTTGAGGATTAAGATTATCTGCGGCAATAATCCCGGAATCAATCATTGACTGTCTACGAAGGACCCTTCCACTTCCAGCTCTAGTGCTATAAATAACGGTTATATTTTTTTCTAATGCTTTTTTTATTGCTTCCATTTGCGGTGATGCAGGCAGTCCAGGCGCAAGAGTGGAAACGACTATCGCTTTTGCGCCGGCTGCAATAAAAGCTTCAATCGCTGTTCCATCTGCGCCAGCGTAACTTGGTACTATATCAACCCTTGGTAATTCAGAAATAGAACTTGTATCAAAAACAGTATCTATTGTGTGAGGACGGCTAGGTCTTCTGTAAATAGCTATTTTTCCATCTGGGTCAGCATATCCCAGCATGCCTAAATCTGGAGTTTGAAAAGTCTCTAATCGCAGCGTAGAGGTTTTTGTGACTTCTCGAGCAGCTTGTATTTCTTCATTCAATAGTACCATAACACCGAGGCCCGCGGTTTCTTTTGATCCGGCTGCTCGTATAGCCGATAAAAGATTGCTGCCAGCATCGGTTGCAAAACCTGATGATGGGCGTTGGGCTCCGATCATCACAATTGGAAGTTTAGTTTTCGCTGTCAAATTGATAAAATAAGCCGTCTCCTCTAAAGTCGCGGTGCCATGAGTAATTACAATTCCGTCAATATCATCGTGACTCTGGTCGACTTTCTGAATTGTTTTGGAAAGTGCTAACCAGTCATCAGGAACGATGCCGGAGCTAGAAACTTGGCGGACATTTATGGGAACAATATCAGCTGCTTCTTCAACTTCAGGAAACTGACTCAATATTTCTGATATATTTAATCTAGTGCCAAAGTCCATATACTCCCAAACGTCGAGACTATTGCGACCAGTATATGAGATTGTACCACCTGTTCCTAAGAATGCTATCTTGGGTTTTAGATTGGACACGGACTACCCCTTTTGTAATTTGAGCCTCCATATTTACATGTTAGCCTGCTGTTATGTAAATATGGAGGAAATCCCATCCTTTATGTGCTAGTTTTATTTTATGTTGAGAATAGCCCTATTTATTGATCGAATATCTATTTTAGTGGGTTCAACAGCTGCTATGTTGGTTCTCCCACTAGGCTTGATAATGACATATGAAGCTTTGGCTCGCTTCACCCTGAATTGGCCTACTTTTTGGGCATATGAGTTAAGTTATATGCTTACAGGAGCACATTTTGCACTAGGAATAGCCTTGGTCACACGCAATAACGCGCATATACGGATCGATTTTTTATACTCACGGATGTCTGCCCGAGTAAAAAGTCTTTTGGATTTCACTATTTTGTTTTTTTTCATGGTGCCTCTTATTGTATGGGTCTCTGCAGGGTTGGCAGAATACGCTTGGAGATCCTGGGTTATTGGTGAGACCTCTGGAGAATCTGGATGGAACCCACTCGTTTGGCCTGTACGGGCAGCTGTAGCTGCTGGTTTTATGATCTTCTCTGCACAATTAATTTCAGAAGTTATAAAAACAGGTTATCTAGCTTTTTCTACAAATTCAAAAAACGACAGTAGATAGATCCATGGACATCGTCACCTGGATGTTTCCAGTTCTATTAACACTAATTTTCCTAGGTGTTCCTATTGCTTTTGCCCTGATGTCAACGGCTTTCATTTTTGGCATCATAAGGTTTGGGGAAAATGCGTTTTTTGTTTTTATGCATAAAGTAGATGATATTACTGGGGCATCGATCCTGGCTGCCGTTCCATTGTTTATTTTCATGGGAAATATGCTGGAAAAATCGGGCACAGCGGAACGTTTGTTTGAAGCTATTCATTTATGGACACAAAGGCTTCCCGGGGGATTGGCTGTAGGGACTATAGCAATGTGCGTTATCTTTGCTGCTTGCAGTGGTGTAATTGGAGCAACAGAAACTGTTGTTGGATTGCTTGCAACGCCTGTAATGCTGCGACACGGATATGATAAAGGATTAATTTCGGGAACCGTAACGGCTGGTGGATCCTTGGGAGCTATAATTCCACCCTCCGTCGTTGTCATAATCTTGGCTGCTGTTTCCGAAATGTCGTTAGGAGATATGTTTATTGGTATGTTCATACCAGGCCTGCTCATGGCATTTCTCTATGTCATTTATATTATCATTAGATGTTATTTGGATCCTAGCGCCGGGCCTAGAATTCCATTGGCTAATAATACTATGACCTTCAGATCGAAAGTAAAACTGACAAGTGTAGCCTTGCTTCCTCCTTTAATTCTTATAGTTGCCGTCCTTGGAAGTATAATGATGGGAATAGCGGTCCCGACGGAAGCGGCAGCCGTGGGAGCAATAGGTACCGTTATCTTAACGATTTTCTATAGAACGTTTACGGTAGCCATAATGATGGAAGCAATGGTAAAAACAATAGAGGTTACAGCAATGATTTTGGTCATTGTCGTTGGTGGAACCATGTTTGCAAGTGTCTTCTTATCTTCTGGGGGCTTTGATGCAGTGCGGGCGGTTCTGGATTTCTGGGAGTTGGGCTCTTGGGGTACTTTAATACTTATTCTGGGTTTGGTTTTTCTGGCAGGTTTTGTGCTAGATGGATTGTCTATTATTTTAATAATAGTTCCCATTGGCTTCCCATTGGTAGAAAGTTTTGGTTTTGACCCAATATGGTTTGCTGTTCTTTTTCTGGTTGTGAAGCAAACCAGCTATTTAACCCCCCCTATGGCTGGGGCGATATTTTATTTTAGAGCTATTGCGCCTCCAGAAATTACTTTGGCGCACATGTATAAGGGTGTTATCCCCTTTATTCTATTAGATTTGGTAGTTTTGGTTTTAGTGATGATTTTTCCTGAACTGGCGTTATGGCTTCCAGAAAAGTTATTGGGCAGTTAGATCAATTAATGATCAATAAGATTTAAAGAAGGCGATAATATTAGTAATTCCAGTTTTTACATAATTCTTCGCTTATTTTGAAATTTTAAAGAAGTATTTTATGAGAACTAATAATCCGCTTAGTCTGTTAAAAGACCCAGGGTTCAAAAGAGTCTGGGCTGTGGGACTCCTCGCCAATACAATGCGATGGCTTGAAATGCTTGCTATCGGAATTTTTGTATATGAGGTTACGAGCTCAGCCCTACTTGTAGCTATTATGACAGTGGCACGTCAGCTCCCATTGGCATTATTTGGAAGTTTCATAGGTCCGATTGCGGAAAAGACAAATAGAAAACACCTCTTGGTTTTTGGTTTTACCATTATGACAATTTCAAGTGCTGTTATGGCATTGATGGCGAGTTGGGGGATCATAGAGATATGGAGTATTTTAATTTGCGTTTTTCTAAACGGAACCTGTTGGGCATTGGATTATCCAGTCAGAAGAACTTTAATAGGTGAGTTTTCTGGAGCAGAAAACCTTGGGCGGGGTGTTTCCTTAGATTCAGCCACAAACAATATTACTAGGATGATTGGTCCATTTGCCGGTGGTGTCGTTTATGGTCTTTTGGGATTAGAGGGGGCGTTTATAATATCGGCAACAGCTCACTTTATCTGCGTTCTAATCGCAGCAAATTTAGTGCTGAAAAAGAAAGATATAAAAAGAGAAATAGAGCCGTATTTCAAAATGTTGAAAGAGGGTATTCGAATTGTTCGCAATTCTCCTGAGTTGATAGCTGTTTATCTTATAACTGTTATCTTGAATATTTGTGGATTTCCCTACGCTTCAATGGTGCCAGTTCTTGGAAGGTCTGTCTACGAAGTGCCTCCAGCATTAATTGGTGTTCTCTCAGCAGCTGAGGGTGCGGGTGCTTTTATAGGCGCCTTGATAGTCGCATTTGTCATCAGACCGGCTGGTTTTAAGCGCACCTATCTATACGGTTCTTTAGTATTTTTATTTGGTATCTTTTGCCTGTCGTTTGCTACTTACTATGGCATTGCGGTTACAATATTGTTGATATCCGGCCTAGGCATGGCAGGTTTTGGAGCAATGCAGAGTACTTTGGTGCTTTTACTTGCTCCAGAAGAGGCTAGAAGTCGACTGATGGGGCTCCTGTCAGTGTGCATCGGATGCGCTCCGATTGGTCTAATCAGTCTGGGTTTAATGGCAGACAATTTTGGAGCGCAGAATGCATTAAAAATTATTTCCTTTATAGGTATCCTAGGAATTATGTGTGTAGTTGTTCTCATACCAAAAATTCGCTCTTGATTCATCTTAATTGAGTAAGCAGTGTCAGAGTTATCCACAGAAAAATTGCAAATAGTTTATTTTTTATTTTTCTGTATATTGCAACGCGATACAACATTCAGTAGTGTAACGGCTAGTTATATACTCTATGTAGCGGTTAGATTGCGACAAAGCCAGTAACCACATCAAATGTTTGCAGAATAGGAGGCAGGTAATGACCAATGAAGTAGTAAGTGTTTGGAATGAGGAACGTCTAGGTCAACTTACAAAGCTATGGGGTCAAGGCTTGTCAATTACACAAATAGGATTGAAGTTAGGTGTAACTAGAAATGCTGTTGTTGGTAAGGTGCATCGTATGGGATTACCTAAACGACAATCTCCAATAGTAAGATCAGATAAACCCTTTGAGCCTAAGCGAAGGAAATTATCTCCTCTGACCTTTGCAGATTGGGATCGACACAAATGCTGCTGGCCAATAGGTGACCCAAGATCACCAGATTTTAAGTTCTGCGGAGATAAGGTTGTTGAAGGGCGGCCTTACTGCGAAGAACATTGCAATCAAGCCTATACGAGCAATAATAAGGACGAGCGCGCGAATAAAGTCGCTTAAATGGGTTTTTATTTTCAACGGCGAAGCAGAGTATTATGCGTTTAAAGGATAGAGTTGTAATAGTTACTGGGGGTGCTTCTGGGATAGGGAAATCAATTTCTATTAAAGCCGCTAATGAGGGAGCCAGGGTCGTGGTAGCAGATATCCGCGAGACCCCACTTGAAGGCGGCCAAAATACAGTAGATGCAATACTAAAGGCTGGTGGCATTTCAACTTATATGAACACGGACGTTACTAATGATAATGATGTAAAAAAACTAGTTGCGAATACGGTGAAAAAATATGGTTTTCTAGATGTTGTAGTAAATAATGCTGCGGCGCATGGCCGTGCCGCTTTACTGGACACTACGGAAGAGGAGTGGGATAGAGTAATGGCCGTTGGGGCCAAAGGAATGTTTTTCGGGTGTAAATATGCGATTGAACAAATGCTGAAACAAAACCCTAGACAGCAGAGCGAGGTTCGAGGCCGCATAGTAAATATCTCTTCGCAACACGGAATGATCCGTGCTCCCAATGATTTTGCATACGGAGTCAGTAAAGCATGCGCTGTATATATGACCCGACAAATAGCGGGAGACTACGCTAAGTTTGGAATTGTTTGCAACGCTGTGGCTCCGGGAAAAATTTTAACAGGCAAGACTGGAGCAGCAATTTCTCCTGAGGCGATTTCCTACAGTGAGGATAGAACTCCCTGGCCCAGATTAGGTCGGTCAGAGGATGTTGCTTCTGCGGTAATTTTTTTAGCAAGCGATGAAGCGTCGTTTATAACAGGTGAAAACTTAATGGTAGATGGCGGGTGGATGGCTAATTAAACGTGATAACTGATGCCATTAATTAAACCTCAAACTACATATCTTAAAGATTATCAACCTCCGAACTTCTTAGTAACATTTATTGAAGTTGAGGTTGATATTCAAGACAACTGGACTGTTGTGACCTCAAAAGTGAAAGGTCATAGAAACCCCAAAAGTAGCCTTGCCAATGAACCTTTAATTTTTAATGGTGAAGGTCAGACTTTGCTGGATATTAAGTGTAATGGACGTGTGCTTAAACCAGATGAATATAAACTTACTGACGAAAAACTCATTATAACTGATATAGGTGATGAATTTTGCTTAGTTATAGTTAGTAAAAATTATCCGCAAGATAATAAATCACTAGAAGGACTTTATCTGTCGGAAGGAATGTATTGCACACAATGTGAGGCCGAGGGTTTTAGAAAGATTACATTTTTCCCCGACCGCCCCGATGTTATGTCTTTATATAGAACCAGAATTATCGCGTGTAAAACTACTTTCCCAGTATTATTATCAAATGGTCATCTAATCGACTCTGGTGATCTGCAATACGGTAGACATTATGCGGTATGGGAAGACCCTTTCCCGAAACCATCGTATTTATTTGCATTAGTAGCAGGAGATTTAACCTGTGTAGAAGACAGTTTCACAACTATATCTGGTAAAACTATTTCACTTAAAATTTTTGTTGAGCATGGAGAAGAAAAACGGTGTCAGTATGCTATGATGTCTCTCAAAAATGCTATGGCTTGGGACGAACAAAAATTTGGCTTAGAATATGATCTAGATGTTTTCATGGTCGTTGCGGTTAGCCACTTTAATATGGGTGCAATGGAGAACAAGGGGCTCAATATTTTTAATAGTCGCTTTGTCTTAGCCGATCCGGAGACTGCTACTGATGCGGACTTTCAAAGAATAGAATCCATTATTGCTCATGAATACTTTCACAACTGGACAGGTAACAGAGTGACTTGTCGTGATTGGTTTCAATTAAGTCTTAAGGAAGGTTTAACTGTTTTCAGAGATCAAGAATTCACAGCGGATAGGCATTCGCGAGGCGTCCAACGGATAAATGATGTGAGATTACTCCGGTCTCTTCAATTTGCAGAAGACGCTGGTCCTACTTCTCATCCAGTTCGTCCGGAGTCATATGTAGAAATTAACAATTTTTATACGGTAACTATTTATGAGAAGGGTGCAGAACTAGTCCGTTTAATTCATAACTATATTGGCCCGGAAAATTTTAAAAATGGAATAAAGTTATATTTCCAAAGACATGATGGACAAGCGGTGACTTGCGAGGATTTTTTATCGGCAATGCAAGATGCCTCTGGAAAGAACCTATCCTCGATGATGTCGTGGTATACTCAAGCAGGCACCCCTGAGTTAGAGGCCTCTATGGTATTCAATCCTCACAAAAATGAGTTAGAACTAAATGTTAAACAATTTAATCCACCAACATCAGATGCGAAGAAAAAGAAGCCATTGCCTATCTTATTACAGCTTGGCATGCTCGATTATGATGGAAAAGAATATTTACTAAAGCAAAATAACAGTAATAAGGAAAGCGAACATAGTTCCTTTTTAAAAATGGAAGGTAGAGAACAATCATATATATTTACTGATATCAATAATGCACCTGTGCCATCTTTACTGAGAGGTTTTTCATCTCCGGTTAAACTAAAAATAACGCTAGGCTACAAAGAATTGTTTGTTTTAATGACCCAGGAGAAAGATCCATTCGTCTGTTGGGATGCGGGACAACAGTATGCTACCAGAATTATTCTTGAAATAATTGAGGCTCGGAAAAATGAACAACGTTTTACGATTAATTCAGATTATATAAAGGCTGTTGAGGCAATCTTATTAAACGACGCTTTGGAGCCAGCATTAAGAGCTGAATTAATAAAATTACCCTCGGAAAATGATTTGGCACAAGCAATGGTTGTAATCGATGTAGATAATATTCACTTCGCACGGCGTTATATACAGCAACATATCGGACAAGAAATAAAAGAAAAATTACAAGAAATTTATTTCAAGATGTTAGACGGTTTATCGCCGTTGGATTTATCAACGCAAGCGATGGGACGTCGGGCACTAGCGTCGGTATGTTTATTGTATTTAACGGTCAAGGAAAACGTTGATTCATTGAAAGTTGCACTCAATCAGGCGATTTCAGCTAAATCAATGACCCTAACGATGGCTGCGTTGAATGCATTAAATGATATCGAGTGTAAAGAGAGAGACGAAGCGCTGGATAATTTTTTCTTGAAATGGAATAAACAGCCTCTCGAGTTAGACAAGTGGTTTAGTTTGCAGGCGTCGTCCGCATTAGAGAGCAGTTTTCAAACGGTAAAAGACCTAACTAAGGCTAAAGAGTTTGATATACTTAATCCAAATAGAGTACGATCTTTGCTGGGATCCTTTGTAAATAACAACCCAGTAAACTTTCACCGTTTAGATGGAGAAGGATACGAATTTTTGGCGGATAAAGTTATGCAATTAAACTCTATCAATCCCCAAGTTGGCGCCCGCTTGGCTATTCCTTTAACGAGATGGCATTCGCATATAGAAAGTCGAAGAAGGAATATGAGATATCAATTAGAGCGTATTATTAATACTGATAAACTATCCGCCGATGTTCTTGAGATAGTTCAAAAGGGATTAACCAAAGGTTAGGATCTTGAAAATGAAAAAGCAAATCCTCGTGATTAACCCGAATAGTACTAAAGAAGTAACAAATGCAATGGATGCAGCTTTTGATCCACTTCGTGATTTAACTGGCCCTTTAATAACAAGTATCACTAATCTAAATGGACCACCCGGGATTGAGTCTCAAGAGCATGCAGATACAGTCGCTATACAGGTCTTGGATATAGTCAAGGAGCAAGAGACCTTAGCGGATGCCTTTGTTATTGCTTGCTTCTCTGATCCCGGAATATATAGTACCCGAGAGTTTACAAGCAAACCAGTATTCGGTATTGCGGAAAGTGGTATTCTGTCGGCTTTGTCCTTAGGCAATAAATTTGGAATTATAGCTATATTAGATAGATCCATTCCTCGACATATTCGATATATTAGATCCCTTGGATTAGAGCAAAGGTTGGCAGGTGATATTGCTATTGGCATAGGGGTAACTGGTCTGAGTGATGAAACAGAGACTTTTGCTCGCTTAGAAGTAGTCGGAGAAAAGTTAATAAAAGATAAGGGGGCTGATACGTTGGTATTAGGTTGTGCTGGAATGGCTAGATATCGAACCCGGCTTCAAGAGTCTCTGGGAGTGCCCGTGGTGGATCCTGCCCAAGCGGCGGTATCCCAAGCTATAATGACGCTGCAATTATATTAAAAGAGTAATTGCAAAACTAAAATCTGTAGCCAATTATTATTTTTTATAATTTTAACGAAGCAGGAAAGCTGGTACGTGGTCTCCCATGCCTACTTTTGGTGACTTCGGACTAACTGGGGGAGGGACTTGTTCCCCATAATTATTGGTTGATGCGTGCGGTTTTTTATCAAACTTTCGTTGCTTGACTTGCTTTGTGTTACCTCGTGTAGGTTTTGATTTGGCCGTTAAAGAATCTTGATCGGTCGAAGATTGCCGTTTGCCATTAGATTGCATTCCAATATCTAAATGAACAACGTCTATAGTTTTTTTTGTGAGCTTTATAATAGCCTGTATGTATTTCTCATCTTCAGGCACCGCAAGTGTGAATGCTAGCCCTTCATTCCCTGCTCGCCCCGTACGTCCGATGCGGTGAACATAATCTTCGGCATTGGTTGGCACATCAAAATTAAAAACATGGCTTAAGCCCTCTATATCCAAACCACGAGCGGCGACATCGCTTGCAATTAAGAGTTTGAAATCACCATTTTTGAATTTTGAAAGTGTCTCTGTTCGTGCGGTTTGTGGAAGATCCCCGTGTAATTCAACAGCATCATAGCCATGCTTGAGAAGAGAACGGTGCAAGACACCTATATCTCTTTTTCTATTGCAAAAAATGACAGCATTAGTTATCGACTCTTTATCTAATAATGCACGTAATAATTCCCGTTTTTGTTTTGTTTCTGTGTATATTAGTTTTTGGGTTACGGTGTCAGCAGTTGAAGCAGACGGAGCAACTGAAATTTCTTTGGGGTTCATAAGGAACGAATCTGCCAACTTTCGGATGCTCTTATCTAGTGTGGCCGAGAAAAACAAAGTTTGTCGTATTTTTGGCAAAAGGGATACTATTCGCTCTACATCTGGAATGAAGCCCATGTCTAGCATTCTATCTGCTTCATCAATAACCAGTATTTTTACATCATTTAATAGAATTTTACCTCGCTCAAAATGATCTAATAGACGACCGGGGGTTGCTATAAGGACGTCTACACCACGATCAAGTCTCTGTGTTTGATCAGCTAAGGTCACGCCACCGATCAACAGAGCTTTAGTAAGATTTGTGTTTTTTCCATAAGCCTCGAAATTATCTGCAACTTGAGCGGCTAGTTCTCTAGTTGGGCATAAGATCAGCGATCTTGGCATCCTTGCCTTCGCTCTACCAGCCGCAAGTATATCTATCATTGGTAATGTAAAAGACGCTGTTTTGCCGGTACCCGTTTGAGCACAGCCTAGAACGTCTCTACCCGTCAAAACGATGGGGATCGATTGCTCTTGTATCGGCGTCGGTGTTGAGTATCCTGCGTCAGTAACAGCAGTTACTAAACTATTACTTAGTCCTAGATGATTAAAGCTC
>Ga0315330_10002386_pt1 | contig 12860 bp, 12 predicted proteins | sample M140m34915metaG_FD_203453 | JGI IMG/M metagenome (GOLD analysis project Ga0315330, IMG submission 203453) | Ammonia-oxidizing marine archaeal communities from Monterey Bay, California, United States - M1 40m 34915 | ecosystem: Environmental > Aquatic > Marine > Intertidal zone | place: USA... | reverse complement strand
AAAATTTGGTAAGACACCATATGTAATTATTAATAACTTAAAAAGAACAAAATTAGATGCTAATAGAGATAGTATTGAAGGAGCTCAAGGTAACAGGTTTGCTAAAAGAGCTTGGGAAGAGTATCACCATTATGTTGAAGAGTCAAAAAATAAAATAATTAAAGATTTCAATTATGGATTGTTTTTAGATATTCATGGACACGGAGCAAATCCTGATGGATTTTATGACTTAAGAACATGGTTAGGTTATTTATTAAATAAAGATGAATTACAATTAAGTAATATAGAATTGAATAAAAGTAAATATGAAAATAAAAGCAGTATCAAGACTCTTTCATATCTATCAGACAATTCTTTTATAGAAGTATTAAGAGGAAAAAATAGTCTAGGAGAAATTCTTGATAGCCTAGGTTATAGATCTGTGCCAAGTATTAATGATCCTAGTACAGAAGGAAAGTTTTATTATAGTGGTGGTTTTAATACTTTGAAACATGGATCATCAAACTCTGGGGGTCCTATAAGTTCAATACAGCTTGAACTACCTAAGCCTGGTGTCAGAGAAACAGAAACAGATTGGAAAAATTATTCTAATGCTTTAGTTATTGCCTTAGAAAAATATTTTAAAATACACTATGGTATAGACTTATAGATTTAGTCTAACCTGTACCTTCCATTTGGCAGATTAGTTGGAAATTTAAATTTTGGGTCAGTTAATAAAGAGTAAACTAACTGGTCGCTATTTTTTACTTTTTCTTTTGTATTGAGCCTCCATTCGTGTTGTATTTCTTCTAGTCGTCCAGGAAACTCTTGTGCCCCCAGTATTGAAGTCAATGCCCAATAGGTATATTCTGTGATTTGACAGGAGTAGTTACAGGTTTTATCATCATAAGTATACCAGGCACTAGATGGGTATGAATTAGGAACATTTTTAAAATATCCTCCTCTGGCTTCATCCATTGCCTTTGCTATTTCCGAATTTTTATTTTCACCAAATTTATTAGGGTACTCTTCAGCATAACCACGTTGTGTAATAAGGTGCAGAATTTCTTCAAGAGAAGCATCAAATCTAGGATTCCCATTAATTATTGATACCTCTTCATCATATAATTCTAAAAAAGCTGAATTTCCAATAGGGATCCTTATTGCAGCACTTGATTCTTCTTCATTCATAGCCATTAATAACCAAGCTTTTTTATCAATCAATCTATTTACTATTCTTTGATTATCAGCAGTTCCATCTTCATCATTATCCAAATATTCAGCCAATATAGAGGCTGCGTGAAGGACTTTCTCATTTTCTACATTTTCTGTAGCATAAATTTTAATGCCAAATACCTCTGTTGTTTTACAGAAGTATTTAAAGTAGTTCTTATCGGATTCACTTACTCCAGTTATTTTAATATATTCTGTTCCGTATTCTAAATCCAAACAATTTTCGTAATTATCTTGGCATGAAAAACATAAAAAAAGAATAAATAAGTATAAGTTTCTCATATTAATTAAAGAGTCTTTTTCTTTTATTATACTTTATTTGAGAATTATAGTATTGTGATGACTTGTCATTTGACTCAAGTCTTTGAATATCAAAAAACTCAGGAATTTCTTTATTTTCTAAGACTACATCTTTTACTAATTCACCTAATCCTGGACCTAATTTAAAACCATGACCAGAGCTTCCAGCAAGAACTAAAACATCATCGTTTTTTTTATGCCAATTAATTATAAAATTACCATCTAGGCTGTTTTCATATTGACAAACTCTAGTCTCTGAGATAGGGAGTCCTTTAAGCTTTGGGAACCTATGATATAAATAAGATTTTGTTCTTTTTACCAGGTCTGGTATAGGTATTCTATCAGAAGTATCTGGATCAAATAGAGTTGATCTCTCATCATAGGCAATCTTGAAACCCTTATTTAGATGGAAAGGAATTCCGTAATATGATGGATTATTTTCATTTAAATCTAGCCAGCATGGCATCGAATTCAAGTCAAATTCTATTGCTTTATTATTAGGCACAGAAAAATAATATACTTCTTGTCTGGAGACATATGTGCTTTTCTCAAGCATTTCAGGTAAAAGTTTTCTTCCCCAAGGCCCACATGCAATTACATATTTATCTGCATTAATTTTTTTTTTATTAAAATATATGTGGTTTTTATCTAGATTGCTCTCATTAATTTCTACTTCTCCAATATAAATTTTTCCACCATTTGCTTTAAAGTTTCTTACTACACTTTTACAACACCTGCTTGCAAATAAAGCACCTGCTTTTTTTTCATAATAAATTTCATTTATATCATCTAAATTAATGTGAGGGTATTTTTTGATGACTTCATTTTTTGATAGGCTAGATATTGAGTGGCCACAACTTTCTATATGTTTAGAAGAGTTCTTTACGTAGTTACTATCATCTTGGCTAACGAGCCAGAGCATTCCACACTCATGGTAAAGTTTTCGTTCACTTTTATTTGAAAGTTCCTCCCAAAATTGAAATGAATTATTAGTTAGTTCAGTATATATTTTATCTTCACCATAAGCTAACCTAATAATCCTAGAGGCACCGCCAGAACCTGATCTTGAATTTCCTGCTCCCCACATATCATATAGATCGACATCTAATCCCTCTTTCTGGAGGTAATATGCTGTACATGCTCCCCATATTCCAGAACCAATAACTGCTACTTTCATTTTCTAATTTTATTTAAAAATAGTTTCTATAAATATAGATTTATTATTTTTAACTGTGAGAAAAATATTTATAAATCAAGGTTATATAGGAATCATACTTTTTGTAACATTTAATGCAATTGCAATGGTTTATTATCCTGGTGGAACAATTATTGATTCTACAACTGAGGGTTATCTATTTTTTTATAATTTCTTCAGTAACCTTGGGGAGTGGACAGCAAAAAACGGTCAGTCTAATATTTTATCTGCTTACTTGTTTAACTCCTCAATGCTTATTCTAGCACTTTCATATTCTCTGTTTTATATTTCTTTTTTAAGAATGCAATTACAGGTAGGTGATAACTCAATTTTAAGTTTTCTACTTATTGCAAGTATTATTATATCACTTACTGGATTTGTATTTGTAGCCATATTTTCCTCTGACCCAGAAACTTTTGATATTCATATACTCTTTGTTAAGATTGGATTTTATTCACTATTCGCTCACTGTATATTTCAATATCTATTTATTAAATCTATTGATGCTTTCAGTAAATTAATTACTTCAGTAACCTTAATATTTGTTGTCCTGTTATTTTTATTTATTCTAGTGATGGAATTTGGCCCTAGTCCCTTTGAAGACAACAAGTCTTTATTCATACAAGTGACATCTCAAAAAATAATAGTGACTAGTATTTTAATTTACTTTTTTTTCCAAGTAAGAGAAGCTAGATCTTTAAATTAAACTAGATTTTTATTAATTGCCATACTGAGTTTTTCCAATTCTTTTTCTGAAAATTTATTATTTATGTAGCATGAGGAATGGAATTCATTTATAAGTTTATTTTGTAAGAAAAGATCAATATTTGAAGATCTCACACTTGAGCCAGGCATTATTGAAATTCTTTTTTCTCCTTTTTCAGCCAGTTCATTAATAAGTTTTATCCCAGATTCTGCATCCTCTTTTTGTCCACTAGTTAATATCCTGTCAAATCCTAAATCAATAATTTTTTCCATAGATAAATATGGATCTTTTGTTAAATCAAATGCCATATGAAATGTTAAAGAGAGCCCTTTTGATTCTTGTGCTAATTTTTTACAGTTGATATAGTCTATAGATTTATTTTTATCTAGAATACCAAAAACTAGACCTTTACAACCGATATCTCTACAGTATTTAACTGAGTCAGTCATTTGATTTAATTCCTTTGTATTATAGGTAAAGTTCCCAGATCTTGGTCGTATTATTGGATGAATTGGTATTCGCTTAGATACAGCGTATTCTATGTCTGAAGATAAGGGAGTGAGCCCTCCAGCATCTTTATTGACACATAATTCTATTCTTGAAACTTTATGTTTAACAACTTTATTAAAATCAGATAAATTAAAGGTGCAAACTTCTAATTTTCTTGTCAATTTTGCTTTTTATATTTAGTATAAAAAACTTTCATATAGAATTTGTCCTTATTTGTAACCATTTTATTAAATGTATTAGGGACACTTGGAAATGCAATAATTTTATCAGCTGAGAGATTATTCATCGCTATCTCTTGGAAAAACACAGTTGATTCTCCTTTATATGAATATGATATGATGCTATCGTAATTATGTTCTGCTGGGTCAGATTCATCAGAATAATATGCGTTATCTTTTAATATAACATTTTCTTCAGGGTTAGAAATTATTCCAACAGGATCTAATTTATTATTTCTTGCTATATAATAAATTACTTTTGAAGGAGGGGATAAATTATTTATTTTATCAAGAGGCCCTGTTACTATCTCAACTCTATTCAAGACAATATTTTCAGCAGTATCTAAAAAGTTATTATAGTTCCCTAAATCTATAATTGGATAAATTCCAGATGCTGATTGCCAATAAATTTTATCATTTAGATTAAAGCTTTCATTTTTATTTAAATTATCAACAAGTGATAACTCAGTACTTGACCTATCTATCTCATAATAACTGTAATGTTTTGTTAAAGGAGAATTAAATCTGAAAACATATCGCAATGAATCTTCTGCGGGGCTATTTGCATTTCCTTCTTCAGGGTTATTAAAGTAAAGAACAAATTTACTTTCATCACTCTCTAAATCAAAGCTTACAATTTGTTTGTTATTTTCTCCGGGAATAAATGCAATTCCTCTTGTTTGATCTAGTAATTCTACATCTGAAACTCCATCTATAATTCTATTTAAAATAAATTTTCCATATTTTTCTGTTATAGGAATAGTCAGAAAAGTGTCTTCATTCAAAACTTTAAATCTTGTGAATCCAATTATTCCTCTAGGGGGGCTAATTTCAGTATACCTTGATGAGGTATATAGTGCAGATGAGTATAATGTATCTTCAATTTGAGTAACGGTTATCTCTTGTTCGTCAAAAGTTTCATCTCCATAAACTTTAGAAAATTTTAAGTATAAAACAGCTGAATCTAATTGAGATGATTCGTTTGGTAGATAGTAATTATCTAATATCTGACCAGGTAGGGGCATTTCTGATGATGTATTATCTTCAAAAATGAATTGTGAATAAGCTATTGACTTCAGGTTACCAAATATGGGATCGTTATACTTACCAAAAAACAGATCGCCATCATCTGTCCTGACGCTGTCTAAATAAACATTGGATACGTTTAAAGGTATTTCAAGATAATGAACTTTGATTTTATCTTTCTGACTTGATAATAATTCATCTATACCTATTTCACTTGATTCATCGCAGGTATATAGGAAAAAAGATAAAATTATTAATATTCTAGTTGAGAATTTCATTATATAATTTATAATGTGCTTCAACGGATTTTTCATCATTATCAATAGAGTGTATTTTCTTTTTTGGAGATATTTCGGTTATTGTTTTTTCAATAATTTTACTTAATTCTTCTTTAGGTCTTATTACTGCTTCAGAATATTCAGAAGCTATTTTAATTAGTCCACTATAATCTAATGTCTCTAATGGTTTAAGCATTTTTTCATTTAATTCTTCTTCGTCTTCAATTACCTTCTCGATCATTTTTTTATCAAGTTTTTCTTTAAATTCATTTTTATATATAGAGTATATGCACTTAGTATTTTCAAAGATATGCTGCTCTGAATAAATAGTTTTTATAAATAATGGAATTAATGAACTCATCCAGTCATTACAGTGAATGATATCTGGAGACCATCCTAATTTGATAACTGTCTCTAAAACTCCTTTACAGAAAAAGAGACATCTCTCGTCATTATCTTTGTGAAATTTTCCACTTTTATTATTAAATACCGTTTTTCTTTTAAAATAATCTTCGTTATCAATAAAATAAACTTGAAGTTTTGCTGCAGGGATAGAGGCAACTTTTATAATAAGTGGTCTATCATCATCTCCAATTGGTATATTCATTCCAGATAATCTCACAACCTCATGAAGTCTATTTTTTCTTTCATTTATTAAACCAAACCTTGGGACTAAAATTCTTATCTCGACACCTTTCTCTTGCATTTCTTGTGGGAGTTTTCTAACTATATCAGACACATAGGTGTCGTTAAGAAATGGTTTGATTTCTGAAGCTACATAAAGCACTCTAAAATTTTTAGCCATTATTTTGAAGAATAGTTTTAATTAATGAACCACAAATTTAAATAAAATAAGTCATTTTTCAATTTTATGATTTAATCATTAAAAAAATTTATTTTACATAACCAATAAGACTTAAATTTGCTCACCAAAATGTAACGTTGAAAAAGCAAAATATTATAATAAACACATTTCTTTCATTAGCATTAGGTTGCTTTTTGATTTATATAGTTTTTGATAAAATTGATCTAAAATCTTTTTATGCAAAACTTTCTGAGATAAATTATTCTTGGATTTATTTTTCCATGTTTATTTCTATTTTTGAACACATCATAAGAGGGTATAGGTGGAACCTGTTAATGAGAACTCCTAAAACTAACCTTTCAACTTATGTGACTACTAACGTAATGATAGTGTCATATTTCTTTGCGTTGTTTATTCCAAGATTTAATGATTTTGTAAGATGTTACTTGATTTCTAAAACTAATAATATTAAGGTTTCTACTTCTTTAGGAACGGTTGTCTCTGAGAGAATATTTGATCTTATTTCTCTTTTTATAATTTTATTGATTTTCATAGTTCTGGAGTTTGAGCTTTTCTATTCTTTTCTAAAGGAGTATGTTTTTGTGAATATTACACTTAGCCCAACAAATATTTTTGGATTAATACTCGCTCTAATAATTATATTTATTTTAATTAGATATTTAAGTAAGAATTCTAAATTATTTTCAGAAAAATTTGAGGAGTTTAAGGCTGGCTTTTTTTCAGTATCTAATATTTATAAAAACAAAGCTTTTATTTTATCTACAGTATTATTATGGATTATATACTTTCTAATGGGCTATGTTATTTTCTTTTCTTTTAATGAGACAAGCTCTTTAGGTATAAATGCAGCTTTTGCTGTTCTTATTGCTGGGTCAATTGGAATGATTGTGCCAGTTAATGCTGGAATTGGTGCATATCATTTTTTAGTGGCTTCGATATTGATAAGTTATAATATCAATTATGAGTCTGGTTTATTTTTTGCTACTTTGTTACATACTTCTCAAATAATTTGTCTGGCAATCTTGGGTATTTTTAGTTCAATTATTTTATTTCTTAAGATTAGATCAAATGAAAAATAAATTAATAACATTAAAAAACCTATCAGGTCTATTATCTGATTTAAAATTAAAAAAATTAGATATCGTTTTTACAAATGGATGTTTTGATATTATTCATCCTGGTCATATTCATATCTTACAGGAAGCAAAATCTCATGGTGATATCTTAATAGTAGGATTAAATTCTGATAGATCAGTTAAAAATTTAAAAGGTAAATCTAGACCGATAAATATGGAGTCAGATAGAATTAAAATATTATGTTATATAAAGCATGTGGATTATGTAATTGTTTTTAATGAAGATACTCCAAAAGAATTAATAGAATTAATTGAGCCAAATTTTCTCGTAAAAGGTGGTGATTACAATAAATCGGAAATTGTTGGTGCAGATTTAGTTGAAAAGAATAAAGGAAGTGTAATTATTATTGACCTTCTTGGTGGTTATTCTACTTCATCAATTATAGATAGATTAGAGAAATAATTTTTATTAGGTATTAGGTTTTATCTATTTAACCTTTAGATTTGAATTCAATTTATATATGGACAAAAGCTTTTTAGACGTAATTAACAATAACCTCTCTGTTTCCCTTAAGAAGGTTAATATTATTAATGTTAAGAGATCCTTTACAATCGATAATTATTATGATATTGACAATACGATAATCTATCCAATCTCGGGAAATTTTCGTTATGGAAAATATAAAAGAATCATATCTAATGAAGACTGTATTTTTATCCCTGCACACTCTACCGTCTCTTTATCTTTTGGTTCTAAAAGAACAAAAACACTTGCTTATGAGGACTTTATTGATAAAAAAACAAAATATATTTATAAGGATAATAAACTCAGAAAAAACACAAATTTAGATAGATACTTAATAATTAATCTTGATGTAAAAGCATATGATCTAGTCAATATTTTTCATACAAAGAATTTAGATCTATCTGTAATTAATAAAAATTCCCATATTATACCTTTATTTAAACGAATTGTTCGTGAGATTAACTCTGATCTTCCGGGAGCCTTTAAAGTGATAGAATCACTTTCTAATCAGTTAGTATATGAATTAATTAGAGACATACTTTCCAGACAACCTCTTTTCTCAAGTATAGAAGAAAATTTTAAGTTTTTTAATGATCAAAAGATTCTAGATCTCTTCAAGTTTATTGAGGGAAATATTGGAAATGAATTATCAAATAAAACATTATCAGATCATCTCAATATTTCTGAGGACTATGTTGGTCAATTTTTCAAAAATAATATTGGATTTCCTCCTCAAGATTATATTGAGCATAGGAGAATGGAAAAAGCAATAAAGATGTTGAGAGAGGATTCTGAAGCAATTAAGGTAATAAGTAATGATGTTGGCTTTAGAGATACTGCATATTTTTGTAGAAGATTTAAGATGATGTTTGGTGTTCAGGCTGGTAAAATGAAGAAAAGATTAAATGAAATTTAGCCTTTAAGCCCTTTCCTCATCTCTGATTCTATTGCCTTTTTTAATTTACCAGTTTTAAATAGTTTATATAAAACTATAAATACAATCAAATAGAACGCACTTACTATTCCATAACCAGAAAAATCACTATCTAGTATAGAATTTACATATTTTGCAAAGGTTAGACTTGCAAAGCCAATAGTGAATAGAAATATAAGAAATAAAATAAAAAATGAAATAAGTTTTGATATGATAGAAGATATTTTTTCAATTATATCTCCCTTCATATGCTCAAATCTATCTTTTAAAAATGAAGAAATAGAATCAATAATTTTATCAATTTTTATCATAATTATCAATCAAAGTTACTTTATTTTTATTAATGCTTTCAAACTATTTTCTCTTAACATTTTATTAACAAACATCTAGTAAAAATAACATTTATATAATATTGAATTCATGGTTAGGTTTTATTTAAGAAATATTTTTGAATTATGAGTTTAAAGAAAAACGAATTAATAGCACCCTTAATTTTATCTGTTATTTGTTGGATAGTTTATCCTTATCCTGATGTTGCTATGTGGGCTGTTTTTTTTATGGCGTCCTATTCGGCAATTGCTAACGATAGTATCCAAACAATAGGCACCTTTATTGCTTCTAATTCAGATAAAAAGTGGTATTATCTCTGGATATATATGGGTAGTATTTTTATTATAACTGTAACTTATAGTTGGATAAATTATGGTGGTGATATTAGCTATGGAAGGCTTGCTTCTAAAGGATTAAATGAAGCCCCATCAAGCTTTAGCTTTCTTCAGGTATTTGCTCCAGTTGCATTATTAATGATGACTAGATTAAAAATGCCTGTGTCAACTTCAATACTTTTACTAAGTGCGTTTGCTACAAAAGCTAGTTCAATAACTAGTATCCTCTCTAAAAGTCTTTATGGATATTTCATAGCTTTTGTAATTGCAATAATAGTATGGACATTAACTACCCATTTATTTGAAAAATATAAAAGCTCTAAACCTTCAAGGTTATGGTTGCCATTACAATGGGTTTCTAGTGGTGCATTATGGTCTACTTGGATTATGCAAGATATGGCTAATGTAGCTGTAGTATTACCTCGATCACTTTCTTCTGATCAATTTATAGTAGTTGTTTCTTTTATTTTCTTTGGTCTAGGTTTGCTTTTTTATCTTAGAGGTGATAAAATACAACAGATAGTTTTAGAAAAATCAGATATTATAGATGTTAGAGCTGCTACAGTTGTTGATTTCATCTATGCGTGTCTTTTATATTATTTAAAAGTGCTCAGTTCAATACCTATAAGTACTACTTGGGTGTTTATAGGATTGCTTGGAGGTAGAGAGTTAGCAATTAATGTTAGAAAAAATAAGGGTAATTATAAAAAGGCTTTAAAAATGGTAGGTAAAGACACCTTATTCGCTGGTATAGGTTTAATCGTATCTTTAATCTTAGCTTTTTCAATAAATGAAAATATGAGAAATCAATTATTTAATTAACCTTAACCCTTTCTGGAATTATTATTGCATTAGGAAATTTTTCTTTGAATCTTTTAAATTCTTTGTTGACCAGGAATCTATTATAAAAGTTACCAACTTTTACTCTATAGTTAGGTTGGGTAAATATTGTCCTTCTATATATTATGCTGTCAATTTCATTTATTTTTTCTTCTGTTTCTTCGGCCATAGTCCTGTCACCGCCAAGGTAAAGTTGAATTGTAAAGCCATCAATAAACATAATATTTTCATTTCCTATTTTAATTATGGAGATAACACTGTCTAATTCTTTTGATATATCATTTACATCTTTATAGCTGGAAGTATCATGTTTTTCTGAGTTATCTTTTAATTTAACTTCTTCGGATCTTATATATGCTAGATCCTCAAAGTATGTTCTTCCTTGATTTTTTTCTTCAGCTGGTTTTTGGGAGATACAATTACTAAGTAATAACATTAAACTTAGAAAAATTAATCTTCTATTATCACACATTTTTCAGTATTTATATCACTTTCTACTTTCTTAAATTTTACATCTTTTTTAACTGACCCATCAGAGTATTTTACTGAGACTCTTGAATTCCTACCATATATTTTTTCTGATTTAATGGGTTGTGTTTTCTCTGGATTTGATGTCCTATTTCCAGTTAAAAGCGATTTAGATTCTTCTTTATTTGTTTCGTAATTTTCTTTAGAAGATTTATTTTTTGCCTCTTCAACTTGATTAGAATTTTGAACAGGAATTAAACATTTTGTCAGAAACGATATGGTTTCTTGATTAACTTTTGCTATAAATTTTTTAAATAATTCAAATCCCTCAAACTTGTATATTACTAATGGATCTTTTTGTTCATAAACTGCACTTTGAACAGATTGTTTTAAGTCATCCATTTCTCGAAGATGTTCTTTCCAATTGAAGTCAATCATCCCTAGTGAAATAATTTTTTGCATTTCTTCAATTATATTTTTACCCTCATTTTCAATTACATTATCAAGATTGACTGAGACTCCAATTTGTTTATTTCCATCTGTGAATGGAATAAGTACATCTTTGACTACAGAACCTCTTTCTTTTTTTATTTTTTTTATGATAGGCATAGCTGCTGAAATTATACTACTATTTTTTTTATCATAATTATCCATTACATCGTTGTATAATTCTTCCGTAATTATGGTGCTATCATTTTTTAAAAAATCTTCTTTTGTAAGTTTACTATAGTCCAACCCTAGAATGGTTAAAGTATTAAGTCTAAAGTCATCATAATTCTCAGAATCCTTAGATCCTAGAACTATATCTTCACAAGTATCAAATAACATATTTAAAATGTCAACATCTAATCTCTCTCCATTTATTGCATTTCTTCTTTTTTTGTAAATCACTTCTCTTTGAGAATTCATTACATTGTCATACTCTAATAGACGTTTTCTAATAGCAAAATTATTTTCTTCTACTTTTTTTTGTGCTCTTTCTATCGATTTTGTGATCATGCTATGTTGAATGACCTCATCTTCATCCATATTCATTCTATCCATGACTTTTATCATTCTATCTGAACCAAATAATCTCATCAGATTATCCTCTAAAGAGACAAAAAACTGTGATGACCCTACGTCCCCTTGTCTTCCAGATCTACCCCTAAGCTGTCTATCTACTCTTCTTGATTCGTGCCTTTCTGTTCCAATAATAGCTAGACCGCCACTTCCTCTAGAATCTTCAGTGAGCTTAATATCAGTTCCTCTACCAGCCATATTTGTTGCAATAGTTACTGTTCCAGGCTTTCCAGCTTCAGCTACTACATCTGCTTCTTTTGCATGTTGTTTTGCATTTAATACCTGATGAGAAATTTTTTTCATATTTAGCATTCGGCTTAAGAGTTCAGATATTTCTACAGATGTTGTTCCTACTAAAATAGGTCTTCCATTATTTTTTAATTCAATTATTTCGTCAATAACAGCATTGAATTTTGCTTTTAATGTCTTGTAAACTTTATCCTCCATGTCAGACCTTGCTATATTTCTATTTGATGGAATTACAACACAATCTAATTTGTAAATTTCCCAGAATTCTCCAGCTTCAGTCTCAGCTGTACCAGTCATCCCAGATAACTTATTATACATTCTAAAATAATTTTGAAGTGTAATAGTTGCATATGTTTGTGATGCGTCTTCAATTTTAACATTTTCTTTAGCTTCGATTGCTTGATGAAGTCCATCCGAATATCTTCTTCCTTCCATAATTCTTCCAGTCTGCTCATCAACAATCTTTACTTTAGATTCCATTACAACATACTCTTGGTCTTTTTCAAATAGAGAGTAGGCTTTTAGTAATTGGTTAACTGTGTGAATTCTTTTAGTTTTTATACTATAGTCTTGAATTATTCTATCTTTTTCTTTTGCTATTTCTTCTTCTGATTTATTAGATTTTTCAATTTTATTTATATCAACTCCAATATCTGGAACTACAAAAAAATTACTATCATCTCCTGAGCTTGTAATAGTATCTATCCCTTTTTCGGTTAATTGAATGCTATTACTTTTCTCTTCAATTGTAAAATTACAATTGAAGAGA